>OGES01001222.1_pt1 | contig 21461 bp, 17 predicted proteins | sample 1570711 | NCBI WGS metagenome assembly OGES01 (sample SAMEA2582133, study PRJEB24529) | metagenome | biome: Human gut stool | place: China | collected 2011 | reverse complement strand
TTGTTGCTCAGGTACTTAAAAAAAATATTTTATAATAGTGTTGCGGAATTAAGGGTTATGTGCTTTTGTTGCAAATGCAGTATCTTTGCACGTGCTTTTATAATTAATAGAAAACAAAAGATTTTGATGAAGCGGATTCTTGTTGCCGTGTTGTTACTGGCGGCATTTGTCGGGATAGGTAATTCCAAAAATTTCAGTGTTGTAGGAGTGGTTGTCGACTCGTTGGAAAATGAGCCGGTGCCGTATGCCACGCTTCGTGTAGACAAGCGCGGAGGAACAGAACCGACGCTCGGCATAAGCGGAGCCGACGGCGCGTTTGACGAGAAACTGGCTGAGCCGGGAGTTTATACGCTGACGGTAAGCGGCACAGGTATGCGTCAACGTTCCATTGAATTTGCGGTGGGCGACTCGGCGCGTGTGTGCAACCTCGGACGCGTGGCGCTTGTTTCCGGCGTTGAGCTTGAAGAGGTCAGCGTGGTGGCGCAGAAGCCTTTGGTGAAGGCGGATATCGATAAAGTCACATATCGCGTTGAAGACGACCCCGAGGCGTTGTCGAAAACGGCTATCCAGATGCTTCGCAAGGTGCCTATGGTGACGGTCGACGGGCAGGACAACATAACGGTGAAAGGTTCGTCGAATTTCAAGGTATATGTCAACGGCAAACCAAACACGATGATGAGCAACAACCCGAAGGAGGTGCTCCGCAGCCTGCCGGCAAGTTCGGTGAAGTCGATAGAGGTGATAACCGACCCCGGTGCCAAATATGACGCGGAGGGAGTGGGCGGAATCATAAACATCGTCACGCAGGGCTCAAGGATGCAGGGGTATAACCTTTCGGCCGGACTGACCGGCAGCAACAAAGGTCCGTCGGCCTATGCCTACGGTTCGGTCCAAGTTGGGAAATTCACGATGAGCGGCAACTATTCGTATAGTTATGAAAGCCGCAACAATAGTTCTTCGTCTGACTATGAGCGTGATGACTATGACTCCGACGGAAGAGTGAAACAGACATTACGCAGTGTCAGCCGCGCTGACGGCAGCCGCTCGCAGATGCACTATGGATCGCTGTCGGGCAGTTACGAGGCAGACTCGCTCAATCTTGTGACGTTCAGTTATGATTTCTACACATGGCGCGACAATAGCCACGGCACGTCGTCGTTCGTAATGCTTGATGCGGCACAGGTGCCGGTCTATTCCTACAATACGTTGGACAAAAGCTTGTCGAAATATGGCAGCCATTCGGTAGGTGTCGACTATCAGCATTCGTTCAAGAAGAAAGACGAGTTGCTGACAGTGTCGTATAAGTTTGACAAATCACCGAAGCGGACACAGACAGAAACAACGTATTCCGATGTGGTATCGGTGCCGTTTCTCACGTATGCTCAGGGACAGGACAACAAATCGCACATTGCGGAGCACACCGTGCAGGTAGACTATGTGAATCCCATCAATGAACACCATTATGTGGATGCGGGAATGAAGTTCATTGCGCGCAAAAATGCCAGCGACAGCCAGACGCTGCTGCTGGAGCAGGTTGACGGCTCTTTGCCGGGCGACGAAGACAGTTCGGTTGACTACAGCCAGCGTCAGAACATTGTGGCGGCATATGCGGATTATAATCTGAAAATACAGAAATTCGGGTTCAAGACGGGTGTGCGCTATGAGCATACGTTTATGAACGTGGAATATGAACGTCATCCCGACCGCAACTTCAGCAAGAATTTTGACGATGTGGTGCCGTCGGCGGCCATAAGCTATGGGCTTTCGGAGATGTCAAATATCCGCGTCGGCTACAATATGCGCTTGAACCGTCCGGGCATCGGGTTTCTTAATCCGTTCCGCATTTCGGCGACGCCCAACGATGTCAGCTACGGCAATCCGGACTTGTCGACGGAGAAGAGCCATAGCATCAGTTTGAGTTACAATATTTTCACTTCGAAGGTAAACCTCAATGCCGACGCGCGCTATAGTTTTGTCAACAATGGCGTGACGGGCTATTCGTTTGTCGACGAAGATGGCGTGCGCAACTCAACTTATGGAAACTATGTGCGCACGCAACGCACGTCGTTGTCGGTATGGATGAGTTGGAACATCACTGATAAAACAAGCTTCATGTTGTCGGCAAGTGGCAGCTATGTTGATTTGCGGAGCAAAGAACTCGGTTCAAGCAACAGTGGTTTCGGTGGCAATCTTTATGCACAACTGCAGCAACGTTTGCCGTGGAAGTTGGATTTTACGGCTTACGGCGGATACGGCGCGCCCTACATCTCGCTGCAAGGCCGTTCGGGCTCATATAATTTCTACGGACTTTCGCTCAACCGCTCATTCCTCAAAGAAGACCGTATGGAGGTATCTCTCTTTGCGAGCGACTTCTTTTCGGCATGGAAAAAATATTCAAGCACAACTGTCACCGACACTTATCGGCAGACGTCGCATTACAAGGATTATGCATGCCGCTTCGGAGTCAGCCTGTCATGGAGGCTTGGCAGTATGAATGTAAACGTGAAACGCACGGAACGCTCAATCAGCAACGACGACGTGATGAAGGGTGGCGGCAATGGCTCTGGTGGGCAACAAAAGAATTAAAAAATGCGGGTTGGTGCCATTTTTTACTGATTATTGCTAATTTTGCCTTGAAAAAACAACTTAGACAACAATGAACAGAATAGCATTGATAACGGGGGCTACGAGCGGAATCGGAGAGGCTTGTGCCCGTAAATTCGCCGGCAGCGGCTACGATTTGGTGCTGACCGGGCGCAACAAGGAAAAGTTGGAGGCTATGAAGGCTGAATTGGAAGGAGTGGAGGTGACTACGCTTGCTTTCGACGTGCGCGACCGCAAGGCGGCGCAGGATGCTCTCGACAGCCTTACTGGACGTTGGCGCGACATTGACGTGCTGGTCAACAACGCCGGGCTTGCTCTCGGCCTTGACAAAGAATTTGAGGGCGACATCGATGAATGGTCAACAATGATCGACACCAATATCAAGGGATTGCTTACGATGACACGCCTCGTTGTGCCACACATGGTGGAGCGCAACCACGGGCACGTAATCAACATTGGCAGCGTTGCGGGCGACCAGGCTTATGCCGGAGGCAATGTGTATTGCGCCACGAAGGCGGCTGTGAAGGCTCTTTCCGACGGCTTGCGCATTGATCTTGTCGACACCTGTGTGCGCGTCACCAACGTGAAGCCCGGACTTGTGGAAACCAATTTCAGCGTCACGCGTTTCCGTGGCGACAAGTCGAAAGCCGACAGCGTCTATGCCGGCATCCATCCGCTCAACGGCGACGACATAGCCGACGTGGTGCTGTATGCCGCCAACGCGCCAGAGCATGTGCAGATTGCCGAAGTGCTTGTGCTTGCCACCCATCAGGCAAACGGATATACGTTCAGCAAGGACACGTCGCGCGTGGAGCATTTGTCGTGAGGCTATGAAAGCCGGATGTCAGAAAATGCTTGACGGCGAGGTGGATTGAAAACGTAGTTCAGAAAAACAAAATAGAAAAGGCGCCGTTTGGGCGCCTTTTCGTTTTGGTGGGATTGCGAAGAAATATTGATTATTTCTTCTTTTTAGTTTCTTTTTTGATGCCGTCGCGAATCAGCAGAGCGTCGATTGTAGGCTCCTGACCGCGGAAACGCTTGTAGAGCACCATAGGGGCTTCTGTGCCGCCGCGGCTAAGCACGTTGTCCTTCCATGACTTGGCAATCTCAGGATTGAAGATGCCGTTGTCCTTGAAATATTGGAAAGCGTCGGCCTCGATAACCTCTGCCCATTTGTAGCTGTAGTAGCCAGCTGCATAACCTCCGGAGAAGATATGGTTGAACTGCGGAGCCATGATGCATCCGTCAACGGCCGGGAACATCTGCACTTGCTTCATCGCCTCGCGTTCGAACGCGATAGGATCGGTCACAGGCGCTGTCGTTGTGTGGTATGCCATGTCGAGGTAGCCGAAGCTGAGCTGGCGCAGGCAGGCATACGCCGCGCCGAATTGTGATGACTTGATCACCTTGTCGACAAGCTCCTGAGGAATAGCCTCGCCTGTCTGGTAGTGGCGTGCGAAACTGTCGAGGAATTCTTTTTGTGTCAAGAAGTTCTCGTTGAATTGCGACGGCACTTCCACAAAGTCGCGGTACACGTTGGTTCCCGACATTGATTGATATTTAGTCTGAGCGAGCAGGCTGTGCAGACCGTGTCCGAACTCGTGGATGAACGTTTCCACCTCATAGAACGTAAGCAGGGAAGGCTTTGTTTCTGTAGGCTTTGTGAAATTCATTGTCAGAGTTACGTGCGGACGCTGGCTGACGCCGTCGACGATGCGCTCCGGGCGGAATTCAGTCATCCATGCGCCTGAACGCTTGGTGTCGCGTGGGAAGAAGTCGGTGTAGAGCACACCGACGAAGTTGCCGTCGGCGTCGGTCACGTCAAACGACTTTACTTCCGGATGGTATACCGAATAGTTCTGGTTTTCGGTGAAGTGCAAGCCGTAGAGACGCGTTGCAAGACCGAACACACCTTTGATTACGTTGTTGAGCTCAAAGTAAGGACGGAGTTCCTCGTCATTGTAAGAGTACTTCTCGTTTTTCAGCTTGTTGGCATAGTATGAGTAGTCCCAGTTCTGGAGCTGGATTTTCTTGCCTTCGAGTTTCTGAGCATAGTCGGTCAGCTCTTTCAGCTCCTTTTTCCATGCCGGCTTGTAGGCGTCGCGCAGTTGATTGAGCAATTTGTAGACGTTGGCAGGAGTTTGCGCCATGGTGTCCTCAAGGCTGTAGTCGGCATACGTGTTGTAGCCAAGCAGTTTGGCGATCTCGTAGCGCACTTCGGCGATGCGGCTCAGGATTTTTGTGTTGTCAAATTCTCCGCCGACGCATTGCGTGTTGTATGCCTTGTACAGCTTCTCGCGCAGGTCGCGGCGTGAGGAGTATTTCATGAACGCCATGTATGTGGGCTGTTGCAGCGTGATAAGATACTGACCCTCTTTGCCTTTTTCCTTGGCGGCAAGAGCGGCAGCCTCCACCGTGCTTTCCGGCAGACCCGCAAGGTCGTCTTTTGTGAGCCACAATTCATACGCGGCAGTGCATTTCACCGTGTTTTGCTCGAATTTGAGCGTCAGTTCCGACAATTCCGCCTGAAGCTTGCGATAAGCGTCGCGGTCGGCGCCCTCAAGGTTTGCACCGCTGCGGGCAAACGAGTCGTAGGTGTTTTTGAGCAGCGTTTTCTGCTCAGTGTTGAGGTCGAGTTTGTCGCGGTTTTCGTAGACCTCCTTTACGCGTTGCCACAACTTCTCGTTGAGAGAGATGTTTGCGCTGTGTTCAGCCAGTTTCGGGGCGATGCGCAGCGAAATCTGGTTCATTTCCTCGTCGCCGTCGGCCGACAGGATTGGATAGAATGTGAGCAGCGTGCGGTTGAGCATCTCTCCGGCATTCTCAAGCGCCTCGATAGTGTTTTCAAACGTAGGGCGCGAGCGCTGGTTGACGATAACCTCGATTTCGCGGTCTGCTTGTTTGATACCTGAATCGACTGCTTCCTCATAGAAACTCTTCTCGATTCTGTCGAACGGCACAACGTTGTGTGTCGTTTTGAATTCCTCAAAGAATATATTTTCAGCGTTTGTCATTATTGGTGCTGTAAATAATAATGGAATGATTAATGATTTGAAATTCATATTTTTATAATAACTGATGTTTTTGCAAATTTACTACATATTTTCCGAAGTGCCCAAACCTTTGTATCGGATTTTGTCGAATATCAGCGCGATGGTGAGTTTGTCCACACCGGCGTCGAGCAGGTAGTGGCGGTCGTCGTCAAGTGTTTTCAGCACCTCGCTGCCGCCTGATTTGTCAACGGCGTCCATATAGCTTGCCACGGCGTCTTTCACCTGTCCGCTGCACAGCAGGGCATGTCCGCGGTTGATGTAGTCGTTTGCGCCGGGCTGCTTGGCGATGATGCGGTTGTAGTAGTCCACACTTTGGCTGTAGTTTCCAATCAGGAACGAACACCAGGCGATGGGGCGCATTGTCCGTTCGCCTTTTGATGCCAGATAGTCCACTTTGAAGAAGTATTTCAACGCCTCCTCAATCCGTCCGCCTTCAAGCAGGCAGTTGGCAATATTGTTGGCAAGCGCCACATTGTCGGGCTGCAGCGTTTCCGCGCGTTTGTAGTTGGCGATGGCTTTCTCCGTATCGTTTACGGCCCTGTAGCAAAGAGCCAGATGCTTGAGGGTCCACACATCGTTGGGCTTGAGCAGCTCGACTTTCTCATAGTCGGCGGTGGCAAGCACGTATTGTTTCAGTTGCTCGTGGCAGTAGCCAGTCTTCTGATAGTCGGAGGCTGTAGGCGAGTCTTGTTTCAACACTTTGCCGAATGTCGACAGCGCGTCGGTGTAGCATTGCATGCTGAAATAAAACTCGGCAATCAGCCGCAGGCTTTTTGTGTCGGAAAGGGCGTCGCTGACAAACGGCACGTCAATAAGGTTGAGCCTTGTCGAGAACGGGTTGTAGAAATCGTTGCGGCTGCGAAACAGGTTGAAGAAGCGGTACAGGCTTTGCACATATTTGTTGGCGATGTTCTCCCGCTGCTTGTCGGGGTTGGGGAGGCTGCCTGCCATTTCGTTGATGACCTGCTCCTGCTGCTCGTCGAATTGTGCCATCATCATCGAGCGATGCTGGTCGGGCATCGTGGCTACCGACAGGGCGAATGAGAATTTGTCGCTGTCGCAGAATGCTCCTGTGCGGTCAACCATCGACAGCAACATGCTGCCGCTGTTGCCGGCAAACACGCGGAATATGCTCGAGTGGCGTGGTGTGAACGGAACAAACCAATTCGCCACGTCGTTGAAGAATGGAAAGCTCTTCAGCCTGGCGAACGAACTGAGAAACACGTCGCTGCCTTCAGCCTGCATGCGGCTCAGCTCTTGCATCTTGTCGGTGATGCCCGACTCGTTGAGCATTTCCTGCCAGTCGGGGTTTTTTGCCATTTCTTCGATGTCGTCTGAAAACCCGTCGCGCATCTTGCGCCGCATCTCCGGACTTAGTTTCATCAGTTTAGGCACCAATTCGTCGCGCACCTTCTGACTGATTCTCTCAGTGGAGCGGCTGCGGATGAATTGCAGAAACACGGTCATGATGTCGCGGCGTCCGCGCTCGCTGTCGGCAATGTTGGCAATACGCAGTGAGATGGCGCTTGAGTGCTTTATGGTTTCGCGGTGGCAGTGCATGGCAATCAGCGCGCAGCACAGCGCTTTCATTGACAGCGATGCATCGTTGAAAGCGTTTGCGGCATAGAGGTCGAGCAGCGACAGCAGAAGGTGCTCGCTGTAGTGCTCGAGCAGACTGAGCATTGTCGCCGCCATCGCCAATTCCTTTATTTCTGCCGTGGCGTCTGCGTCGGCAAACAGCTTGTCGAGCGTGCCGGCTTCGTTAGCGGTCACGGGAAAAGTGACCCATATATGCTTGAAAACAGCGTTGGCGGCTTTTTCTTTCTCCATTAGCAGTGTCCTCTCCTGGTCACTGTCGCGTTTGTCTGCCGGCAGCTCGTAGAACAATGCTGTCTTGTCGGCACATTCGCGGTATGCCTCGAGCAGCGCCTCCAGACTTCTGGGGTACTTGCGCTCCATGCGCAGCGTCTCGTAGTATAGTTTAGGCGAGTTCTGCACTGTCAGCTCTTGTTCGGTAATGTCGGCAAGCTCCATCAGTTTTGCGGTGATGCCGTTGTGGATTTCCTCGCGTTGAGGGTCGTTGCATCCGTCAGCAACATAGCGGATCATATATTTGTATGACTCCTCCAGCTCGTCGAGCCGGTTGTTCAATTGCCAGTTTTGCAGTGTCTGTGCCGTCTGTCGCAGTTCGGCGAACGCCTCAGCAAGGCGTTTCTCGGAAAGCAGCGATTGAATGCTTTTTTTGTGGAAGTCGGTCATTGTTGTATATTGAATTTGTTTGCGAATATACAAATAAAGAGCAAAAATCTTGCCATAAGTCATTGCAAAAGTTGGCGAGGTGTTGTCAGGATTTGGAGGAAATAGTAAATTTGCAGAAAAAATAGAATATGGTACTACAACGTTGGCAGACGGTTTATCTGCTTATTTCAGTGATAGCGATGGCTTTGGCGGCGGCGTTCCCGGCGGTCGAGCCGTTGCGTGTTGCGCAGCCGGTGGTTGAATTGGGCGGCGCTGTCTTGGTGGCACGTGTGCTTGCCGCCGCAATTGCAGTGTTTTTGCTTGTCACAATCACTAAGTTTAAAAACCTGAAAATGCAGCAAATGCTGTGTTCTGTAGGTGTTCTGCTCATGTTGGCGGAAATTGCCGTTGTGGCTGGCGGATATTTTATGGCGGTTGTTGAGCCTAGATTCACGATGACAGCTCCGCTGCCTGTGCTTGCGCTTGCCTGCACGCTGATGGCGAAGAGCCGTATCCAAAAAGACTATAAAATCATCCACGATTGCGACCGTTTGCGCTAATGTATCGGTTTGAAAATCAGAAGAGTGCGAAAATATTTCTGAAATATTTGGACTGATTGTTTTGTTTTTAGGAAATTAATGGTTACTTTTGCAGTCCGAAATACTGAATAATAACGAAATAAGATACAAAAATGAAAAGAACATTCCAACCTTCGAACAGAAAGAGAGTGAACAAACACGGTTTCCGTTTAAGAATGTCGACTGCCGACGGACGCAAGGTGCTTGCTCGCCGTCGTGCTAAAGGTCGTGCACGTCTGTCGGTTTCTCACTCTATCAATAAGTAATACTTTAATAGGGTTACGCAGAACGAATAGTTCCGTTGTCGTATTTTTGCGATAACGGTTCTTTTTGTGTGTATACGCGTCTGGCTTTTTGCGCCTCTTTGCTTGCTGGCACTCCGGATTTCTCTGATTTTGAAATCTAAAAAAACGAATCCAAATCTTTAAAAATGGAAAAAGACAATCTTTTGTCGATAAAATGTGACATTTTGTTGGATTTATTTGGAATTGTGTTTACAAAGTGATAAATTTGCCGTCGAAAAGAGGTAGGATATATTGATTTTGAAAAAGGAGGTTTGAAAAATAGATGCAATGTCCAGGCAAAGCTTCTCTGGCAAATTCCAGATGTTTTGTCGGCAATTGGCATGGTTTGATAAGCGAATAGATTAAAAGAATTTTATTTCATATTGATTTGTTTTATGTGTGATGATCCCCGGGAGGCTGCGAAGTTTTTCGGGGTTTTTCGTGCAAAACTGTCAATTTGTCGGTAAAAACGCAGTTAAAATATCAAAAGTATTGTTTTTACAAGGTGTGTGTATTACTTTTGTGGTGATACAATGGTTTTAGGTTTGGATTTTTAAGTTTTGATTATGAAAAGGATGTTTGTTGTTCCAGCATTGTTGCTGGCAATGTCGGTGTCGTCGCAGGCGGAAACTTCGCTTGTGATGACTCGTGTTGATGGCGGAATGCAGGAGTTGTGTAATCTCTGTTTGGAAAGTGAACATTTCGACATACGTAAATGTTTTTTTTACGATGGATGGCGATACGTTATATTGTATGGCAGTGTCGGTATAGTAGGCACTGCATTTGGCGGAGGCCGTCCTTGACAATGGCATTACAAGTGCAAGAAAATAAGATTTGTTTCATGTGTGAATTTTGGCATCTCGGAGGCTGTGAAGTTTCTGGGATGTTTTTTTATTGTGAAATTTTCAGAAGGCATATTTTGTTTGTAGTCGGCATTGGACTACCTTTGTATTGCTTATTTTTTAATCAGTGAAAAAATATAATCGATGAGAACAAGGATATTTATGCTGTTGCTGGCGGTGCTCGTGCTGGCAGGATGCGGTAGAGAGAAAAAAATCGAGTCGGAGCTGCTCGGCATAGAGGAGAAAGACGGATATACGCTGGTGACCGTGCGCGATCCGTGGAAGGCTGGACAGACACTTCACCGCTATGCGCTTGTGCCACGCGACAAGCCGCTTCCCGATGGGCTTCCCGATGCGACGGTGATAAAAGTGCCGTTGCGCTCGGCGGTGGTCTACAGTGATGTGTATGCCCGTCCGATTGTGGAGCTGGGCTGCGGAAATGCCATCGTCGGAGTGCTCGATGCGCAGTATTTCAAGACACCCGAAGTGGTTGCTGGTTTGAAATCAGGAAAGATATCCGACTGCGGCTCGTCGATGTCGCCATCCACTGAACGTATCGTCAGTGCCGCGCCGGAGGCCATATTCCTGTCGCCGATGCAGAACAGCGGTTATGGAGCGATAGGCAATATGGGAATACCTATTGTTGAGATGGCAGACTATATGGAGTCCACGCCCCTTAACCGCGCACGCTGGATTGAGTTTATCGGACTGCTCTTCGGCAAGAGCGGCCAGGCAGCGAAGGTCTATGCGCAGGTGGCTAAGGATTATGCCGCGGTGAAGGCTGTTGCTCAGAAAGCCGACAAGCATCCCATGGTGATTTCAGAATATGCCATCAACGGAGTATGGTATGTGCCAGGAGGCAAAAGCTACAAGGCTTCGCTTTATGCCGATGCCGGCGCAGCATATCCATGGGCTGCCGACCAGTCGACTGGATCGTTGTCGCTCGACTTTCCGCAGGTGCTCGACAAGGCTCAGAAAGCCGACTTCTGGCTTGTCACCGTCTACGGACAGACGCTTGACCGCAAGTCAATGCTTGCGCTTTATCCGCACAACGACCGTTTCAGCGCGTTTTCCAATCATGGAGTCTATTATGTCGATTCCGCCACAAGCGGGATTTTTGAGGAAACACCGTTCCACCCCGAGCGTCTGCTTCGCGAATACGTGAAACTGTTTCATCCCGACTTGTTGCCTGACTACTCGTTGCAATATTATAAACCGATGGGGGATTGATAGATGGCACGTTTCCGTATAGTGACGGCTTTGCTCGTTTTTGCGATAGTCGCTCTCGCTTTGTCGCTTCTGCTTGTGGGCACAGTCGATGTGCCGGCTGTTGAGGTGTGGCGCATTCTGACCGGTCGTCCGTCAGACTATGAGCCGTGGAATTTTATAATATTCGAAAGTCGGCTGCCGCTTGTCGTCACGGCTGCGCTTGCCGGAGGAGCGCTCGCCGTGTCGGGACTGCTGTTGCAGACTCTGTTTGGCAACACGCTCGCCGACCCTTCGATTCTTGGCATCTCCACGGGGGCAAGTCTGGGTGCCGGATGCGCTATGCTTGCGTTCGGCAGCTCGTTTGCCACTGTACTTGGTGTCGCCGCTGGCGGATATGTAGCCACGCTTACCGGCGCATTTGTGGGAGCGATGGTTGTGATGGCTTTGCTGCTCGTGATGTCAAACGTTGTGAAGAGCAGCACGATGTTGCTGATTGTTGGTATCTTGATAGGTTATATCGCCTCGTCGGCAATCTCGTTGCTTAATTTCTTTGCCACAGAAGAGGGCGTGCATTCGTTTGTGATATGGGGACTTGGCAATTTCTCCGGAGTCACGCTCCGCCAATTGCCGGTTTTTGCCGCTGTTGTGGTTGCGGGGCTTGCCGCCTCGTTGCTGCTGATAAAGCCGCTCAACGCCTTGCTGCTGGGCAGGCGTTATGCTGAAAACCTTGGCGTCAACCTTCGCTCCACGCGCAATGTGCTGCTTGTGGTCACCGGACTGCTTACAGCCGTTGTCACGGCATTCTGCGGTCCTATAGGATTTATCGGACTTGTGGTGCCCCACGTGTCGCGTCTGCTGCTTCGCACGTCCGACCACTACCGGTTGATTCCTGTGGCTATCCTTGCCGGCGCGGTTGTGGCAATGGCGTGCACGCTGGTGAGTGTGTTGCCGATGGACAATGGTATGATTCCTATAAATGCAATCACGCCGATTGTCGGTGTGCCGGTGATACTTTACGTGATAATCAACCGCCGTAAGATATTCTATTTCAACTGACAGAGATGAAACGCTTGCTCGAAATTAAAAACGTGTCTGCCGGATATGTTGTGGACAAGAAAACAAATGTTGTGGTGGCTGACGCATGCCTGTCGCTTTGCGGCGGACAGCTTGTGAGTATGCTTGGCGCAAACGGTGCCGGCAAGTCAACCTTGCTGCGCACCATTGCCGGGACGCAGAGGCCGCTGCAGGGGGATGTGCTTGTCGATGGAAAATCGTTGAAATCAATGAGCCGCAAGGAGTTGGCCAAGATGGTGAGCGTCGTGTCGACCGACCGCACTCAAGCCGGCGGATTGACTGTTGAGGAACTTGTGGGACTCGGGCGTCAGCCTCACACGGGATTTCTCGGGCGTCTTGACAGCAGCGACCGTGAGATTGTGGCAGAGGCGATGGAGGCGGTGGGAATAAGCCATAAGGCTGAAAAATTTGTCGCTGAACTTTCCGACGGCGAGCGCCAGAAAGCGATGATTGCGCGCGCTGTGGCGCAGCAGACACCCGTAATCCTGCTCGATGAGCCTACCTCGTTTCTCGATGTGGCAAGCCGTGTCGACGTGTTGCAGCTGCTTCACCGTCTGGCTTACAACGAAGGCAAGGCCATACTGCTGTCGTCGCACGACGTCTCGTTGTCGTTGTCGCTCAGCGACCGCTTGTGGCTGCTTTTGCCAGGGGGCGTAATCGTTGACGGGCAGACGGAGGATTTGGTGCTTTCGGGACGGTTGGATGAACTGTTTCTGTCGCGCTCGGTGACCTTCGATATGCTGACAGGAGAGTTTGCCGCGGTGCTGCCTGCCGGACATAGGTCGGTGGCATTGCGTTGCGGCAACCCGTCGTTGAGTCATTGGGCAACAAATGCGTTGCTCCGCAGCGGTTATGCTGTGGGTGACGACGGCAAGGTGGAGGTGTCTGTTGTGTCAGCCACCGACATCAGCGTCGGCGGCAGGCGCTGCAGCTCATTTGCCGGGATGCTCGGCGCGCTTGAAGTGGAATCCTAAGCACACGTTGTCGTATTGTCGTGTCAGCCGCATAGCCATTTTAAACGTGGCGTTGTCGGCGTTGTCGGCAACCGCCGACACCAATCCGATAAGTTGTTTGACGTCGACGGTGAGCGTCATGCGGTTGCCGTCTTTCTGCAGATAAGCCTTCTGGTTGCTGTAGGCAGCCGGAATGCGTACCTGCGATGAGTGGAGCGAAAGGTTGTAACTGTTGCCTGAAATCTTGTCAAGGTGTCCTTCCACGGGCACGTCGCGCACGAAGATGACAAAGGTGTTTTCGTCGGAAAACTCAATATGAGTGTCATCGAGCTGCAGTTGCTCATAGTAGGGTGTCAGTCGGTTTTCGGCTATGGCGGCCACGGCTTCCCCGCTGAGGTTGCCCACAGCATTGCCCGACTTTAAATAAACCGCCGGTCCGGTTGCAAACCAGTTGGCTGCAATTGTGGCAGTGTCGGCAGTCGCTGGCTTGTCGGTCAGTGCCGACAGGTGTTCCTTGGCCTTCGTCACATTCTCTTCGCCAATGTAGTCGTTCAGCACCTCGCCGTCGGAAATCCATATTTTATAGCCTCCGTAAGCGGCGGCGGCAAGCACGATGAGCAGTATCAGTTTTTTCATATCCGTCAGTTTGTATGTGCGAAGATAGACAAAAAAAAAGAAAAAAGAGTCTCCGTTGGGAAACTCTTTTCATAGAAGCTTGTGTGGAAGCTATTTTTTCATGCGGAAGCCGATGCAGATGTGGTCGTAGTTCGACAGCATCGACGTCACGGTGTTGATTGTCTTCAGGTCGCCTTTCTTTGCCACCGCCTGCACAATCGTCATCAGTTTCTTAACATCCATGGAAATCGACATCTCGTTGCCCACTTTCTGAACGTAGACCGTCATAGAGTGCTCGTCGTTGGTGAGTCCGGCGATGGTTGAGAGCAGTTGCATTTTAAACGTGCCGTCGCTGTTGGCTGTGAGTTTGCCCTTGATGGGTGCCTTCTTCACAGTGAGCGTGAAATTTCCTTCGGAGTCGAAAACACAGGAAGTGTTGAGCAGTCCCAACTTTTTGTAGTAGGGCTTGAGTTTGGCTTCGGCTGCAGTGGTCATAGCCGAACCGCCAGCCTGCTGGGCAATGTTGCCTGATTTCAGCACCAATGCCGGCCCGGTTGTCTTCCATGTGCCTTTGAGCTCGGCTACGGTCACTGTTTTGTTTTGTGCCACGGTCTCTTTTACCACATCTCCAAGACCGTTTAATAAATCTTTCAAATCCTGGGCTTCGGCAGATGCCATGCAAACTGCTGTCATTGCCAAGCCGCAAACAAAAATCTTTGCTACTTTTTTCATCATAAATATGTTTTGCTCATACAAAGTTAGTCATGGGATGACAAAACCGGACAAAAAAATCGAAATAATAACAATCTTTATCGAAATTCTCGGCGAAGATGAGTAACTTTGCACATCTTATATAGAAATTGAAAATTATTGACAATATGAACGAATTAGCGTCGAAGTACAGCCCTGAGGAAGTAGAGGGAAAATGGTACGAATATTGGCTGAAACACGACTTGTTTAAGTCGACTCCCGACAGCCGGGAGCCGTATACAATCGTTATCCCGCCGCCAAATGTCACTGGTGTGCTCCATATGGGACACATGCTCAACAATACAATCCAAGACATCCTTATCCGCCGCGCGCGGATGGAGGGCAAGAACGCTCTCTGGGTGCCGGGAACCGACCATGCGTCGATTGCAACGGAGGCGAAGGTGGTGGCGCGTCTTGCTTCGAAAGGTATAAAGAAGACCGACCTTACACGCGATGAGTTTCTTAAACATGCGTGGGAATGGAAAGAGGAGCATGGTGGCATCATCCTTGAGCAGCTGAAGAAACTCGGCGCTTCGTGCGACTGGAGCCGCACGGCGTTTACGATGGACGAGGTGCGCTCGAAGAGTGTGCTTCACGTGTTTGTCGACCTTTTCAACAAAGGCTTGATTTACCGTGGCGTGCGTATGGTCAATTGGGATCCTGCGGCGCAGACAGCTCTCAGCGACGAGGAGGTGGTCTACAAGGAAGAGCATGGCAAGCTCTACTACCTGCGTTATAAAATCGTGGGTGAGGACGGCTATGCAATTGTTGCCACAACACGTCCGGAAACGATTATGGGCGACACGGCGATGTGTATCAATCCAAACGACCCGAAAAACGCCCATCTTAAAGGCAAACGTGTGATTGTGCCTCTCGTTGGCCGTGAAATCCCGGTTATAGAGGACGATTATGTCGATGTTGAGTTCGGTACGGGTTGCTTGAAAGTGACTCCTGCTCACGATGTCAACGACTATATGCTCGGCGAGAAACACAACTTGAAGAGCATCGACATCTTCAACGACAACGGAACAATCAGCGAGGCTGCCGGACTTTATGTGGGTATGGACCGCTTTGCGGTGCGCGAGCAGATTGAGAAAGATCTCGCCGAGGCAGGGCTGCTCGAGAAGGTTGAGGCTTACACCAATAAGGTGGGCCACTCAGAACGCACAAACTCTGTGATCGAGCCGAAACTGTCGATGCAGTGGTTCCTTAAGATGGACTCGCTTGCAAAGCCGGCTCTCGATGCTGTGATGCAGGACGACATCAAGTTCCATCCGTCAAAGTTCAAGAACGTTTACCGTCATTGGATGACCAATATCAAGGATTGGTGTATCTCCCGCCAATTGTGGTGGGGACACCGCATCCCGGCATATTTCTTGCCGGAGGGCGGATATGTGGTTGCCGAGACAGTCGAGGAGGCTTTGCGCCTTGCTCAGGAAAAGACAGGCAACAAAGAGCTTAAGATTGAAGACCTGCGTCAGGATGAGGACGTGCTCGACACTTGGTTCTCGTCTTGGTTGTGGCCGATTTCTTTGTTCAACGGAATCCTTGATCCTGACAATGAGGAAATAAAATACTATTATCCAACAGCCGACCTCGTTACCGGTCCGGATATCATCTTCTTCTGGGTGGCACGTATGATTATGGCTGGCTACGAATACAAGAACGATATGCCGTTCCGCAATGTGTATTTCACAGGTATCGTGCGTGACAAGCTGGGACGTAAGATGTCGAAATCGCTTGGCAACTCGCCTGACCCGTTGATGCTTATCGAGAAGTTCGGCGCCGACGGAGTGCGTATGGGCTTGATGCTTGCAGCGCCTGCCGGAAACGACATTCTGTATGATGACTCTCTTTGTGAGCAGGGACGCAACTTCAACAACAAGATTTGGAATGCTTTCCGCCTTGTGAAAGGATGGGAGGTTGCCGACATCGAGCAGCCGGAGTATGCCAAAACTGCTGTGAAATGGTTTGAGGCAGTGCTCAACAAAACGCTTGCCGAGGTCGACGACTTGTTTGGCAAGTTCCGCTTGTCGGAAGCGTTGATGGCTGTCTACAAACTGTTCTGGGACGAATTCTCTTCGTGGTATCTTGAAATGGTGAAGCCTGCCTATGGAAAGCCTGTCGACCGTGCCACTTATGAGGCGACTCTCGGATTTTTCGATGCGTTGCTCCGTCTGTTGCACCCGTTCATGCCGTTTATCACCGAAGAACTTTGGCAACACATCGCCGAGCGCAAAGACGGCGAGAGCGTAATGACAGCATTGCTGCCTAAGGCTGGCGCGTTCAGCGAGCAGACAATCGCTGACATGGACATTGCAAAGGACATCATCGCCGGTATCCGCACCGTGCGCTTGCAGAAGAACATTCCCAACAAGGAAGAACTTGAGTTGCAGGTGATGGGCGAGGACAATGTGCCGGTAGAATCGATCATCAAGAAGCTTGCAAATCTGTCGGCAGTCGCAAATGTGTCGGAAAAAGATGCCACTGCAGCGGCGTTTATGGTAGGCACAACTGAATATGCCGTGCCTCTTGGCAACAACATCAACGTTGAGGAAGAACTGAAGAAGCTTGAGGCTGACCTTAAGTATCAGGAAGGATTTCTCCAGAGCGTGTTGAAGAAACTCAGCAACGAGAAATTCGTAAACAACGCTCCTGCCAAGGTTATCGAAATGGAACGTAAAAAGCAAGCCGACGCTGAGGCGAAGATTGCAACCCTCAAGGAAAGCATCTCTGCCCTGCAAGGCAAGTAAGAAAATATACTTATAAATAAAAAGAAGGCGCATTCTTCAACAGAATGCGCCTTCTCTGCATATAGGCTGTACTGAAGGGTTTTAAATTTGCCGTTGAAAATGAATGACAACTTCCAAATTGGCATACGAAGCGGCGTTTCCTGGCGGCTTTGTGACGTCGGTCAATTATGTCGTTCCAAAAGAGCTGAGCGACATTGCCGAGAAACTGGAGGCTCTTGATGTGGAAGATGAGGATGCAGTGGCAGAGGTTCGGGCAGAAATTAAGGGAATAGAAGCTGGCGATTACACGTTTCGGTTTACCGTGGAGGACGGTTGTGAAAATTGCCCTACTGACGAGGCGGAGGAGCCGTTGCCGTTGACGGCGGCGGAGGCGCAGGCAATTCTTTATGGCGAATATCCAATCGAAGAAGTGTTTTCCGACTTATGCAATGAGCCGCTTGGCGAAGATTTTATCAATGACCTGGCAGAAAAGAAAGATTTTTGCGATGAATATGTAAATTATAGTTGCGGAGGCAGTTGCGACGAACTCGACTATTATCTTGATGCATGGAAATATATCATTGACCACATTGTTTCAGGTCAGATAACAGAGTCCACGCTCGATTCATGGCTTGAATATTTTGACGAGTGCTATTATCAAGGGGAAACAACCGTCGAGAAATGGCACAAAACTAATTGAAAATGGAGAATTTTCCATAAAATGCACAGACCATTTGCAGACATGCTGGACCACAGTCTGTGCTTTCCATTTGCCAACAAAGTTTAATCTTTCCCAAAATAAAAATTTAATAGTTAATATCTACCCCTCTTTCCACTCCGTCATTATTCAATGTGCGATTCACCTTCTTCTGCCTCTTGCCAAAGTCAAATCTGTAGGTTGCTCCCAGCAATACCATATTTGCGTTATTTCTGATATTCTGAATGTATTTTTCGGGATGAACTTCTGAAATGGTAATTTTTTCAATTGTACTTCCTCGTTTTGTAAACAAGTTTACTCCCGTCGCAGAGAAATACCAGTTCTTATAATTGTACTGAAGTGTTATTGTATTCCAACGCTCAGCTGTGCTAAATATATTTCCAGATAAGTTATATCGTGGTTTGATTTATAAAGTTGCTGATAATCAGTCGCTTAACCAAGGTTTGTTAGTTGTATTATATTAATTGACCCTCTCATTTTCAAACGATTACATTAGAATTAACAGAGTGTTGTTAAAAAAAAGGAAATAAAAATATGGGCATGGCCAACCATCACGGTTGTTCATACCCATTAATGTCGATTATTATTTATTCAATAACAATAATTAATCCCGTCTATTTCAGTTTTCTGTAACCGTAAGCCGCGTTATTTCCCAACTGCTCTTCGATACGGATAAGCTGGTTATACTTAGCCATACGGTCGGTGCGGCTCATCGAACCGGTCTTGATTTGACCAGAGTTTGTAGCCACAGCGATATCAGCGATGGTGGTATCCTCTGTTTCACCAGAACGGTGTGATGTAACAGTTGTGTAGCCATGACGATGAGCCATCTCTATAGCATCCAAAGTCTCAGTAAGCGAGCCAATCTGGTTCACCTTGATAAGTATGGAGTTAGCAGCACCCATTCTGATGCCCTTCTCCAAGAACTTCACGTTGGTAACAAAGAGGTCGTCGCCGACCAACTGGCAACGGTCACCGATGGCAGACGTAAGCTTCACCCAGTTGTCCCAATCGTTCTCGTCAAGACCGTCCTCAATGGAATCGATAGGATATTTGGTAATCAGTTCTTCCAAGTACTTTATCTGTTCTGCAGCCGTGAGCTTCTTGCCGTTAGGATCCTTTTTCTTACCGTCCTTCAGCTGTCGATAATCATAATACCACTCACCGTTCTCCTGAACAGCAAACTCGCTGGCAGCGCAGTCCATGGCGATCTTGACATCCTTTCCCGGCTCATAACCGGCATCCTTGATTGCCTGGCAGATGCTCTCAAGCGCATCCTCTATGCCATTAAGCGCAGGAGCGAAACCGCCCTCGTCGCCGACGGCAGTAGAAAGGCCGCGACTCTTCAGGAGCTTTGCCAAGGCATGGAACACCTCTGCACCCATACGGATGGCCTCCTTCTCATTAGGAGCGCCCACAGGCCGAATCATAAACTCCTGGAAAGCGATGGGCGCATCAGAGTGAGCACCACCGTTGATGATGTTCATCATAGGAATGGGGAGGGTGTAGGTGTTGCAGCCACCGATATAGCGATACAACGGGATATGGAGATACTCGGCTGCTGCATGAGCCACAGCAAGCGATACGCCAAGAATAGCATTGGCACCCAAGTTTGACTTGGTTTTAGTGCCATCCAGCTCCAACATCTTATTGTCGACAGCACGCTGCTCCAAGGCTGAGAAACCGACCAAAGCCGGTGCAATCACGTTATTCACATTCTCTACAGCCTTTAATACTCCCTTGCCACAATAGCGGCTCTTGTCGCCATCACGAAGCTCCAAAGCCTCATTCTCACCTGTTGAGGCACCAGACGGAACTGATGCACGGCCAGCAACGCCAGACTTTAATGAAACCTCAACCTCTACTGTAGGATTGCCACGAGAATCCAAGATTTCTCTTGCATGAACTTTTTCGATAATCATAATACAATAATATATTTAACTTTATAAAACTTTATATAAACCGCATGAACACAACACGGGGCGCATAAATACGATTTATTTACGGGTGTAAAAATAGTAATCATAAGAGAAACCACCAAATTCAGAGCATCCTCAAAAATAGGTATTCCGCAAAAAATACCTATATGTAAGTATGATATTGCATAACGATGAATATAGTTTTCTTACGGTATTAAACTTTCAGGTATGATCTGCGTCTAACACATAGATGATGTTTATAACATCTATCATAACTTAGATATTGTTTGTTTCTAGAAATATTTTGCTTATGAAACTTAACAAAATACATCATGTAGCCGTGATTTTGCTCTGACTATGAGCAGTCTAAGCTGTTCTATACAGAAGTGCTGGGCTTGAAGATCGTAAGCTAACATTATCGTGTGAAACGCCAATTATGGAAGGCAGACTGCTGGATGGGCGACACATACGTAGTGGAGCTGTTCTCCTTTCCCAATCCTCCTGCACGTCCTTCCTATCCTGAAGCAGCCGGTCTGCGCCACCTCGCTTTCGAGGTGAACAATCTCGCATCAGCTGTCAGCGAGCTCGACAGTAAGGGCGTAAAGCACGAGCCGATACGCACGGACGAATATACGGACAGTTGGTTGCTCGGGATGGAGACGCAAGAGCATGAATACTAAACACTTTGGCGAAGACATCACTTTTAGGTATTGCCCGACTCACAACGAAATTGTATCTTTACATCGTAACTAACAGATAAAAGATTATGACAGGAATGACAACAACAATAATCATTGGACTTCTGATTCCGCTATTGGGAACGATGCTTGGTTCGGCTTTCGTCTTCATGATGAAAGACGAGATGTCTGCGCGATTGCAAAAGTCGTTATTGGGCTTTGCCTCTGGAGTGATGGTAGCAGCGTCCGTATGGTCGTTGCTCATTCCCGCTATGGAGATGAAGGCTGACAGTGGCGCATGGTCGGTAGTGCCGGCAGCTGTGGGATTCATGATGGGCATAGGTTTCCTGCTGCTTATTGACGAGCTGACACCCCACCTCCATATCGGAACCGACGAGCCTGAGGGCATGCGCTCACACCTGTCAAAGACAGCTATGCTTGCACTTGCCGTAACCATCCACAATCTACCCGAAGGAATGGCTGTAGGCGTGGTGTTTGCAGGAGCCGAAAACGGCGCTTCGCATATCTCGTTAGCCGGAGCCATTTCTGTGTCATTGGGCATTGCCATTCAGAACATTCCCGAAGGCGCTATCATCTCAATGCCCATGCGTGCGGCAGGCAACAGCCGATGGAAGTCCTTCGTGTTAGGGTCGCTGAGCGGAGTGGTAGAGCCTATAGGAGCCATAGCCGTTCTGCTGCTTGCCTCACTCATTATGCCCGCCCTCCCCTACATGCTCGCCTTTGCAGCAGGAGCCATGTTCTACGTAGTGGTGGAAGAACTGATACCAGAAGCCTCAAGCGGCCAACACAGCAATCTCAGCACCATCGGCTTCGCCATAGGTTTCGTGCTGATGATGGTGCTGGATGTTGTGATGGGGTAATCTCTACATTTAGTTTATGCTTCTCTGTGAATGACATTTTCCTTCATCATCACCTTTGCCACATTCTGTGATGCGAATGATGCATTGTAGGAAAAGTCCAACTGGTTCTTGTGTCTTGCCTGGCAATGCGTAAGGCCGGTATACTGCTTTGCATCGCGAAAACAAAACTCTATTTGGAATCTTGAGCGATATGTGCGCAACACATCCTCACCCGACATGGATGTCTTTGTTGAGAAGAAAAGCTTGTGCTTTCCGTTCGGCATAATCCAAACGACAAGACGCACTTTCTGCTTCAATGCCTTTGAATAGGCTATGAGTGTGTAGGCTGTGCCTT
>OGES01001221.1_pt1 | contig 21511 bp, 15 predicted proteins | sample 1570711 | NCBI WGS metagenome assembly OGES01 (sample SAMEA2582133, study PRJEB24529) | metagenome | biome: Human gut stool | place: China | collected 2011 | reverse complement strand
GACACCGGGATTTGAAACCCATTCTGCATCCGCGGCGTTCAGATCATAAGTCAGGTTGAACCACTTGCGGGTGTAGCTGGCATAGAGGGTAATGTTCTCGGCGGGCATGGTGGTCGCAGTAAACTCTGTCGTGCAGTCTACATCCGTGTACCAACCAGCAAAGGTGTAACCCGCTCTCTTCACATGACTTTGCGTCAGAAGCTCGAGCACAGCGCCCACACTATATTGTCTGACACCGGGATTTGAAACCCATTCTGCATCCGCGGCGTTCAGATCATAAGTCAGGCTGAACCGCTTGCGGGCGTAGCTGATGGAAACCGTTCCGCCATCCTCCGCACTGACGGTGTACTGCACCGTTTCAGGAATGGTATAGATGCCTTTCTCCGCCTCCGTAAGGAACTCCGCCGGATCGATGGCAACTGTTTCGTCCGTTTTCCCGATTTGGATCTTGGTCGTTTGCGACCACTTGCCGTCCTCGCCCTCCTTGCGGAGCACAAGGAAATAGTAGATGTCATCCGGCAGCCACTTGGCGTAGAGGGTAAGGTTCTTGGCGGGCATGGTCGTTTCGGTAAACTCGTTTTGGTAGGTTTCGTCCGTGTACCAACCATCAAAGATATAGCCAAGGCGGGCAGGGTCCTCGTTCAGCCGGTCAAGTTTAGCGCCATAGCGATAGGGCACATTGCTTACCTGACCATTGCTATTCAATATGAGTGAGAAGGTTATGCGGCCGTAATAGTAATTCTGCCCGCCCGTTCCGTCCGGGCGGATGTGGATGCCCGCATAGTGGGGGCGGCCGTAGCCGATTTTGTCCGGCACAAGGGTCTCATCCGGCACAAAGCGGTTGTCGGCGGTGCCATGATGAATCACGCTCTCGGTCGGCGTTTCGGGATAAGTTCCGTCCACGTTTTGCAGATAGAAATTGAGGGTGTACGGAATGTCGGTCCTGAGCTCAAACGTTGCCACCGCTACCAATGCGCTCTCCGGCATGGTGGTGCCGTCATACCGATCGGCCTCGGTATAAGAGAAAATGTCACTCTCGTTTTTCAGCAGATAATACGTCCAGCCCTTAAAAGTATAGCCAGTGCGGGTGGGCGTTTTCAGATTGAGCGCCTCACGGAATCTCCGCTGCTCCCAACCGATGTAATCGCCGGTGCTGCTCAGCTCGTGGATGGGATAACCGCCCCGCAGGCGATCCCAATGGACCTTGACCTTGAGCTGTACCGGGTTGATGGAAAAGCTCAGGTCGGAGCCTTTGTAGGTGAGGGTCATCACGCAGTCGATCTCCGGCTCGTCGCAGGTCTGCCAGTCGGAAAGATTCAGTTTTATATGCTGCTGACTGTAATTGCCGCCGTAAACGCCGGTGTGATAGGTACTAAAGCGGGGATCGTCAAAGCTGATGTCAAACTTGTTCCAATCATACGTCTCGGTGCGGTCTTTGCCCGTTATGAGGTCAAAGCCGGTCAGCACTTGCACTGTTTGGGGCAAAAGGACATCAAGGCCGCCGTTTTTCAGATAAACCGTCGGTGTGTCATCCTCGCCGTCCGCATCTTTCATCTCAAATGCCGTGATGGCGAAGGTGCTGCCCGCCGACCACAGAGGCGTTTCATCGGTGTATATCTCCGGCGTCCACGAAACCTTGCCCTTAAACGCGGAAAGGTTGGCGCTGATGTCCATGAACATACCGACTTCCACATACAGCGCGCCCGAGGCGTTGGAGGTTTTGGGTTTCCCCGCCTCATAGTGGAGCGCATACAGCACATACCCGTAGCCTTTTAAGTACGCACCCAATTTGGCCACAATGCCCACCGTGGCCACCTTCTTCGATATGAGACTGACGCTCGGCCATATCTCCACACCGGCTCGCAGCCCCACCGCCCCCATTGCGTACAGCCGCAGGTTATACTGCTCGTTCACAAGATTGTAGGTGCAGGTGGTGGTCCTGCGCTTAAAGAGGTAGACGCCGAACACATATCGCTTGGCATTGGTATAGTTGAAGTTCATACCCATGGCCATTCGGATGTTCATCTCGACCACAAAGTCTACCGTGAGCTCAAACTTGATGATTTTTGCGACGGTTTTTTTCATGCTGAAAATATTTTTGCGGTACAATTCCACCCAGTCGCTGTCCAACTCCAGCATACTGTTGTACAGCTCCTGCAAGTTGAGCTTGGAAGTGTCAATTTCTTCGCGCTCGCCGCCGGTGTCCTTGCCCTCCAAAGCAGCCAGTTTCTTTCCCAGTTTGTCCACCAAGTCCTTCACCTTCGTCACGGTGTCCTTTTCGCCCTGCGAGGTGATGGTGGCGTCGAGGTTGATAGCGGTGTAGGTATAGACGTTCAGCGCGGCCTCGAGATACACATCGCTGATCCAGAAGAAGATGAACTTGCGTTTCCAAACGAGCTTGCCGTGGGTGCTCAGATCGATTTTTAGCTCCTGAATAAAGGTAGGCGTGACAGTGATGACAATGCTGCCGCCGTCCTTCTGGATTTCTTTCGTAACCTCCAGTTGCAGTTCCAGACGCACGCCGGACAGCGGTTTCCCGGACGCATCCGTAAAGTTTTGCAGATGCTTCGTGATCTTAGCGCTTTTGACCTTCACACTGGCCTTGCCTCCGCCGTTGGCATTTGCCCTCGCCGGTGAGACAGCGCCGGAGTCTCTTACAGCATTCATGGATAGGGCAGAAATGCCGAGAGCATCCTCCGGGTCGATGTCAATGGAACGCAGGTCGATCTCATCACCTGCCGTCAGGTCGCTCAGATCCATCTCGTCTATCGCCACGGAAATGCGGTCCGCTACAGTCTGGGCAAAGCCGCTTTCTATGGCTTGACGGGCGATCTGCTCCTCTAATTTCTCGGTGTCAACACCATCGAGCATCGCGTCGCCGCTGATGGGGTCGGTGGTGTCCACGTCCATGGAGGAGAGCACATCGTCTTCCGTCGCGTCCGTGTAGGTGAGCTGATAACAGGCGACGCCGGTGTTTTCGTCCGTGGTATGGTCTACCGCCGTGATGCGCCCATAGCCATCGGATGCTGCGTTTTCGGTTGTATAACTTTTGCCCGTATAGAACGCAAGGAAATCACCCACATCAACGGTGGTGTTTTCGTCCAGATTTCCTACACCCGATGCAGTGGTAAAGGTCAACTCCTCCACGGGAACGAGGATGGTATAGCCGCCGGAGGTATTCGCTGTTTGATCATCTTTACACTTTGCCTGCACCGGCAGCACATCGGGAACGAACAGAACGTCCTCCACCGTGGCTGACTGGTAGGAATAGGTATTGGTTGTCTTGTCGACCCCTGTGATTTTTACATAGGAAACATCGCCGGTGTTGGCATCAGTGGTTCCGACCGCCACACGCTCTTCGGGCGCAGCGCCCTCATAGATGGCGACGGTACTGCCGATCTCCAGCTCGCCGCCGTAGACGAATGTGCCCGTGCCGCCGGAGACGTCGTCCGCAGTCGTGCCGCTGCCGTCAAAGGTGACGACCGGCATATTGAGCGCAGCGACTGCCGCGCCGTCCTGCGTGGCGGCGGTGATGTCGCCTGCCGGGATGGCGACGACCTCGTCCCGCAGATGCCACTCCAGCGCCGGCGTGCCCGCTTTTACGGTGAAGTGATATTCCCGCACGGAAGGTGCTGTACCGTCAAAGTACAGACTGTTATCTTCCAATACCACCTTATAAGTGCCGCCCTCTGCCCATCCGCCTGCGGGCGGCGCAACGGTGTAGGTGCCATCGTGATTGTTCCTGACGCTGCCGACAACGAGGATCGTATTGCCGTCCGCGTCCACTTCGCTGGTGGGCTGCTCCGTGCCGATCAGACTGATCTTGCCCGTCAGGTCGCTTTCGGAATCGCTGTTGACGCGGATCGTAAAGTTCGGTCCGACATCCGTCGCTCCGGCGTAAGTCGGTGTTTCCACGCCCTCGATCGCATCGTAGTCCACCATCTTTGCGTAAAGGGACAGATTTTCGCTGAGCGGATCACCGTCGGCAACGGCCTTGTTATAGTTTTCATCATAATACCAGCCGACGAAGGCTTTCCCCGCTACCGAAGGCGTGGGAAGATCGGCAAGGGAAAGCGCAGAAGTTGTCTGTGTAAAGGTGGAAGTTGTTCCATCGGGCAGATGTAGCGTGATGGTATGGGCCGCGCTGCCGGAGCCGCTTCCACCAGAACTGCCGCCAGAGGAACTGCTGCCGGAGGAATTGCTGCCGCTATTCGGCTTGCTCTGATCTTCCTTCTGGGGTGTCTCACCCGATTTACGCCCCACGATGCCGGGTGCTGAATACCAAATCTCCACCGCCTCGTCCGCACGCATACACAGCGTCGCCATCTGGGCGCGGGTAGCATTGCCTTCGGGGGCAAAGCGTGTGCCGTCACCGTTCAAAAGCCCCTGTTTCCAGAGCTTCAGCACAGCATCCTGTGCGTAGGCGGGGGTACGCTCCAGATCCGCAGGCGCAGTGGTGACATTTGCGCCGGTCGCATAGTCCACTTGGAACGCTTCAAAATACCGCACAAAAAATGCCGCCATCTGTGCCCGGTTGATAAACGCATCGGGAGAGAATTTTCCGTCGCCTGTGCCTGCTGTGATGCCGTACCTTGCCGCCCACTGCACATAGGGGGCGTAATACATCGTCTGCGGCACATCAGAAAACGGCGTCTCTCCACTGTGATCATCTGGATTTACACCAGCCATGCGCCCCAGCACCGTCACAAACATCCCGCGCGTCATGGTGCCGTTTGGTGTAAAAGTCGTGGCGGACGTGCCGCTGAACAGGTTGTGGGAATAGACATATTCCACAGCCTTGGCACACCAGTCCGAGGACTTTACATCCTGAAACGGCATTGTCTGGCTGGGCTGCTCCGCCCTGCCGCCGTTGCCTGCGGCAAGTACCTCCATGGGCAGCATCGTTACCAGCAGGACGATACTCAGCAGTCCGGCCACAAACCGGTTCCATTTTCTCCTCATCCGATACCCCTCCTCATTTTCTAATTGGATGCGCGGAAAGTACGGCAACCCTCTCAGGCACGCGCCTGAGAGGGCTTTGCACGCAAGCCCCTCCACAGCATGATGTTGCACTTTTATTTTACCATTCCCATACCGTGCTGTGTTGTGTTGTTTAGGGGCAAATCCGTGTCGTTTAGGAAAAAGGGGCCTTTACCGCTTGTGCAGAGGAACACACTTTGTTACAATGGCAAACAGGAAAGGAGGCGGTATCATGGAGCCTCAGCACAGAAAGATCTGGCCCGCAGCCACTCTGTTGATCCTTGCTGCCGCTGCAGCGGTCTTCTGCCTGTTCCGCCTGTCTCAACCAGACAGGATGCAGACATCGCTTCTTTTGAACTGCACACAGACGAACCGGAACGGTTGGACCTTTGAGACAGAAAGCGGTCCGGTGGAACCTGTATTTGGCTTCGGCGGCTATCTGGATGGTATTCCGGTGGACGGAGACAGCCCGGTGGCGGCGGAGCGGGTCATGGAGGAACCTGGTCAACGGGATCTGCTGCAATTTTTTGGCTTTGGTGCGGGGATACAGGTGTTTCTGGATGGTGAACTGCTCTACACTGACTTTCCAAACAAAGAAAACCGTGCGGATGCCTTTTTGGAAGATGTGGATTTCAGCAGCATTTCCTATGACGGCCTGTGCATCCCACTTCCTATAGACTGTGCTGGGAAGACGCTGCGGATCGTCACCTACGGCGCAGCCCTCAACGGTTTACGTTACCCTGCTTTCCCATCTCTGGTCAGTCGCTTTTCCGACTCTGTGACCGCTGTTTCCAGCATTGTCTGGCCCATGGCAGCCATCACAGCACAGGTCATACTGGCGCTTTTCCTGTTGCTGGTTTTCCTTTTCAGCGCCCAGACGGGGCCGTATCTGTGGAAACTGCTGCCGCTGAGCGGCTATTTTCTGTTGGCGGCGGTGCCTGTGGCGTGCGGCTCATTCTTCGCGCTTTCTGCCGGATTGGATACAACGGGCAGTTTGACCGCCTGGCTCTGTCTCATTTATATTGACCTGCTGTTCTGCTTTCTGGCCATTTCCCTGCACGGTTGGAAGCGCCGAATATTGTTGATCGGAGCGGCGGCGCACATTTTGTGCTCAGCCCTGCGGTGCTTTACGTCGGTCACACTGTTTCACGGCAGGCTGATGGACTGGCTTGGCTTTGGCCTGTTCCTGCTGGCGGTTCTTTTGATGCTGCTCTCTCATGAACGGATGCTCCGCCGGACAAGCCTTTGCCTCTCCTGCGCCGCAGGCGTGCTGGTTGCCGCATGGTGCGTCAGCCGATTCGTGGGCGTGGAATATCTCTATCCACTGAGCAATCCCATCACTTCCCTGCTCTACGGCAATCCGAAAGTGCTGTATACCCTACTGTGCACTGTGACCGGTCTGCTCTGTGCAGTGCAGGTGGTGGCGGAGTTCATCCGCATCGCCTTCTCCCGCCAGCGGCAGATGATAGCCCTGCAAAGCCGCAGCCAGCAGGCCCAGGAGCAATACAGGCAGGCGCAGGAATCCCTTCGGAATGTATCGGCCTTCCTCCACGAGTGGAAAAATCACATCTCCGTGCTGTCGCTCTTGCAGCGCAAGGGGGATACCGAAGGTTTGACGGAATATCTTGCGCAGTTGGATGACCAGTTGGAGCAGCTTTCACCCCTCCATTATACGGCGAACTTCATTGTCAACACCGTTTTGCAGCGCTATGTAGCCAAGGCGAAAGAGATTGGCGCTGCCTTCCATGCAACGGCTCCGTTGCCTGCCGAGCTGTCTATTGATGAGGGTGACTTGTGCAGCTTTCTCTTCAACCTGCTGGACAATGCCGCGGAGGGCGCAGCCGGAACACCATCGGGCAAGCCGCGGGAAATTCATTGTTCCTTGCAAATTCGCCAAGGCTACCTTGCCATCCGCTGCGAGAACACATTCAGCGGTGTGGTTGCCCTCGACGAGGAGAACAATTTGCTGACCACAAAGACTGCATCTGCCGACCACGGCTACGGACTAATTCAAATGCGCAGGATTGCTGCCAAATACGGCAGCACCCTTTCCGTCAGCTACAATGCGGAGCGTTTCACAGTCATGACCGCCCTCAAGCTGCCTTAAAACAAAAAAACGGACGCATGGGGAGACTTCCCATACGTCCGTTTTTTCATCGCTCATTCAGATATCGCACAAACTGTTCCCTGAATCGTTCGGCATACTTCCGCCCGATGGGCAGTTTCAAATGTTCAAGGGAAACAGTGCGGCTGCTGACTTCCCGCACACACGCCAGATTCACAAGAAAGCTGTTGTGGCAGCGGCAGAACTGCTCTGCCGGTAGATTTCCCTCGATTTCGGTCAGGCTCAGAGGGTAAAACTGCTCCCCGCTTTCCATATGAAACAGGCTCCCGTGGTCGCGGCTCTCCACATAGCGAATGTCTTCCAGCGGCAGCACCGCCATGCGCCCGCCCACCTTAATGGAAAAGGTTTTCGGTCGGTGATGGAGCCGCAGGTCGGTTTCAATGGCTCGTTTCAGTTCCGCTTTCGATACCGGCTTGAACAGATACTGAATCGGTCGGACCTCGTAGCCGTCTTTCAGATACTCCGAACTACCTGTGAGGAACAGAATACTGGTACGGTCATCTGTCATGCGCAGCTTTTTCGCAAGCTCCATGCCGCTCTCGCCGTCCATGAGAATGTCCAGGCAAAGCAGGTCAAACCGGTCGCCGGTCAGCAGCTGCGTTTCCAGTTCCTCTGCCGAGGAAAATGCAGCGATATGATGTTCGATTTCCAGGTCGGTGAGGACTTCGCCGCACAGTGCCGCCGCTTCCTCCCTCGTATCCTTTTGATCTTCGCAGACCGCCACTGTATACATCGCTCATCACCTCCCGGAGATCAGATAGATTTTAGCACAGATTTTATTTTTTTACAACAAAGCCGTTTGTTCGAACATTTCAAGCATCGACGGATCAGCGCGCAAGCGACATGGAGTAACGGCGACTGATTCAGTTAAGGAAATGATTGTCCTGGTCATGTTATGCCGCTAAGAAAACTATCTGGATGTGTAATGACTGAACACCGCTTTGTGTTGCTCAAAGTACCATATTTTCTTTTTCCATCGGCTCATTATGCCGTTGGAAAATTTTTTTGAAAATTTTTGCCGAAACTTTGCCAAAACCGCACCTTCCATTCGGGATAGAAGCGAAAGGGGAAGAAAGCCGGCCTCTCGGTGCATGAGAGGAGGTGAACAACTCTTGGAGCTGACACCATCCCAAAAGAAAACCGTTAGACATCAGTTCGACAGCTTTTGCAGGAAGGTTCTGCGCGAAGAAGCCCGCGATTATGAGCGTCATATCGCATGGCGTTCCAACCATGAGGTATCCCTTTCGGAGCTGTCAGAGGAGCAGGAGCGCCAAATGTATGTGCTGGACGAGTATCCGTCCGAGCAGACGCATTTTCATGTGCAGGGCTATGATGTGGCAATCGAAAACGAAGATCTCGCCAACGCCCTGACGGTGCTGCCGGATGATAAGCGTGACATTGTTCTGCTTGCGTATTTCCTTGATATGACCGATCAGGAAATTGCGGACAAGCTGGACATGGTACGCCGTACCGTGCAATACAAGCGCGCTCAGTCCCTCAAGGAATTGAAAAAAGAAATGGAGGTTACGGAAGATGGCGCGCAATCTGAATAATGCCGCTGCATCTCTGCTGCCTTACTCGACCATCGAAGCGGCAGCGTCCGGCAATGTGGACGCGATCAATGCTGTGCTGAAGCACTGTGAGCGTTATATTGCGGCTCTGGCAACCAGAACCCTGTATGACGAAAACGGTGTTCCGCACCTTTGCCTCGATGAAGAAAAGGTATGCAGGATGCGAACCAAGCTGATTACCAAGATTCTTGACTTCAAGATAAACAAAACAGCCTAAAAACCCATAGCAGCCCGTGCAGGAGCGTGTCCCCCCTTTCCACGCTTCTGCAACGGGCCATTCGTGCATCCGCGAGGAAAGGTTCTTATCACCCGATAGGAGCCTTTCCCGGCTGATCCACAGCCAAATATCACACGCGCCTGAAAGCGCGGATCTGCTGTACCTTGAAAATTTCATAGGCAACCGGATAACGAACCTGAACGAAGCAAAGCCCAGCAAATGGCGCGCCATGATCCGCACGGAAAGGAGGATTTGGGCGAGCGATTCAGCCAGTTTGCATCTGCGTGTGGCATCACAGATGGCCATGACCTCCGTTCAGCTAACGATACCCCCGCGTTGAACGCCCTCAAAGCATTGCGCGGCGCACCCATCAGCATGGGCCGGGGTGAGATTCCCGTGGGCTGCTGCCAGCTGCCGTCCGTTCTTGCCACAATTTATAGCGTGATAATAACAACCTATAACTTTTACTATTTTGGGAGGTATCCCCATGACAGATAAAATCGGCTTAACGATAGAAGAAGCCGCCGACTATACAGGCATTGGCAGAAACACCATGCGGAAGCTCGTGGAATGGGAGAAGATTCCCGTACTGCGGATTGGGCGCAGATACATCATCCGCATAGATGTTATTCATAAGTTCATGGAAGCCAACCAGGGTGCAGATCTTCTGGTGCGGGAACAGGTCCGCGCGGTCAGATGAAGGACAGGACAGTGCGGAGCTTTTTATTTGCCGGTTTGTGTGCGGTCTGCTATAATAGCAGACAACACATCATAACAGCTCCGTTTGCCGCTATGAGAGGAGAAGCACTATGGCAAAAGGTTCTGTAAGGAAAAAGGGAAAGAAGTGGTACTATCGGTTCTATGTAGAGGATGCCAGCGGCAACAGCGTCCAGAGGGAGTTTCCCGGTTCTGAGAGCAAGAGCGAAACGGAAGCCATGCTCCGCAAGGCCATGGCAGATTATGAGGAAAAGCAATTCGTAGCAAAATCTGAAAATCTGACCCTTGCAGGGCTGCTGGACAAGTGGATTGATGAGGAACTGAAGCCCGGTTCTCTGAGCAACGGCACGGTGGCCGCCTACATCGACACAGCCAGACGCATCAAGAAGCACCCCATCGCCGACCGTAAGCTGAAGAAGATCACACCGGATCATCTGCAAAGCTATCTGGACCTGTTGAGCCTCGGCGGTGAATGGCCGGACGGCACGGTGAGGAAAGCGCTGAGCAGCGGCTCCATGCGGCAATACTCCGCTGTGTTGCAAGGTGCGTTCCGTTTCGCGGTATTCCCTAAGCAGTATCTCTCCTTCAACCCCATGCAGTACATCGTGTACCGCAAGAGGACGGAGGACTACGACCTGTTTTCGGAGGACGGTGCGGAGGAGGATGTTCCCATTATCCCGACAATCTCCTACGAACAGTTTCTTGAACTGAATGAGATGCTGTCCAAAAAGAAAAATCCCGCCCTTCTGCCCATCCAGATCGCGTACTACACCGGACTTCGCATTGGCGAGGCTTGCAGCCTGACCTGGCAGGACATTGATTTGAAGGAGCAGCGGCTGACGGTGAGACGCAGCATCCGCTATAATTCGGTGCGGCACAGGACGGAGATTGGCACCACGAAGCGCAAAAAGATCCGCTCAGTGGATTTCTGCAACACACTGGCGGATATCTTGAAAGAGGCAAAGAAGGCGCAGATGCTTGACCGCTTTGCCTGCGGGCCGCTATACAGCCAGAATTACTACTTGAGCATTGAGGAAAAGAACCGCACCTACTATGAGGTCTACAGCCTGCCGGTTTCAGAGCATCCTCCAGAGGGCTATCAGGCGATCAGCCTTGTCTGTGTGCGGCAGGATGGCAGGTATGAGTCTCCGGCAACGGTTTCCAATATGTGCCAGACAGCGAAGAAAAGAGTGGACGGTATGGAGAGCTTTCATTTCCACCAGCTTCGCCACACCTTCACCAGCAATCTGTTGTCCTACGGCGCAGCGCCGAAGGACGTGCAGGAGCTTCTTGGCCATTCAGATGTGACGACCACAATGAATATTTACGCACACGCCAGTAAGGAAGCCAAGCGAGACGCCGCGAAACTGCTGGACAAGGTGCAATAAGACTTTCCCTTGTTCTTTCCTGACAAGGGAAAAAACAAGGGAAATCGAGAGTAGAGAAACATCCAGACGCCTTGAAAAGCAAGCAATTTCAGCACTTTTGAGAAAAATGATTTACAAATGATAATTTGTTTGAGGAATCAACAAAGAGATGGAAAGGGATATTTGAAGAAAATGAAAAAATTTTGTTGACAGATGAGAGTGTCGCATATATTGTCTCAGCTTTGCAAAAAGCTTATTTACTTAAATCTCCCGCTGATATTTTAGGCGCTGCTTTTGAAGTGATGGTTAATCCTGAAATGAAAGGTAATAAAGGTCAGTATTTTACACCTCGACATGTTGTAAAAATGTGTATTGACATTATTGCACCAAAAGATAGAGAGACGGTGTTTGATCCTGCGTGTGGAAGTGGTGGATTTCTTATTGGGGCAATGGATAATGTTTATAAGCAGATAGAAAATGAACGTGATGACGAAAATGATATCATTGAAAACAAAAAGGATTATGCATCTGAATGCATATTTGGTATGGATTATGACAAGACTATCGCAAAAGTAGCTAAGGCGTATATGTTAATTTGGGGAGATGGAAGATCAAATATTGCTTCATGTGATGGATTAAATTCGAATAATTGGGATGATGAAACTATGTCGAAATTTATGGTTGGAAGAGGTAATGAACGTAAATTGAGACAATTTGATATTATAGTTACAAATCCTCCTTTCGCAGGTGATATTTCGAATGATGATACATTAATGTTATATGAGTTAGCATATAAAACAGATAAAAAAGGCAATAAGAAAAAAGTTAATAAAATTGGAAAAGAAAAGCTATTTATAGAAAGATGTTTAAATATGCTTGTTCCAGGAGGTAGAATGGCAATTGTTTTACCTAGAGGAATAATTAAAAATTATACGGATGAACGAATTAGAAGATATATAATGGAACATGCAATTGTAATTGGAGCAGTTGGTTTAGGAGGTAATGTTTTTAAACCTTTTACAAATACAAAAACAATTGTAATTTTTTTGCAGAAACGATTTGTACCTTTGGAAGAAAATCAATCATATGAATTAGGTCAGGACTATAAAAAAATGGTATTTTGTGTGACTGAGCAATCAGGAAAAGATAAAACAGGCAAAATAATAACGGATGAGAATAATAAGGTTGTTTCAGATTTTGATGATATTGTTAAATTTTTTAAAGATAACACTTCGTTCTATACAAAAGATGAATATATGAAAATGTTAGAAAAGGAGGAAAATAACGATGGCGCTAATGATAACTAGATCATTTAAAGATACAATTCTAGATTTGGCATGTGAAGAAGATGATTTGTATACAATAAATCATATTTTTGAACCAGAGTTTCATCAAGAAATATATGTACAGGCATGTGAAAAAACAAAAGCTATGAAGGGAGCATTCCAAATTGGACAACCAGAATTTCTTGAAAGGGAGATTTCTAGAGGAATGCAACCTCAATATGCAGATGATGAAAATGATCCTGATTCATTAAGCTTTGAGGGTATGATTCAAAAAAATGGAAAAAGAATTAACAATAAAAATGATAACGTTTGCGTTTTGAAGTCGAATTGTGTGCGTAATGGGTATATAGATACAAGTTTAGCAAGAACAACGACAAGAGAGAGGTATGAAGAATGTAAAGAAAGAGCAGGAGTAAAAAAGGGAGACATTCTTGTAAATTCAACTGGTGATGGTACGATTGGAAGAGTTGCGGTGTATGATTTTGATTTTCCGGCCGTTGTGGATGGACATATTACTATCGTACGTTTTAAAGATAAAAAGTTAGCATGGTATGTTGCCGCTTATTTAATGACAGAAGAAGGACAACGACAGATATATAGATACATTAATGGGTCAAGTGGACAGGTAGAAATATACCCACAAGATATTGCAAGAATATGGATAAAACCGGCAACTGATGAAAAAATAGAACAGGTTTATAAAAAATATCAAAAAGCATGTAGAACGCATGATAAGTTTTATAGAGATTTATTAATAGCATTGGATGAAGTTTAATATATTATAGAAAAGATATTAAATGAAGTAGGGGCAATGCAAATCTCTACAGCTTTTTCGCTTCAAGACCGATGCCCCCTCTCACGCGCATTTTCGCGAAATTGCAGAGGGGGTATTCTCTTGGCGAATATTTGCCTGGAAAACCCTGCATTTAAAGGATGTTTTAGGAATACTTCTGCGCGAATAATATGGCGTTTTGTGTAAAAGTATTTCAGAATTGACTTGCTTTATTAGGTGCCGTCAAGATTTATGCGCAAAAATGTTTGCAGACCCCAGCTGAATGAAATCAGCCGGCAATAGAGGCGTCGTCCAAAGCCGCCTCCAAATGCTTCATATTCATGTACTTCTTGTTGCCCCACTGGGTACCCGCCACATGGCGAAGCCTCGCACAGACCAACATCAGGGCGGAGTTCCCATCGGGGAACGTTCCCACCACACGAGTCCTACGGCGGATCTCACGGTTCAGGCGCTCGATCACATTGCTGGTGCGGATGCGCGTCCAGTGTTCGCTGGGAAAGTCACAGTAGGTCAGCGTCTCCTCAATACCGTCCTCGACTTTCTTGGCGGCCTCCTTCAGCTTCATTGCTTTCAGTTCGGCAACCACGGTTTTCGCCTTCTCACAGGAGGCTTTCTTGCTCTCCTGGGCGTGGATCGCCTTGAGCATCTTCGCCACGATCTTGACCTTTGATTTGGGTACAACGGAGAAAACATTGCGGTAGAAATGCACGATGCAACGCTGGTATTTGGCATCTGGGAATACTTCGCCCACAGCTTCCAACATCCCCATGCACTTGTCACCAACAATGAGCTTCACGCCGCTCAGGCCGCGCCCACGAAGCCACTGGAAGAAGCTGACCCAACTGGCCTTGTCCTCTTTCATCCCCTCGGCAGCGCCCAGAACCTCACGGAAACCGTCCTCATTCACGGCGATCACTACCAGAATGGCGACATTTTCGTACTCTCCACCCCAGTTGCGGCGCAGATAGATGCCATCCACGTAGACATACGGATACCGACCACCCTGCAAAGGGCGGTTTCGCCAGTCCTCGATGTGGACATAGGCTTTCTTGTTCAGCTCACTGATGGTGGCAGGCGAAACCTTGCTGCCCCACAGTGCCTCGGTGATGTCCTCCACACGGCGCACGGAAACACCTGCCAGGTACATCTCGATGAGGGCCTCCTCCACGCTGCTCTCCCGGCGGTGATACCGTTCGATGATGGCCGTCTCGAAGGACACGCCCTTGAGCCGAGGCATATGGAGCGTAACGTCACTGGAGGTCGTGGTAAGGTTCCTGTCATAGTGCCCGCTGCGGTAGCCTTGGCGAGCCTCATTGCGCTCGTAGCGGGCCGCCTGCGTCAGAGACTCCGCCTCCTTTTCCAGCAGTTCGTTCAGCGTCTCTTCCACGCTGCCGCGGACCAATTCCTTGATCTATCCCTTGATAATTTCTTCATTAAGCTGTATAATTTTCTCGGACATAGTTTGCTGTCTCCTTTCGAATGTTTGTGTGGTAACTTCATTCTACCAGAGCCTGCAAGCTATGTCTTTTTTTATGCTCTTTTCAATTTGCGCAAGTTATTGTACATTATCCATCGCCGCAGGCCTAATGGCAGTTTGACCAGCAGCCTGTATCGCATCAAATGAACGCAGACAGAGCGCACCTCCCACCAAGGGGAAGGTGCGCTCTCGAGTTGTCACGAGGGTAGCGTCATCATGGCGCATCCAGAAGGACTCACTCTATCGGAGGTATTAAGACAGAGAAAAGAACAAGCAACATGTCTTATAAAAAATCGGTGATGCCAACAAGGAAGGATATGGTCTATGCAATATCTGGAGGAAAACTCGGTAAATTTCTTTCAGCCTGAACATAAAATCCTTTTTGCGTATAAATCTTGACAACGCCACCAGTTTGGGCCGAAAAAACTGCTATGCGTGAGTGTCCCGAAAGTCGTGAGAAACGGCCTCTTAAGATGGCGGCCCTTTATAAGCGCCTGACTTTTGAGCTTATATTTAACCTTGCAATTACACGATCTTTTCTGCGGGCAACATTCAATGTAATTCACATGGTTCCTGTGATTAGGATATTGCGTTTTGGATGAGCATGAGGATAAATCCGAAAAGCAGGAATATGAGTATCGGCGCAAGGGTTCGGAGGATATTGCGTACCCCCATAACTATATCGCAGGCGGAGGGCGCGGGGGCTTTGGGGGGCGCAGTGCGTTTCTCTTCCGGCGGTGCGTAGTCTGGAATCTCGCTTCGATGCAGTCCCCGCAGAAGCCTCCGCAGAAGGCCGAGGATGCCCGACATGAAAAATCCAGGCACGGCAAGAATCGTTCCTATGATCACCAGGGCAAGATCATTGCCACTCGGCGCCAGAAAGCCGGTGGAGTTTTCCGGGGCGCTCGGATCGTATTTGATGCGGATGGACCTGCCCACCTCGATAGAGTTTGCCAGGGGGCCATATTTACCTGTATAATGCGTTCCATCCACTTCATATTCGTAGGTCATCGAATAGTTGATGCCACCCCTGCCAACTTTGCTTCTGTTCAACTCGGAAATATCCGTAATGTATGCGCTGCCGAATACCCAATCCGTCTGCTTGTATGATTGAATATAAGTATTGGCCCCCATATAAAACATAAAGAGGCCGATAAGCAGCGTCGCAACGCCCCAGCCCTGTATTACAGACCGAAAAACTGAGTCCTTCCGCATCAGTTCTTTCACGGCCTGAACAGCCGATTCATGCTTCATCTTCTTTTGCCCTCTTGATCCTGGCGACCAGTTCGTCGATTTCCCCTTCGTACAACGATTTGTTATAAGGAACCCTGTGTGTTTGGTTTTCGCAGTCGGTGAATTTCATGTAGTAACCGTAACGCGTTGCGCTTCTGCGCATGTTCCGCTGTGACTCGACCAGACAGCAGTCCAGAATGTCGCTGTAGCGGTAGTACCGCCCATTTAAGGGATTGGTGCGGCAATAAAAGCCGTCCTTTTGAATCTTTAGCATATAAAACAGTCCGTGAGAAAAAGCCCGCACAATTGAAAACAGCAAAATGGCGACCGGAATCATGCGGAAAATCAGCGGCATGGTGGTCCATCCAAAAAGCATCAAGTAAAGTATGGGAAAACCAAAAATCACAAGGATTATGATAACCACACTCTCCGTCTTCCCGGTAATGACGATCTCGCGGTCGAAGTCGTCATCCCCACGTCTGCTTCCCACGGCCTCAACCCGTTCAATCATATAATCCACCGCATCAAGGTGGGGGTCAAGTACGAGAAATCTCGACCGCTTTCCCTCTATCGTTTCAAAGTTGCAGTAGGTTGCTTCCTGTGTGTCCATCTCTCTGCCGGAGCTGAGCCACATGCTGCAAATCTCGCTGTAGCGGTAGTACCGCCCGTTGCCGGGTTTGGTCCGAAAATAAAAGCCGTCTTTATCCACAAGCAACTTGAAAGACATTGCACCATATGCGGACAGAACGCAGATGATAGCAAAAAAGGCTGTTAGGCCGCCGAGTCCAACAAAGGCACCATCGTGTGCAGTGTAAAGCCAGAATGTGAATCCTCCGGAGACCGCCGTCGTGATTGCAATCACCATAGGTCCAAACCAGTTACCGGTGATTTTATACTTCCAGTTTCTTTCTTTCATCTTATTCTCCATATTGAATCCATAGCGATTTGTTATATCACAGGGAAGTGGCTAATGCCACTTCCCTGTGATTGATTCAAATAATAGAAAACTGTTTCGAGTATGTTGCCTTAAACCCAGTTTTATCTATAACGCAGACAACAATGGTATAGTTTCCTGTCTCTGTTGGCGACCACTCAAGATAGTCGAATGTTGAACCACTTAGAGTATAGTATAGAGTATCACCTTTGTAAATAGCATACTCCCATACATACGGCTGGTAACCACCCTCCGCCTTAGCTGAGAAAACCAATGCCGTCTCTGGCTCCATGTCTCCAATTACTTCAACATTAGAATTCATAGTTCTGCAGTAGTAAATTTTCCGTTTCTTATTCGCTCCACCAGCCCGCAGCTTCCAGAAACGCAAGCACATCGGCCTTGCCCTCCTGCGTGGTATACACATAGAGCATTATCTGTCCACTGCGGATTTTTGCTGCGAAATTCGTGGGGCTGTCCACGGCATAGACCTGACCAGTAAAGGTATTGCTCTCCGTCACCTCACCGGTGATGGGGAGGGTCGCAGCGGCATAGAAACGGTAGCAGGCATCTGCGGAATCCAGCCTGCAGTAGTCCAACCGCAGAGAGTCCTCATGCACGGAAACAGAGCGGATCAGCATGGAACCGATGCCCCAGCTCTGGCGGATATCCTCCGTAGAGTCCACGGCAGTATAGCCGGCTGCCGCTGCGGCCTTGCGGAACTTATCCAAGTCCGAAGTTCCCGACGTGAGGAAGAATTTCACGAAAAGGACGAGGGCGACGAACGCAAGAAGCCAAGCCGCAAGTCGGGGGACCCACTGCTTCGCCGGGATTTTTGCAATGGCCGTTGAATCAAATCCCGTGTCTGTCTCCGGAACCGATTTCTTCAGCTCCTCTGTGTGCGTCCTTCGCAGAAGGCTGCGAAGTAGCTCCAGCACCCCAGAGAGGAAAAAGCCCACCACTGCGATGGCCGTTCCCAAAATCAAAAGGACCAGCAGATTGTGGGTATTGGGAGAGAGAATCGCCGTATTCTCTTCCGGCACTTCTGGGTTATATTTCACAGTAATGACAGTACCAATCAGACGGGGCGATGACATACGCCCTGTGCGGCCCGTATAGGTTTCTCCGTCCACGGCATACTCATACGCCATAATGTAGTAGGTACTGCTGTTGCTACCATGCCTTCCGGGCGAAGAGCTGACTACCTCGCTGGAGACATCCGTGACCGTGGCCTCTATGGGAATCCAGTCCTTCTGACGGGATTGGCCTGCATAGTCTCCAATCCCGTTTACGATCAGGTAGATGCCCACAATCATCATCACATAGCCCATGAATCGGAAGTAGGCGAATAATGTTGTATTTCTCCACATCTTCATAATCTTCATATTCCCTTGCTTCGCTCCATCAGCACCTCCATTTCCCGTTGAAACAAAGCCTTATCATACAGAATCTTATGCGGCTTACCAATGGAGTCAGTGAATGTAAAATAGTAAGAATATCCCGTCCGTCTGGTGCCGTTGCGGACGGAACCTTGCCTTTGCACCACCTCTGTCAGGTGGCAATTTGAAATTTCGCTGTATTTATAGTATTTTCCGTCAAAGGGGTTGGTTCGGCAGTAAAATCCGTCCTTTTGAATCAGAATTTTGTAGAACAGATTATGACTCACCAACACAAAAAAGGCTGCTACTGCCAGCACTACAGGCGGTATATAGATAATGGGTGGCAAGCCTTGAGTTCGGAGATAAATGCTCACAAACAAAACCGCCGCCAAAATACAGACAGCTGCAACGAGCCTGACACCGCCCTGTACTCTGCCGCTGATCATAAGGTCACCGTCGCTCCTTTGCGCCTGTCCCTCGGTGTTTTCTACTTGGGCGATTAAATAGTCTACGGCATCCCAATCTAGATTTCTAAAGAAAAATCTCATGATTCTTCCGTCCTGCATTTCAAAGTTGCAATATTGCATTTGCTGTGCATTTGCATCGTTTCCACTGCTGACCCATATTTGGCGGATTGTGTAGTAGTGATAGTATCTTCCGTTACCTGGAGCGGTCTGATAGAAGAATCCGTCTTTATCAATCAGTACCCTGAAAAATAATGTGCGGTACAAGGCCAGGAAAAAGGCAAGCGATGCAAAGATCACCAATATTATGCCAATGATGATCGCCCCGTTCCGGCTGAGGCGAAACCAAAGTGCCAGACCACCAAATATGGTGAGCATAATAAAAGATATTATAACTCCGGTTATTCCGTTCGTAATTGTATATTCCCATTTTTGTTTTTTCAATGATTCTCCTCCCAGCTGCACTCTTATTGGCCAAAATGCTCCAGATTCTCTCATAACCACATATGTTTTTGTGCTTTCTTCGCTGCAATAAGAAGTAGCAAGTGTATTAAAAGTAGGCATCTCCATTATATATACGCCCATGGTCATGATTGAATAAAATTATATTTATTTGCGAAGCCTATAAAAATTTCAATAAATATGATGGTTCGGGGGAATGCAAGGTTATTATTCCTTGCATTCCCCGATAGATTATTAGCTGACTACGAACTGTGTTCTATACGACATTCTTTTTCCGGTTGCATCTGTTACAAAAGCCAAAAAATCATATGTACCAGATTGAGATGGTGTCCACTCCGTGAAATTAACTATCGCAGCGTTATCTGAATACACCACCTCATTATCAGACTGAATGTAAAACTCCCATTGCCACGGTTGTACTCCTCCAGTCGCACTCACAGTGAATGAAATGGTTTCTCCGGCCGAAAGCGTGCCAAAAATCTCAACATCTGTAATTTGCAAATCATTTTTCTTAAAGCGAGCTTCGAGAGTCCGGTTTGAATCGACGGTAATTTTGCATTCGTTAGAAACCCCATATAGTCGTTCTCCGTTTTCATACCATCCATCAAAAATATACCCTGACGATGGTGTAGCAATAAGGATAGCGTCATCTCCTTTAACATAAGTACCACCGCCTGAAACATTTCCGCCAGTTCCAGCGATTAAGGTGATATCATAATCAGGATACAAATATACAAATTCACTGTTATTGCCACAATCGCTTTCTAGTTCTTCGGTTTCTATCAAAAAATAGTACGAGCTTGCTTCTCCCGACACATCGTTATAGAATTCATCCATGCCGATGTTAAATGTGAATACCTCTTCAACTCCCGGATCCCCATGCTGCGATCAGAAGATGTTGATTAAAGCAGAAGCGTACTACTTTATCTGATCACATCAAACAACCATTCTCTCTTCAAAATTTTTGATTATAGTGATATCCCGCGATTCGGCTATATTTTTCCATTTCTGCCAATTATTTTATACGCTATATTCTCCTTTGGCAATATCAAGTCGAAATTTTTGTTGATTTTGTGAAAACTCTTGAACTATCATTATTAAAAATGCCAAATCAATACCTCCACTCACCAACAGCTGGTGTAATGATAATGCAAAGGAAATGGCGATTATTTTTTGTACAAAATACGAGCGATTTATTTCACTTGACATAGATTAGCGGGCGTGCTATACTCCTTAACAAGAAGCGAACAGATGTTCTAATTTGTGGACGCGTTGGAATAGAAAGGGGCGCAGGTGGATGCTCTGGCTTTCACGGAAAGACATCGAACATATTTCCCGCAGGTTGCTTCGTGATTACCTAAGAAAAGTTCCTCAAAAGATAGATCATATTGATCCGGCAGATTTTGCGGAGAAAATGTGTGGCCTGCAATTTACATTTGCAGATATCAGTGAAGCACATGACGCCATCGGCCTTACGGCAACATCGGGGGTGATCATAACGATCCCCCAAAAGGATGGCACAAGGCTCGATTACGAATTAGACGGAAAAACGGCCTTCATTGATCAGAGCCTTGTGGCTGAAAATCAGATTGGCCGTTTGAACTTTACTATGATGCACGAAGCAGCGCATCAACTGTTTTGGATGCTGTATCCAGAAGAATATGAGGTGCAAACTCCTCGCTGCGTATTTCGCATGGCAGATGAACATACGCAGTACCCTGTTCTGGATTGGGAGGAGTGGCAGACCAATGTGCTGACTTCATTTCTCCTTTTGCCAAAGGAACTGGTGTATCGCCACATGGCAGATGTTGGCCTGAAAGATGGCATCGGCGTGCTGAATCGCATATATGCACGCAAAGACTATGAGTGTTTTTCAGAGGCCGCAAAGCGGCTCGGTGTGTCCAAAACAGCACTGACTATAAGATTATCCCAACTCGGTTTGGTAGGGAGAAACGATTTGTATGACCCGTATGCATTGGTAGATATATTTCCGGAGAAAAATGAGATCGCCTGATATGGCAGGGAGTAAGTATGGCAAAGATCAATGGATGAGGATCTGCCGCAGATGGAGCTGTACTGCGAAATCGGTAAGATTGTCTGCGCCCGCTCGGAAAAGGGTGCGGCGGTGGCCGCTGCGGATTTTCTGAGAGAACAGTACCCGGATATGACCGGCTTCTCTCCCCGCAATGTCCGCCGAATGCGGGATTTCTGGCAGCTGTACAGTGATATGCCGGAGCTGCTGGACGAAGCGTTTCTCCTGAATTGGACGCAGAATGTTGTCATCATGGAGGCAGAGCTGACGATGGAGGAGCGGCGCTGGTATATCCAACAGGCCGCAGCGAAAGATTTATCCAAGTCGGAGCTTCTGAGAATAATCGAGGATTCTGCGCATTTGGGAAGTGTTCTCGACGAAAAGGCCAATGTATGGTATAATGAAGCCAACGATAAAATTTTGGAGAGAACGCAGTATGAAGAGGATCCTGTTTATCTGTCATGGCAATATCTGCCG
>OGES01001203.1_pt1 | contig 21775 bp, 13 predicted proteins | sample 1570711 | NCBI WGS metagenome assembly OGES01 (sample SAMEA2582133, study PRJEB24529) | metagenome | biome: Human gut stool | place: China | collected 2011 | reverse complement strand
GGCGGCGGCAACAACGGCGGCGGCAATGGCGGCACAAACGCTGGCGGCTTCCTCTTCCCGCTTCCGGCGGGCAGCGGTGTTGTGATTACATCCCCGTATGGCTATCGCTATCATCCGATCGACGGCGGCTATCGCTTCCATAACGGCGTTGACCTTGCCGTTGCGCAGGGAACGCCCGTCTATGCCACGAAGAGCGGTACGGTCACGACCGCAACGTTCTCATCCGGCTATGGTTACTATGTCACGATCAACCACGGCGACGGCTTCTCGTCGCTCTACGGCCACATGACGCACTATACCGTCTCGTCCGGCGACTATGTCAATCAGGGCGACCTCATCGGCTATGTCGGCTCGACCGGTTACTCCACCGGCCCGCACCTGCATTTCACGATGTTCTACAACGGTGCCACCGTCAACCCGATGGACTATGTCAGCATCCGCTGAGATCGGATGCTGACCCCGCTCCGGCGGAATCCGCGTGAAAAAGCCTCGCAGAATTCGCCGCCTGCCGGCGGCGAATCAGCCTAAATCAATTTCTCCGACACTCTCACCCCGCTTCGGCGGGGTGTCGGCCGTAAAGGAGGACCTATGGAACCAAATGAGACTCCCATGGGACCGGAGGAACTCCGTCCCGAACCCCAAAAACCAAAGAAAAAAGTCCTGCCGTATGTCGTCTGCTGCCTGGCCACGGCCGTCGTCGTATTCGCACTGACGCTTGCGGGCATGACGCTCCTGCAGAGCAGACAGAAGAGTACGTCGGGCGATGACTATCTTGCCAAGGTGCAGGAGGTCGTGGCCCTGCTCGACGCACGCTATGTCGACGGGCTGGACCATTCGAAGCTCGGCGATCAGCTTGCGTCCGCTGCCGTGACCGCGACGGGCGACCGCTGGAGCTACTACATCAGCGCCGATGAGCTTGCCGCCTATCAGGAGCAGAATGCCAACGCCTATGTCGGCATTGGCGTGACCATCCGTCTGGAAAATGAGGACGATGCCGGATTCACCGTTGCCTCCGTCACACCGGGCGGCCCAGCCGAGGCAGCCGGGCTGCAGATCGGCGATATGCTCCTTGCCATAGACGGCGCCAATATGAAGGAGCTCGGCATGGAGGAGGCCCGCAACCGCGTCCGCGGCGAGGAGGGCACGAGCCTGACGCTCACGGTGCAGCGCGGCGGCGAGACGTTCGACGTCACGGTCACGCGCGCGACCATCGAGGTGGAGGTCGTCCGGGCTGAGCTGCTGGACGGAAATGTCGGCTATCTGAAGATCAACAATTTCGATTCCGGCTGCGCCGAAAAGTCCATTGCCGCCATCGAGTCCCTGCGGGAGCAGGGCGCAACGTCTCTGCTGTTTGACGTCCGCTTCAATCCGGGTGGCCACAAGGATGAGCTTGTGGAGCTGCTGGATTATCTCCTGCCGGAGGGCCCGCTGTTCCGGTCCGTGGACTATAAGGGCAACGAGGATATCGATTATTCCGATGCGTCCTGCGTCGAGCTGCCGATGGCCGTTCTCGTGAACGGAGATTCCTATTCCGCCGCCGAGTTCTTTGCTGCGGCGCTGCAGGAATACGGCGTCGGCACCGTCGTCGGCACGCAGACGGTTGGTAAGGCAAATTATCAGCAGACCTTCGTCCTGAGCGACGGCTCTGCTGTCGCCGTTTCGACCGGCCATTATCAGACCCCGCACGGCGTCACGCTGGCGGGCGTCGGCATCACGCCGGATATCCCGGTCGAGGTCGATGACGACACCTACCTGAAAATTTACTCCAATGCGCTCGAAAAAAGCGAGGATGCGCAGCTGCAGGCGGCCATCGCGGCCCTGACGCAAGGAAACCCTTGACAAGTGCGGCGGCAATCCTCTATAATCACAACGAATGAACGGGCTTTGCCTGATTTTGGGAGGAACATGGAATGGCAAAAGAATTTAAGCTGACCAGAGAACGTCTGAAGGAGCTCGAGGAAGAGCTCAATTATCTGAAAACCACGCGCGAGAAGGAAGTCGCGGAGCAGATCAAGGAAGCCCGCTCCTTCGGCGACCTTTCCGAGAACAGTGAATATGATGAAGCGAAAAATGAGCAGGCCAAGCTGTACGGCCGCATTGCGGAGGTCGAGAACATCCTGTCCCATGCTGTCGTGATCGATGAGAGCGCCGAGCAGGAGCGCGCCGGTGTCGTCGGTCTTGGCTGCACCGTGAAGGTCCGCGACCTTGATCTGGAGGAAGAGGCGACGTATGCTATCGTCGGCTCGCAGGAGGCCAACCCCATGGAGTCTCGCATTTCGGACGACTCTCCGTTCGGCCGCGCCATGCTTGGCAAGCACATTGGCCAGACCGTCGAGGTCGAAGCTCCGGTCGGCACGATCCGCTTTGAGATCCTTTCCGTAGAACGATAACACAGGAGGAATACCGTGGCTAAGAATACCCAGCAGCCCGAGCTTTCCATGGTCGATCAGGTCCGTATCCGACGGGAAAAGCTCGCACAGCTTCAGCAGGAGGGGCAGAATCCCTTCGCACAGACAAAGTTTGAATTTACCAGCAACAGCGCCGAGATCAAGAAAAACTTCGAGCAGATGGAGGGAAAGAAAGTCTCCGTCAGCGGCCGCCTGATGACGAAGCGCGGCATGGGCAAGGTCATGTTCTGCGATCTGCAGGACGCTGCCGGCCGGATCCAGATCTATCTGAAGATCGACGAGATGGACGAAGCGACGTTCGAGCGCTGCCGCAAGCTCGACATCGGCGATATCGTCGGTGTGCATGGCGATGTGTTCCGCACGCAGCGCGGCGAGATCTCCGTGCGCGCGCACGAGGTCGTCCTGCTTGCCAAGGCTCTGCTGCCGCTGCCGGACAAGTTCCATGGCCTGACGAATCTTGAGACCCGCTATCGCCAGCGCTATGTGGACCTCATCGTGAACCCCGACGTTAAGGACACGTTCGTGAAGCGCAGCCTTATCCTGCGCGAGCTGCGCAGCTTCCTCGATGGGCGCGGCTTTCTCGAGGTCGATACCCCGATCCTGACGCCGTTTGAGATCGGTGCGTCTGCACGCCCGTTCTATACCCATCACAACACGCTGGATATGGATATGGTCCTCCGCATCGAGACGGAGCTGTACCTCAAGCGCCTCATTGTCGGCGGCATGGACCGCGTGTATGAGGTCGGCCGTATCTTCCGCAACGAGGGCATGGACCCGAAGCACAACCCCGAGTTCACCACCATCGAGCTGTATCAGGCCTTTACGGATTTCCATGGCATGATGGACCTTGTCGAGGACATGATGAAGCAGGTCGCGCAGAATGTCTGCGGCAGCCTCGTTGTGCCGTACCAGGGTCACGAGATCGATCTGGGTCACTGGGAGCGCCTGACCATGATCGACGCCGTGAAGAAGTACAGCGGCGTGGACTTCCGCGACTGGAAGACGGACGAGGACGCCATCGCCAGCGCGAAGGCGCACAATGTCGCGCTGCCCGAGCTCCCAACGAAGGGTGCCATTCTGGCGGAGTTCTTCGATGCATTCGTCGAAGAAAAGCTCATCCAGCCGACGTTTATCTATGATTATCCGGTGGAGATCAGCCCGCTTGCCAAGCGTAAGCCGGATGACCCCGCGTTCACGGAGCGCTTTGAGTACTTCATCAATGCCACGGAGTTCGGCAACGCCTTCTCCGAGCTGAACGACCCGATCGACCAGCGCGGCCGCTTCGAGCGTCAGGTCGCCGAGCGCAAGTCCATTGAGCCGGATTGCCGCGCACAGGTGGATTATGACTTCATCAATGCACTGGAGTACGGCATGCCGCCTACAGGCGGCCTCGGCTTCGGCATCGACCGCCTCGTGATGCTCCTGACCGACAGCGCCTCTATCCGCGATGTTTTGCTCTTCCCGACAATGAAGCCGTTGGACAAGGATAAGACCGAAAAGGCCGAGACCAAGGAGGAAGAAAAGCCTGTTGAAGCGGCTCCTGTCGTCGAGGAAAAGATCGACTTTTCCAATGTGGAGATCGAGCCACTGTTCCAGGATCAGGTGGATTTTGACACCTTCTCCAAGAGTGATTTCCGTGCCGTAAAGGTCAAGGAATGCGAAGCTGTGAAGAAGTCCAAAAAGCTCTTAAAGTTCGTTTTGGACGACGGAACCGGCACAGATCGGGTCATTTTGAGCGGAATTCACGAGTATTATGAGCCGGAAGAGCTGGTCGGTAAGACCTGCATTGCAATCACCAATCTGCCTCCGAGAGCGATGATGGGTATCGACTCCTGCGGTATGCTCATCTCCGCCGTGCATCACGAAAACGGCGAGGAAAAGTTGCATTTGCTGATGGTCGATCCTCACATTCCGGCAGGCGCAAAGCTCTATTGATTGCCCCCTGATCGGGCTAAAAAAGCCTCTCGTACACCAATCCGTACACCAATTTACACCAAGGGTGCACCACGGATGCCGAGAAAAATGTGCGATTGAATTTCAGCCTCGCAGAAGTGATTCTGCGGGGCTGTTTTTTTGAAAACTATATATTCAGATATGAGACTCGGTGAGAAATCACCGGGTCTTATTTTTTGCGCTCACTACGCCTACTAAACAGGTGCAGTGGGCGCTTTTTTGTTTTCTGGAACCGGCACAAAAAATTTTTTTGAAAAAGTGTGGGAATCTCGCAAAAAAATTCGGCAAAGAGAAAGTGAGAAGGCGAAAAGCCTTCCGGGAACCTTGAAAATTTCATATACATTCATCAGATACATTCCTTGAGCCAACAGCCAAATGAAGGTACGCCAAGACCCACCTGCCGCTAACGGTATCAGCGGGACAAAAGGTGGAGAGCGACCCCGAAACCATTCTGAAATATCTGGCAGCTACGGATACGGCCACGACAGGCTTAGGGTATAATGATACTTTTCTACGGAACCGGCGGAGTACCCGGCGGGGGTGAGATTCCCATGGACCCGATTCGCTATCGGGCGTCTGATGACTTCCTTTTCTGCATTTTGGGTTCGAGGAAAAATGAAATGCAGCGACGAAAGCCCCAAAAGGTATTTTGAGGCTTTCGTGGATCAGAAATGATTCAAATAAAGAGAAAGGAGGAAAACCCCATGGAAAACTGTAAGGTGATCGCCATCACGAATCAGAAGGGCGGCGTTGGCAAAACGACGACCACAGTCAATCTCGGTGTGGGACTTGCAAGCTCCGGGAAACGGGTCCTGCTGGTAGATGCTGATCCGCAGGGCAGCTTAACCGTGAGCCTCGGCATAAAGAACCCAGACGAGCTGGATGTATCGCTGTCTTCCCTTATGCAGTCGGTCATTGATGATGAGCCGCTTGCGGAGGGTGCAATTATCCGGCACCAGGAGGGTGTGGACTTGCTTCCCTCGAACATTGAGCTTTCCGGTATGGAAACGGGCCTGTTCAATGTTATGAGCCGCGAGTATGTTCTGAAGAATGCCATCGACGGCATGAGAAAAAGCTACGACTACATTCTGATTGACTGTATGCCCTCTCTGGGCATGATGACGGTCAATGCGCTGGTTGCGGCAGACAGTGTGATTATCCCGTCTCAGCCGAACTTCCTGTCAACCAAAGGTCTTAACCTGCTTCTGCGCTCCATTTCAAAGATCAAGCGGCAGATCAACCCGAGATTAAAGATTGACGGCATTTTGCTGACGATGGTGGATAACCGCACCAACAACGCCAAGGCGATTATTTCCTCGCTTCGTTCTACCGTGGGAGAGAACATCCGCGTGTTCCGTTCCGAAATTCCTTTTTCGGTAAGAGCTGCGGAGTGCAGTCTTTCCGGAGAAAGCATCTTCTCCCATGACAGGAACGGCAAGGTCGCAGCAGCGTATGAGGCACTCACAAAGGAGGTGACAGAGCTTGAAGAGCGTGCAAAAAATCGATCTGGGCCTGACCGGGTACGATGAGCTTTTCATGAATGACGCGGAGCGAAAGGAAAACAAGCTCCCGCGCATTTATGATATTCCCCTCTCGGAGATCGACGATTTCCCCGACCACCCCTTCAAGGTGAAGCTGGACGAGGACATGGATCAGCTTGTCCAGAGCATCAAGGAGCGCGGGATCATCACCCCTGTCACCCTCCGACCGAAGGAAGATGGTCGGTACGAGATCGTATCGGGGCATCGCAGAAGGAAGGCCTGCGAGCTTGCCGGGTTTGATACCGTGAAGGCCGAGGTACGGGAGATGACCCGTGATGAGGCCATCATTCTAATGGTGGAATCGAACCTGCAGCGCTCTGTGATACTGCCGAGTGAAAAAGCTTTTTCGTACAAGATGAGGCTTGAAGCTATGAACCGACAGGGACAGCGTACAGATTTAACTTCTACACCAGTGGTGGAGAAGTTGTCAGGAAAAGAAGCACTATCGGTTACAAGGATTGGAAACGACTCTGGTGAAAGCCGGGAACAGGTGCGACGCTATATCCGCCTCACGGAGCTCATTCCGGAGCTTCTGGATTTGGTTGACGAGGGACGCATTGCGTTCAGACCTGCGGTGGAGCTTTCGTACCTGCAAAAAGAGGAACAGGGTGCGCTGCTGGAGCAAATCGCCTACGCAGATGCCACGCCGTCCCTCGCCCAGGCCATTAAGCTGAAGCGATTCTCCCAGGACGGGAAGCTGACCAACGAGGTCATCGAGTCGATTATGAGCGAGGAAAAGCCAAACCAGAGGGAGAAAATCAACATCAAGTACGCCGAGGCCAGAAGGTTTATCCCTGCCAGCATTCCCTACGAAAAAACCGGTGAGTATATTCTGAAAGCGCTGGAATATTATCACCGGTATCAGGAAAGGCAGAAAAGTCGGAATGACGCAAGATAGGTTCTTCGCCAAGGGAGCAGTCTAACCTTTTGACGGTGTACCGACGCCGTTCCCCCTCTCACACTCTCCCCCTCATTTACCGGCAATACCAGCTCAAAAGGAAAATATACAGGCGGCACAATTGAAGAAAACCAAGTGCATTCGTACAATATGAGAAAAAACAGTCATTGGAGGTCATCCCATGAAAAAGAATCTCATGTTGTGCGCGCTCCTGCTTTCTGTATTGCTTTCCGGATGCGCCGCAGAGCCCCTGCAAGGGCAAACGGTGGGAAACACACCGAAAGCTCCAACACCACAGGAAGGAACGCCTGCTTCCTTTGAGCCGGTATCCACAGAACCAAACGCTCCCACAGAAGCCGTCGATCCCGCAGATTCCATGCCGAATGAGGACAAGCACGATAGCAGCCCGAGCTTTTCTTCTGAGCCGGTAAGCGCACCCACAGAATCGAATGCGCCGTCATCGGAAGAAAACGAACAGGCCCCCGTGATTCCGGAGAAGCCGGAGAAAATAGAAAGTCCAAAAGAGGAACCATCCGTTCCTGCGATAACCGTGCCGGAACCGACTTCGGTGCCCGAGCCCACATTTGATATCGACTGCTGGATTTCCTACGCAAAAAGCACGGCGGTGAGCTTGGGACTGACCTTGGAGAACTCGGCAACAGAATGCTGGGACAATCCGATAACCGCAGATCAGGGCTGCATCTATCTGGAGCGAGACATTAACTCGCGCTTGAAGCGATATGCCGAGGACGAGAGTATCACGGATATCTGTATTTGGTACGAATGCATCGGCACAGGCAGTTACCTGATTTATATCGGGTACGCATAAAACTTTATACCACATTGAGAAGCGTCGTAGAAATACGGCGCTTTTTCATGCCAAAATTCAATTTCAGGAGGAATGAAACTAATATGAAAACAAGCATTTTCAGACGGGGAATATCGGGACTGCTTGCAGTCCTGATGACATTCACCGCGCTCATGGGCATCGGCACGACTACGGCCTTTGCTGCCTCGACTGCCGGAGAAACCGCTGAGTCCTATTCCGTAGGGTTCCCCAGAGACGGGGACGCCAATCTGGACTACAGCGGCACATGGGGCCATGATGAGCTTCACTACATGAACGGCTGGACCTCCGGCGAGGCAACCTGGATGACCACGCTGCACACCATCGGCTCCTTCGATGGACAGGCCTGCTACTGCATTGAGCCGGGCGTGCCCCGCTTGCTGGGCAAGACATATTCCCACCATGGCGAGGATTATTGGAAGAACTACCCATCCGACTGCAACAGCACCATCGAAGCTGACACCATCAAAACCCTGCTGGGCCGGATCATGCAGTACGGTTATCAGGGCAATCTTTCCACCTCGTGGAGATCGCAGAATGCTGCGGATGCCGACAAACTGGCACATATGATGGCCACCCAGGCGTTAGTGTGGGAAACGGTCGTTGGAGAGCGGGATGCCAACTTCAACCATGTGGACCCCGGCAGTGCCGACGCAGTGAAATCCGTTTACCGTACCAGCCACCCGCTGTACAGCCGCTTTTCCGCTTATTATGACAGCATTGAGGACAGCGTGCAGAAGCATACCATCGTTCCCAGCTTTATGGCCAGAAGTACCGGCAAGGCACAGACCGTCGAGCTGAACTGGGACGGCAGCTGCTATTCGGCCACGCTGACAGATACCAACGGCGTCCTGGGCAATTACCGTTTCTCTGCTAACCAGACGGGCGTTTCCTTCTCTGTTCAGGGAAATGTGCTGACGATCTCGACTCAGAACGCCCCTGTCGGCACGCTTCAAGCCACTGCCGAAAAGGAGGCTCTGCGTAAGGGCGTCGTGGTGTGGAGCGATGGCCACTATGGTCCGGACGGCACCATGCAGGATGTTGTTACCTACAGCGCTACGGTCAGCGACCCGGTCACAGCCTTTCTGAATCTGAAGGTCAGCTACGGCAGCGCCAGAATCGTCAAAACCTCCGAGGACGGTAAGGTGGACGGCATCACCTTCACCATCACCGGCGAGGGCGTCAATCAGACCGTTACCACCGACCGGAACGGTGAAATTCGCATCGACAATCTGATGCCCGGTGTCTATACCGTCACTGAGCAGAGTTATGACAAGTATGTACCCCAGGAAAGCCACCGTGTTACCGTGCTTGCCGGACAGACGGCGACGGTTTCCTTTAACAATGTACTCCGCCGCGGCGATCTGACCGTGACCAAGACCTCCGAGGACGGGCTGAATCAGGGTGTGAAGTTCCACCTTTCCGGAACCTCCCTTAGCGGCCTTCCTGTAGATGAATACGCCGTCACCGATGAAAACGGTGTGGCAACCTTCCGGGATGTGCTCATCGGCACCGGCTACACGCTGGAGGAGATGGACACCGCCATTCGCTATGTGATTCCCAACAGTCAGAGCGCCGCAGTGGAATGGAACAGTGTAACCAATAAGAGCTTTTCCAACATCCTCAAGAAATTCAATGCCACCGTCACTAAGAGCGACTGCGAAACCGGAACGGCGCAGGGCGACGCTTCGCTTGCCGGTGCCGCCTACGGCATCTATAAGGGCGATCAGCTTGTGGATACCTACTACACCGACGAGAACGGCCAGTTCACCACCGGCTATTATGTCTGCGGCGACGACTGGACGATTCGTGAGATCAGCCCCTCCGAGGGCTATCTGCTGGACAGCACCGTTTATCCTGTCGGTGCAGAGGCGGCCAATTACACCGTTGAGCTGAACGCTGCGCCTGCCGTGGCTGTTGCCGAGCAGGTGCAGAAGGGCAATATCGCCATCATCAAGCACTCGGATAACGGCGACACACAAATTGAAACGCCCGAAGAAGGCGCGATTTTTGTCGTCTATCTGAAATCTGCCGGCAGCTATGAGGCGGCAAAGGATACGGAGCGGGACTATCTGACCTGCGATGAAAACGGCTTTGCCCAGAGCAAGGACCTGCCCTACGGCGTGTACACCGTGCATCAGGTTTCCGGCTGGGAGGGTCGTGAGCTGATGAGCGACTTTGATGTGTTCATTGCCAAGGACGGTGAGACCTACCGCTACCTCATCAACAACGCCAACTTCGAGTCCTTCATTAAGGTCATCAAGGTGGATGCGGAGACCGGCAATACCATTCCCTATGCGGGTGCGGGCTTCCAGATCTTCCGTCCGGATGGCTCCAAGGTGGAAATGACCTTTACCTATCCGGAGGTTACCACCATCGACACCTTCTACACCAATGACGACGGCATGCTCATCACGCCGGAGAAGCTGGAGTTTGGCAAGGGCTACTCCCTCAAGGAGGTCTCTGCCCCTTACGGCTATGTGCTCAGTCATGAGGCGGTCAAGTTCGATGTGACCGAAGAGAATTCCACCGAGGAAAGCGGCGTGACGGTCGTTGCGGTGAAGCTGGGCAACTACGCGCAGAAGGGCATCATCAAGATTTCCAAAACCGGTGAGGTGTTTGCCTCTGTTGCGGCGGCGGACGGGGTCTATCAGCCGGTCTATACGGTGCAGGGACTTGCGGGAGCAACCTATGAGATCAAGGCAGCGGAGGACATCTACACCCCGGATGGTACGCTGCGCTGTAGTGCCGGCGAGGTGGTGGATACGGTGACCACCGGCGCAGATGGCATGGCGGAGAGCAAACCGCTGTATCTGGGCAAATATGAAATCACCGAGATGAAAGCTCCCGATGGCATGGTCGTAAACAAGGATTCCCATACCGCAGAGCTTGTCTACGCCGACCAGGAAATCGAGATCACCGAAACTGCCGCCAGCTTCTGCAACGACAGACAGAAGGCGCGGATTTCTCTTTCCAAGGTGCTGGAGCAGAATAAACAGTTCGGCATCGGCATGAATAACGAGCTTTCCGCCGTGACCTTCGGCTTCTATGCCGCCGAGGAGCTTACCGCAGCAGACGGCTCTGTCATTCCGGCAGACGGACTGATTGAGATTCTGTCCCTTGACGAAAACGGGAAAGCCGTGCTCAAGAGCGATGTTCCCTTCGGCAGCTACTATGTCAAGGAAATCAGCACCGACAGCCACTACATCCTCTCCGATGAGAAGTATCCTGTGATCTTTGCCTATGCCGGTCAGGAAATCCCCGTTGTGGAGCTTGCCGTCAATGACGGAAAGAGCATTACCAACGAGATGATCTACGGGGAGATCCACGGCATGAAGAAGGATGAAGACGGCAAGGCGCTGGCCGGAGCTACCATCGGTCTGTTCCTTACTGACGGCACAGAGCCTATCCTGACCACCGTTTCCGCAGAGGACGGCAGCTTCTCCTTTACAGGTATCCCCTATGGCGAGTATGTGGTCCGTGAAATCGCCGCGCCGGAGGGCTATGTGCTGGATGAGACGCCTTATACCGTGAAGGTAGATCAGAACGGCGCTGTGGTCGAGATCGAGATCACCAACAAGCTCATTCGCGGCAGCGTTCAGCTGACCAAGGTGGATAAAGACTATCCCGATCATCACCTGAGCGGCGCAGTCTTTGAGGTATACCGTGGCGGAAAGCTTGTGGGCCAGATGGAGGAGCTGTCCGACGGCGTCTACAAGCTGGATGATCTGCCCTACGGCGATTACACGCTGAAGGAAACTGAGGCCCCCAAGGGCTTCTTCCTTGATGAGAAGACCTACAGTTTCTCCATTAAGGAAGATGGTAAAACCGTCGTCGTGGAAAATGAGGCCGGAAAGGGCTTTGTCAACCAGGCACAGACCGGAGGCATCCGCATTGAAAAGACTTCGGATGACGGCGTGCTGAAGGGCTTTACCTTCCGCGTGGAGGGCACGGATATCACCGGCAATGCCTTCAGCAAGGACTTTGTGACCGATGAGAAGGGCCAGATCCACATTGAGGGGCTGCGCATCGGCGATTATGTGATTTCCGAGGTGTCCAACAAAGCCAACGAAAAGTATGAGCTTCCCGCAAATGTCACCGTAACCGTTCACGAAGGAAAGACGGTCGTTGCCAAGTTCCATAACAAGCTCAAGCCTGTTACGGATATTCCCAAGACCGGAGATACCACCAATATGCCTCTTTGGGCAGCACTTGCCGGTATCTCTGCAATCGGCGCAGGTGCAGCGGCCTTCTTTACCTTCCGCAAAAAGAAGGAGGTAGGCAAGCATGAGCGCTAAGGTCATCATCGGCATCGGTCTTGTGGTGTTTATTATCGCAGGGCTGATCGTTCTTCGCCTGAAGAACAGGAAGTAAAACGGCAAGGGGCGGCATCTTTTTACAGATGCCGCCCCGCTTATAAAAGGAGACGCTATGGAAGAGACAAGAAAAATCGGAGATTACTCCGTAAAGTATTCCATGTATATCGGGCACAAGGATATTGCTCTGGGCGAGAATCCCAACGCCGACAAGGATGAACGGTATATGTGCTGCTTCGTAGAGACCAACGCCATTTTCGAGCGCTATTCCGGGGTGCTGGTCAGCGACGATTTTGCGGAGATTGCAAAGGTGTTCGGACAGCGCGTAGCAGACGCAGCCGAGGAAATTATTCAGGAAAACGAAAGAGCCTGTCAGGAGGTCGGCATAAATGAGGAACTCATGGCAGAAAGCTGCGTGCCGGTTTCCTACAAAGATTCCATTGAGAACAAGGTGGTTGTCGTCAAGGGCAGCATTCTCCGGCCTGAGTTCCGCCACGCCAATCACCAACTTATGCTGTGTACCGGTGGCTTCGGCGCGCAGGCAAATGCGCGAGGCCGTACTTGCTGCTGCATTTCTCTGTACGACGGGAGAAAGACCTCCTTTTACCGCACGGATTTTCTCGGCGTCATGGATGAAAAGAAGCTTCCCGAATGGGCGCAGAAGGGCTTGGAGAAAGCAAAAGAGATGCACGCGCAGGAAAAGAAGCCGGCTAAAGAAAGAGGTGACGCAAGATGATCGAGTATGAAAAAAGAGCAATGATCGAGGCGGAGGACAAATATACCTTTCGCCAGAGCACGCAGATTTCCATGCAAACCGGACTGATCGGCCACCTCCGGGCAGACATGGATACAGACGGCAACGGCTTTTTCAGCAGCTGGTTTGATTTCCGGGAGGAGCTGAAAACCGATGAGTTCAAGGCAGAGTTTGATGATGTAATCAACTCTCTGCGTGAGGAAGGCGACATTCTTCATAACCGCAGGGCGCTTGCCAAGTACTGCTATTGCACACCCCAAAGCCGGATGCAGGAGGAGCCGGGCTACTATGGCGTTCGTGTGGATACCGAAAAGTATACCTACCTTCTGCGCCTGAACCCGGACAGGGGCGAATACAACCTGTACTGCTATTGCTATCGCCGGGATTGGCTCGATCAGCACCTGAAGGACGCAGAGAAAGGAATCCGTTTTATTGACAGCCATTACAAGGAGCTGTTTCGCATTCCGGATGGCGGCAAGGTGAAAATCCACTATTCGTGGAATGAAGACCAGATTCGCTCCTGCCGGTATATCGACGATTACCATGTGGAGATCGGGAGCAACCTCTATCACATCTGCGAGTTTGCCGAGCGCATGGAATACGGCGGCCATACCTGCGAGCCGATTCGGGACAACCTGCCCGAGCAGTGCTACAGCGTCCTTTCCGGCAGCGACGAAATCATTATCATCAAGCGCGGCGAAAAGGGCTACTTCAAGACGGACATTCCCGTCACCGACAAGGACGAAGCCCGGAGCATCGTGAATGAGTACAACACAAAGCTCGGCGTCAGCCGAGCGCAGGAAGAAGCGATGAAGGCCGGCTCTATGTTCGGCTTTCAGGTGCCCGCCGCTGACCCGAGAAATTATGACGCAGATGGAAACCCTGTGATGCCGAAGGACAGAGGTGATGCACGATGAGTAAGGACGATTATCGTATCTGGTCTAATGCCGACCTTGACTATGAGGAGTGGAAAGATTGGATGGAGGAAGAATATCCGACGCTTTCCGATGACGAGCGCATCGCCATGATGTATGAGGAAAACGGGCACTACCTTGAGGACGAACGGCTCAATCTGGACATTCAACTTTCCCAGCCCATTCTGGTTGTTGCCGATCTGGGGCTTTGGAATGGCAGGCGCACGGGATACAAAGAAATTCCCAGCGGCAATATCCGGGACTGCCTTTACTCTGATTACGACTACACCACATGGTATGTGGACCGAAACGGAGATTTCCGGTGCGATGACACCCACCATGACGGCACAAACCATTATCTCTATCGGGTATATAAGGACAATGTTTCCCAGGCGCAGAAAGACCGGCTCAAAGAAAAAATCTACAACGGCACAGCCACCAGGGCAGACATTGTCCGTGTCACCCGCAGGCTTGGCGATGAGATCGGGAAGGTGTATGGCTGGAGCTTTCCAACCAGGCAGAGAGAGCGAGGTGAGGCACGATGAACCAAGCACTGCCGAGCGAAAGTTATATTGCCAGACTGGACTATTTGGCTTTCAACGGAAAAGTATGCAGCAGCATTGCGTACAGCGATGAGCAGCGCTTCCTGGAAGACCTGAAGGAGTCGCTCTATCACGGAGAGCCGCTGTGCGTCGTTCTCTACCGAGACCGGAACGGCAAGACGATTTCCCGTGCGTTTCTGAACGACCTGGATACACTGCCAAAAGGACTTTTCATAGAGGACAGTTCCCACAGAAAGCCGAAGGAAAGGGGTGAAGCACGATGAGGGTAAATGCCATGACAGAGAAGTTTGAGGATGTGACGGTTCTGGGGCATCCCATGCTTTTTACCTGCCTGCGGGTAGACCGTGATACCGTTCCACAGGGCATGTACATGTACGAGGTTCGCCACGATGATGACCAACAGGGCGAGCCGGTTCAGATTGCTAACTGGATCATGGTGAATCATTGGGGAACGTTGATTTCCAATAGGCCCATTCGCTTGGAGCCCCGACCGGATGGGAGAAACGCCTACCGAGACATTGATCCTGAAAACGATTGGAACTATGAGGGCACGCTTACTACCGTGAAGGAGTACATGGAGAAGAATCCACCGGCGGTTCATAAGCAAAAAGACCACGAACCTGCGAGATAAGGAGAAGCTATGGATAAGAAGAAAGCCATCTGCGAGTATCTCCGTAAAAATCATATTGGCAAAGAAAATGCCATCCACAGCAAGGAGCTTGAAAAGCTGTTTCTGCTTGACGGACGAAATATTCGCCGCAAGATCAGCGCCTTGCGACAGGATGGCTTTCCTATTTGCAGCGATGAAACGGGCTACTATTACGCAGATAACCAGAAAGAGATCAATACCACCGTCTACCGGTTGAATGAGTTGGTGACCAAGGTGTCCAACGCCAGAACCGGGCTTTTATTTGCATCGATCCTCGGAGAGAATGCGCAGACCGTTGAGGTCACGATCAAAGTAAGATAAGGAGGGAGTTCCCATGCCGAGCAAATACAGAATCATTTTGGAGATGGCGTCCCAGACTGCCAGGGATATTGCCTCCAATGCCGACCGATATACCGATTTTCTGATTACGGCGGCAAACAACTACAAGTACAGCTTTAAGGAGCAGCTGCTCATCCATGCGCAGAAGCCGGATGCAACGGCGTGTGCGGAAATCGACACATGGAATAAACTCGGCAGATGGGTAAACAAGGGCACGAAAGGCATCGCACTGCTGATCGACAGAGATGTTCCCTACAAGCTGAGACATGTCTTTGATATCTCCGACACCAACAGCCGTGCCGGAAGGAACATCACCCTTTGGCAGATGAAGCCGGAGTACGAATATGCGGTATCGGAAAGCCTTCAGGCCAGCTTCGGTGATGTGGAGGAGCCGCGAGATTTCCCGCACCTTCTCATGGATATTTCCGGTTATGCCGTGGAGGATAATCTTTCAGATTATCTCATGGAGCTGAACGCTGTCAAAGCCGGCAGCTTTCTGGAGGAGCTGGATGACACAAGCCTTGAGGCGTGGCTGAAAACCACGCTGAAAAGCAGCGTCGCTTTTATGGCGCTCTCCCGTGCGGGGTATGAGCCGAGGCAGTATTTTGACCGGGAGGATTTCAGCCATCTCTTTGACTTCAACACCGTGGAGGTTATCTCCGTGCTCGGTGCCGCAGTCAGTGATATTTCTGAGATGGTCATCCGGGAAATGGGCGAAACCGTCAAGGAGATGGAGAAGGAAGAAAAGCGGAAGATTCGCACATTTGCACAGGAGGGTGCTTCTGCGTATCATAAGAACCGAACAGAAAACAAGGAAAGGAGCAACGAACATGGAACTGACCTATACGATGCAGGGGGACTATCTGATTCCCGATCTGACCGTGCCGGAGAGCCCGAAGCTTGGGAAGTATGGAACGCTGCGGCGGACATTCCTCCGCAAACACCGGGATGGGATCTACACCGGGATGCTGCTGAACGGAACACTGAACAGTCATTTGGAGGAGGTGGACCGGCAGGCGCAGAAGATGCTGGACGACCTGACCGAGCAGATGAAGGCGCTGAACGGAGTGACAGAGCAGTTGAAGGCGGAGGATCAGATGCGGTGGGTGCAGATGATGAACTCTATTCGTCACTCGGCGGAGGAAGTGATTCTGAACGACCTGATCTACGCGTAACGCTCCCCACAGTTGAACAGCAGCAGGAAATTATCGCAGAAGCGGAGGAAGAAAAATCCTCCGCTTTTGCTATTTCTCAGGAGGACATCGACGCCATTCTGACACGGGGCAGCGGCATCCATCAGGGCAAATTCCGCATCTATGAGCAGTTTCTCAAACAGGATTCTTCCGAGAACAATATCACCTTTTTGAAAAACGAATACGGCATCGGCGGCGCGTATCCTGCAATTTCCGGCAGAAATCTCGATGAAAGCCACGACGCCAAGGGAATCAAAATCAGCAGAGGCAGAATCTCTCGGCCCGATGCAGAACTGCTTTTGCGGTGGAATAAGGTCGAGAAGCGGATCGGGGAGCTAATCCGAGCCGACCGCTATTTGAGTCAGGCCGAAAAGGACGACTATCCCGCCTACCGGGAGCAGGCAGAAGCTCGGAGGAAACGAGGTGAAATCTCTGATGAGTTCCGGTCGATTGTCTATGATTACAATGACTTCGTGACGCAGCTTGGTGAGGAAAGCAAAGCGCTGAATCTGTATTATTTGTCAAGCTGCTGGGGTGCGTTCAGCGTGGGCGAAAAGAAAATGCACGCCCGTACTGCGGAGGGTGACTTCATCCTCCCTATGATGCGCGAAGCAATGAATACGATCATTGCGGACAACACCCACTTGACCGCACGGTGCGAAGCCATGCTGGAAGCGTTGAACAGCGATGTGGCGAAGTCCCTTGAGCCGACCTTTGATGAGCTGAACCCTCCACCGGAACCCCGGAAGGAATACCGCTATCATCTCGGCGATGCAGTCTATATCGGCACACAGGAATACGAGCTGCTGTCTTTTGACGAGAAGAAGGTCGTCCTCTTTGATACGCAGTTCCCGCTGTTTAACAAGGAGCTGACTCGTGAAGAGTTCGATAACCGGCTCAAAGAAAATCCGCTGAATGACAGGCTGCTGCAAGCCGTGGAAGAACCCCCTGTCGCAGACAATACGAAGGCGAGAATATCCCTTGACACCGGCAGTAACAAGGTTCACTGGATTTACTTCAATCCCGATGCAGATGCAGGTGGACAGTATGTTTCCGGTGACCTTGATTTCTCTGTTTTTGAAGAGCTTGTCGAGCAGTATGACATTGCCAACCATCCGGAAAACGCCGCCGACTTCCGAAATGACCTTGAAGAAATGTCGGATCAGTTCCTTGCGGACATCAATACTCCGTTCTTCATGGAAGCTGAAAATGACTATGAGATGGACTGCGATTATATCGAGTTCACGCCGGAAAACCTCCTGAAGATTCACGAGGATATTCTGTCTTTAGAGGCAGACCGGGAAGCAGCGCGAGAGACTGACCGATATGAGGCGGAGTTTGGTGCGGACGGCACACGGGTATTCAGAGAAACGGAAGATTTGGCAGAAGACGATTCCGAAATTGAGAGCATAACGGACGAAGAATTGGATGTTCTGCCCATCAGCACCGTCAAAGACGGCGATGTCGTGACCTACCCCAATGCGGAGGCCTTGCTGAATGACCAGGAAGAAGCGCTCGCCCCGCCTGCGCAGGTGAAAAGGTCCTGCAGGGTTGCGCCTCATGTGCTGCATCCGGAAATCAGCACCGAGTACCGAACCAACTTTCAAATCGAGAGCGATGATATCGGCGTGGGCACGCCGCTGGAACGGTTCTATCACAATATCCGTGCCATTCAGCTCCTGAACAAGCTGGATGCGGAAAACCGATTGGCGACACCCACCGAGCAGCGTGTGCTTGCCGACTATGTGGGCTGGGGCGGTCTATCCGAGTTCTTCAAGGAGGACAATCCCCATTATACCGAGCTGAAGAATGTGCTTTCCGATGAGGAATATGCGTTGGCAAGAGAATCTACGCTGACGGCCTTCTATACGCCGCCCGTGGTGATTAAGGCGGTGTACAGCGCCCTGGAGAATATGCACTTTCAGACCGGCAATGTGCTGGAGCCCTCCTGTGGCATCGGCAACTTTATGGGACTTGTTCCCGAAAGCATGAATGACGCGAAGTTCTATGGCGTGGAGCTGGACAACATTTCCGGGCGAATCGCCCAGCAGCTCTATCAAAAAAACAGCATCGCGGTGCAGGGCTTCGAGAATACAAATCTTCCCGACAGCTTCTTTGACGCTGCAATCGGCAATGTCCCCTTCGGGCAGTTCAAGGTGCCGGACAAGCGCTATGACAAGCACAACTTCCTCATCCATGACTATTTCTTTGCCCGCACCTTGGATAAGGTCAGGCCTGGCGGCATAATCGCCTTCATTACCTCAAAGGGCACGATGGATAAGGAAAACCCCAATGTCCGAAAGTATATTGCCCAGAGAGCCGACCTGCTCGGTGCTATCCGGCTGCCGAACGATACCTTCAAGGCCGCTGCCGGCACAGAGGTCACATCGGACATTCTCTTCCTCCAAAAGCGTGACCGATTGGTGGATATTGAGCCCGATTGGGTGCATCTGGCCACCGACGCCAATGGCATCCGGATGAACGCCTATTTTGTGGACAACCCTGAAATGGTGTTGGGCGACATGCAGATGGTCAGCGGGCCTCACGGCATGGAGTCCGCCTGTATTGCTTATGAAAATGCAGAGCTTGGGGACCTCTTGCGGGATGCCATCCAGAACATTCATGCCGAGATTACCGAATTTGAAATCGACGATCTTGAAGCGGAGGATGAGGACCTTTCTATTCCCGCTGACCCTGATGTGCGCAATTTCAGCTTCACGGTGGTGGACGGCAAGATTTATTACCGCGAAAACAGCCGCATGAATCCCGTGGATGTTTCCGCGACTGCCGAAAGCCGCATCAAAGGCATGATTGCCATCCGTGATTGTGTCCGGACGCTGATTGAGTACCAGACGGAGGACTATCCCGATGCCGATATCAAGGCAGAGCAGGAAAAACTCAATCGCCTCTATGATGATTTCAGCAAAAAATATGGGCTTATCAGCGCAAGAGCCAACAATTCGGCTTTCAATTCCGACAGCTCCTACTGCCTGCTTGCCTCGCTGGAGGTGCTGGACGATGAGGGCAACTTCCTCCGCAAGGCAGATATGTTCTCCAAACGAACCATCAAGCAGAAGGTAACGGTGCAGTCGGTTGACACGGCTTCCGAGGCCTATGCTCTGTCTCTTGCGGAAAAAGCGAGAATCGACATGCCATATATGTCGCAGCTTACCGGCAAAACCGAGCAGGAGCTGTTTGAGGATTTGAAGGGTGTTATTTTCCTCAACCCCATGCACATAAGCGAAGAGGACGGCAAGCCGAAGTATCTCCCTGCCGATGAATATCTCTCCGGCAATGTCCGTGAAAAGCTCCGTTGGGCAAAGCGGAGTGCGGAGCTCTACCCCGAGGATTACGGAGAGAATGTCCGTGCTCTTGAGGCGGTACAGCCGGTTGACCTGACGGCAAGTGAAATTTCCGTGAGGCTTGGCGCAACATGGCTGCCTCCGGAAACCATCGAGGAGTTCATGTTTGAGCTGTTCAGCACCCCGCGCTACTGCCAATGGAATATCCATGTTCACTACGCGCAGTACACCGGTGAATGGAATGTGGAGGGAAAATCCTACGACCGCAGCAATGTGAAAGCTCACAATACCTACGGTACCGGTAGAATCAACGGTTATAAGATTATGGAGGAAACCCTGAACCTCCGGGATGTAAGAATCTTCGACTACATCGAGGACGGAAACGGCAGGAAAACGGCTGTGCTCAACAAGAAAGAAACCGCCATCGCACAGGGCAAGCAGGAGCTTATTAAGCAGGCCTTTGCAGACTGGATATGGAGCGATCCGGAACGCCGGGAGCAGCTAACCAAGCTGTATAACGAGAAGTTCAACAGCATTCGCCCCCGTGAGTATGACGGCAGCCACCTGAATTTTGTGGGAATCAATCCGGAGATCACGCTGAGGCCGCATCAGGTCAATGCCATTGCCCATATCTTCTACGGCGGCAACACCCTGCTTGCCCATGTAGTGGGGGCTGGGAAGACCTTCGAGATGGTAGCGGCGGCGCAGGAGAGTAAGCGGCTGGGCTTGTGTCAGAAAAGCCTGTTTGTGGTCCCCAATCATCTGACGGAGCAATGGGCGAGCGAATACCTCCAGCTCTACCCCTCCGCCAACATTCTTGTCGCCACCAAGAAGGACTTCGAGACCAAGAACCGCAAGAAGTTCTGCGGGCGCATTGCCACCGGCGACTACGATGCGGTCATCATTGGGCACAGCCAATTTGAAAAGATCCCCATGTCCCTGGAACGACAGCGTGCCATCCTGCAGCAACAGCTGGATGAAGTGCTGGACGGCATTTCTGAATTGAAGAAAAACCGTGGGGATAATTTCTCCATCAAACAGCTGGAGCGAACTAAGAAAACGGTCAAGCAGAAGCTGGACAAGCTCAACGATCAGTCCCGCAAGGATGATGTTGTGACCTTTGAAGAGCTGGGCGTTGACCGTATCTTCATCGATGAGGCGCATTACTATAAAAACCTCGCCGCATTTACAAAAATGCGGAATGTGGGCGGCATCAGCCAAACCGAGGCCATGAAGTCCAGCGACCTGTATATGAAGTGCCGGTATCTGGACGAGCTGACCGGCGGCAGAGGCGTTGTGTTTGCCACTGGCACACCCATCTCCAACAGCATGGTGGAGATGTACACCATACGCAAGCCGGGAAATGTACCGAGTATGCGATAGAATGAGGCTGACAAATCGGAATTTACCTCTATTCAAACATACAAGCTCTTGACAATAAAGCTCCTATATAGTATGATTTTATAAACTACTATATAGGAGCTTTTGCATGAAAACAAATGGAGGATTTCTTGTCACCAAAATAAAACAGCTTGGGGACCGGATTTTTGAGAAGATTCTCAGCGAAAAGAATATTGATGCGTTCAATGGAGCCCAGGGGCGCATTCTTTATGTGCTGTGGCAGGAGGATGGAATCTCGATCAGGTCACTCTCGGTCAAATGCGGATTAGCGATAACATCTCTTACGACGATGCTGGAAAGAATGGAAAATCAAGGGCTGATAAGCCGTGTTCAGTCTGAAACGGACAAAAGGAAAACGCTCCTGTTTCTGACTGAGAAAGCACATGCCTTAAAGGGCGAGTACGATTCTGTATCTGATGAGATGGGCAGTATTTACTACAAAGGTTTTTCAGAGGAAGAAATTACCCGGTTTGAGGAATGCCTCGACCGCATCAGAAAGAATCTTGAGGAGTGGCAGAAGTCATGAGTATTTGTATCAAAGATCAGATTCAGAACATGAATATCGTCATTGGCTGCACAGTGGGGTGTACATATTGCTATGCCCGCAACAACGTGAAACGCTGGCATATGATTGATGATTTCGCTGACCCTGAATTCTTTCCGGGTAAGCTCAAGATGATGGAAAAGAAACGTCCGC
>OGES01001202.1_pt1 | contig 21784 bp, 18 predicted proteins | sample 1570711 | NCBI WGS metagenome assembly OGES01 (sample SAMEA2582133, study PRJEB24529) | metagenome | biome: Human gut stool | place: China | collected 2011 | reverse complement strand
GATCCACCGTACGATCAATGGAAAACTTGAACTATTAAATGCAGATTCTTATCGTATCGAAATGGCTTGTGGAGAAAAAGAAGACGGGTCTGAAAGATACAGTAATGGAACGATAGTATATTTTAATAGGATAAGACCGGGTGGATTGATAAAATATTACAGCTTTTCAAAGGACGGAGATTTTAACGGCAGCGGCTGTCTGATCAAATGGGGAATGGGATGCAGAAAGAAGCGGTATCATATTTTTGCCGGTAAAAACGCACAGAGTCCGGAAGAAAGATCGTTATCGAAGGATGTGATCGAAAGAAAACTGCTTCCAGTGATAGAGTCATATCTGTCGCAGCCAAATGTATCTTCTTTGAATGAGAAGGCATATCAGGAATACAAGCAGGATCTGCAGCTTTTTTTGAAGGAAAAAGGAGAAGGGTATTTTCCTGTCTGCTATTCAAAACTGGGGAATGGAATTCTGTATTTAGCTCCTGCAGTATTTTCCAAGGAAATATCAGATCATAACATTGAGACACTTGCAGGTTCGTTTTCACCATGTAAGGAAGAGGTATGTCCTGCATGTGATCTTTTCGGATATGTGAGAAAAAATAATGAAAATTGCAAGGGTTCTAAAGTGAGATTTTCAGATATGTATGTCAGAGAAAAATTGGATGTGAAAGAATACTATCTCAATTCCCGGATCACTTTGCAGAATTTAGGAGAGCCTAAGCTTGGAAATGTAGATTTTTATCTGAAAAGACCAGCAGGGGCACAATTCTGGACATACGATTATTACTATGCAGATCAGAAGCTTAACGTTTATCCGGGTGAACTGCGGGGACGTAAGTTTTACTGGCATCACCAGAAGGTCAATCTGCCAAAAAATATAGTGCCTGTAAATCTGAATAAAACGGTGCGGATGGTAAAAGAGGGAATTGAATTTTCAGGAAAACTATATTTTGAATCAATCTCGCAGAAGCAGTTAGATCAGCTGATCTGGATCTTAAACAGTGGTACGGAGGGACTTGGGCTGAAACTTGGTGGAGCAAAGCCGCTTGGAATGGGAAGCATTATGTGTTCCGTTGACAGAGTGACAGAGCGCAGGATAACAGTGGATGACGGAAAAATAAAATATATACTGGATGAAGCAGACCAGTTTGATGATATTACATATGAAAGTGTTGGCTTCAGCAATACGGTAAAAAAAGAGTTTTATAAGATCGCAGGATTAAAAACTGTTCCTGCTGATGTGGAGATCACTTATCCGAAAGAAAATGAACAAAAAGGTAAGCTGTTAGATGAAGGGTATAAATGGTTTACGAATAACCATACATCGGTAACAGGTGGAATGGCAAGAAATCGTGAGAGTATGAAAATAAGTGAAGCATTACCACAGATTCTCGACCAGGATTTTTCGCTGCCGTATAATGACAAACCAGTGAAAAAGAATAGTTATAAAAATAATGGAAGAAACGGAAAGTATGGTACACGGCCAGCAGGCAGAATAGGATAATTATGCAGTTATTAGTACATATCCGGCTTGACAGACCACTTGTATTGCCGATCAATTATAATCATATTTTACAGTCGGTTATTTACCGGGCAATCTCTATTGTGCCGGATTTTGGTGATTTTGTTCATGATTGCGGGTACAACAGAGGTGGTCGTCAGTATAAGATGTTTCAGTTTGGACAGTTAAATGGCTCCTATCAGATCAAAGCCCGGAAAATCATTTTTGATTCACAGGTATCTTTTGAGGTAAGAAGCCCGGAGCCACTATTGATAAGGCTCATGGCAGACAGTTTTCATTATTATGGGATCACATTTGGAAAAACACTGTATCGTGATGTGGAACTGGAACTATTTGATTATACAGTGGAAGAGTCAGAACTTGTGATCCGGATGAAGTCTCCGGTAACAGTTTATGCAACGGATCCTGTTACTGGAAAAACATATTATTATGATCCGGATGAAGCAGAATTTTATGGCAGGCTCAATGACAATTTTTATCGTAAATATCAGGCATATTATGGAATTGCGCCGTATAAACCACTGGACATTTCAAAAAATGAAGGAGTAAAAACCAGAAAGATCGTCACAAGATATCAGAACAGCTATGTGACAGCATGGTTTGTACAGCTGAATTTAGCAGGTGAACGCAGATATCTGGATTTTTTGTATCAGACGGGGCTGGGAGCAAAAAACTCCCAGGGGTTTGGAATGTTTGAGATTGTGTAAGTAAGAAAGCAGTTATTTTGCTTGATAGAGCTTTGAAGCCGCTGCATAGGAATCTGCGAACTTTTGTCTTAGGGATGGAGGAGAAAGAATTTCGGCATCGGCTCCAAAGGAAAAGAAGTAATTATATGCCTGGAGTTCAGAACAGTCGAATACATACTCGTATTCCGTGGATTTTTCTTCATTTTTTACAGGCCGTGAGTGAAGTTTTTTTAAGAAAGTCTGCGTTCCTTTTTCGGTTAGTTTTACATGTATTTCTTCCCCTTCACCAAGCAGATAGGCAGGTGAATATTTAGCCAGTTTATCTTCAATGTCCTTTATCTCTTTTTGGTTCAGATGAAAAGTGCGGCTTCTGGAAAGCCGTGAGATATTAATTCTCGACATGGAAAATGAAGCAATGACTTTATTCTTTTCGCTGTATTCTTTTTTTCTTGAATAGCAGACCAGATAGTCTTGTGTGGACATTGGATCTGCAACGATTTTATAAGGATAGACACAAAAAGTCTGTTTTGTGTCATTAATGGAAACAATAACATCTAAGATGTAATTGTTTTCACATGCAATATTTATCTGGTCATAAATATCTTTTCTAAAAATCTGTTCTCTTTTTATAAATGGAAGAGATGCGTACTCTTCAATCAGGCATTTTATATACAACCCTGAACGATCACCATATGGAACTGCTTCCATACATTCATCTCCGAATAAAAAATCTGCATTTTCATCATTAATATAATACAGTTTCGAGTGAGCCTTATTTTTTTTGAATTTTTCGATGTGGCATTTAAGCTCAGTTTCCTTTTGGGCAACAAGTATATCGATGACTTTATTGAGTTCAATTTCAGGAAAGCCAGATTTGGAATCTTTCAGACATCCGGTAAGTTTTGAGCGGTATTTTTCCAAATAGGTAAATATGGATGAAGCTGCTTCATCATGGAAATTTGTTATAACGGTATTGATGAAAGCTGTCATGGATGTAACACCAAACACAGTCATATCGTCTTCTATCGTAAATATAGCTTTATCGCTAAAAGAAATTCTTATTTTTTGCGCATCATTTATAGCAGTAAATCCCATATAGTACCATCTCCCTTTTTATATAAAAACTCTTATTGTTCCTATCATCGTAACATTTTTTTGAAAAAAATACAATTATACAAGCTAATTTCGTAACAGTTTGATGAAGAAATGATTCCGTTGTTTATTGCCATATGAAGAGTTATAATAAACTCAGTCAAGGGGAAAAAGAACAGATTCGCAGGGAGGTGATAGTATGGAAGAGCTTTTTAAGGTTATCGGTTACGCTGTAGTCGATATTCTGGTTGAAGCTGTTGCCAGTGCTGATGAGTAGCAGCTGCCAGGAATGTTTTGACTGTGAGGAGGTGATAAGTGATGGAGGATTTTGATTTCCGAGTGTTAGGTCATGTGCTTGTCGACATTTTTGCCGATATTTTTGAGGGATAAGGCATAGCCTTATTTCTCTCAATGCTGGATGAAACTGGTGGTTTGTTTTTCGATTACAGGAGGTAATGGAGATGGAAGGGATGAGAAATGATATGGTTAATTTTGGTATCAGTGAGCTTGTACCTGTGAAGGTTACAAATGTTCAGCGGGAGATCATCAAGACCAAGAGCAGATGGTTCCTGCTGGCGGAGGATGCATTACCTTTAGCGGAAAGAAGTGCGTGATCCGCATAAAAAACAGACTACCGTGTCATACTAATCCGGTAAAATTCAGATTATTTTACGGGAGGGAAAAACATGGAGAAGCAGAAAAACTTATCTAAAGTATCAGCCGGTGCAGATAAAAAGGTAAGGGATCAGGCATACAATGAGTATGTGGAATCAGTAACACCCAAACATAATCTTGCTGCGAATATGGCAAAAGCATTTGTGATGGGGGGGATTATCTGCTGCATCGGGCAACTGATCTTAAATACCTGTAAAAATTTAGGACTTGATAAAGAAATGTCAGGGAGCTGGTGCAGCATCCTGTTGATCTTATTATCTGTGATCTTAACCGGACTGAATCTGTATCCGTCACTTGCGAACTGGGGAGGAGCAGGAGCACTTGTGCCGATCACAGGGTTTGCAAATGGTGTTGCAGCACCGGCGATTGAATTTCAGAAAGAGGGACAGGTTTTTGGAATCGGCTGTAAGATATTTACAATCGCAGGACCTGTTATTTTGTATGGTATTTTTTCAAGCTGGGTTCTGGGACTTATTTACTGGCTGCTCTGTAGTTTGGCATTGCTATGAAATATCAGGTATGTTACAATGAACCCGGATAACAGCCTTTAATGGGATACTAAAATATAGGAACAGGGTATCTTTGAAAGAAGGTGCATTGTTCCTTTTTACAATAGGATAAGGAGTAAGAAAAATGTTTCACAGTCAGTCAACGCAGGTAGAATTGTTTTTCTGCGGCTGTCTTTTTTTGCCTGATCACAGCATTATGTATGTATTTAAGTAATAATTTTGATAAGAAAAAGAGAAAGTGGCTGCTTTTGATGCAAGTGTCTACTGCGGTACTTCTTTTTAGCGATGCTTTTCTGTATTGTTATTTTGATGCAGACAATTTTTATTACAGGAATACAGGATTTGTGATTTCTCTTCTGTTTCCGGTAGTGTCAATGCTTATCGATCTGTCATTATTGGTACAGTTCCGAAAAAATATCCGGAAAAAGATTTTTGTGTCTATGCTTTCCTATATCTACAACGTTAAATCAGTGCGTTAAAGAATTGTCATCAGATCCGGATATGGATGTAGCAATCCAGAACCTGCTTGGTGTTATTAATGCATATTTTCGAGCAGACAGAACCTATATTTTTGAAATATCGGCAGATGGAAAAACTTTAAAAAATACATATGAATATGTCAGTGATGGGGTTTCTGCACAGATTGAAAATTTACAGGAAGTGCCAATTGATGTTATATCTGTATGGATAGATCATTTTCAAAAGGATGAAGTATATTTTATGTCGACGGTAGAGCAGGAAAAGGGGTCTGAATCCTATGAGATGCTGCAGGAACAGGATGTAATATCATCTGCAGAATGACGAAAAGAATGAATGAAGGGGCAGATGGAGCCTTTACGAAAGAAAAGAGGAAAGTTATGAAAAGATGGAGCGTTGCAGTACTGATGATCACATTGTCCATGCCGTTTTTTGCAGGATGTGGAACGTCGCAGAATAGTGGGACTGCAAAGGTAAAGTTAGATCCGGACAATCCGGTATCACTTACGGTCTGGCATTATTACAACGGAGCACAGCAGGCTACTTTTGATACGCTTGTGGAAGAATTTAATGCAACGGTAGGAAAAGAAAAAGGAATTTATGTGGAAGAATACAGCTAGGGTTCTGTTTATGATTTAGAACAGGCGGTTCAGAGTGCGATCAAAGGAGAAGTGGGGGCAGATGATCTGCCGGATATTTTTTCGTCCTATGCTGATACGGCGTATTATGCACAGCAGGAGGGTAAATTAGTTGATCTGACACAGTATTTCAGTGAAGATGAATTATCTTCTTATGTGGACTCTTATATTGAAGAAGGATATTTTCAGGACGATGGTGCACTGTATCTTTTGCCGGTTGCAAAATCAACAGAAATCATGATGATCAATAAAACGGACTGGGAGCCGTTTGCAGCAGAGACAGGATCTTCATTGGATGAATTAAAGACGATTGAAGGAGTCGTTGATGTAGCTGAGCACTATTATGAATGGACAGATGCAAAGACACCGGATATTCCGGATGATGGAAAGGCATTTTACGGCAGGGATTCCATGTCTAATTATTTCATTATCGGAATGAAACAGATGGGAAAAGAAATCTTTGAAGTAAAAAATGGAGAGGAGAGTTATCCGATCGATTACATTATTCAGGATGCGCCGATCATGCAGGATGGAGAAAATTATATGGTGCAGCAGGGGGCAGGAATGGCTGTTACAAAGTCAGATGATGCACATGAATATGCATCCTGTGTATTTTTAAAATGGATTACAGAGAAAGAGCAGAATCTCCGTTTTGGCTGTGATTCTGCATATCTTCCGGTTTTAAAAGAGGCAAATAAAGTTGAAACATTAGATAAGGTTATCAAAGATAATAATATAGAGATCAATGAAAAGTCTTATGATTGTCTGAAATACATCTTAGAGAATTTTGATCAGAAGAAATTTTATACACCGAAAAGTTTCAGAAAGGGGTATGATGCGAGAAAAATCTTAGACTATAATTTGTCTGATAAGGCAGTTGAGGATAAAACTGCAATCGATGCAGCTATTGCAGAGGGAACCTCAAGGGATGAAGTATTAGAATCATATCTTTCAGATGAGGCATTTGAAAACTGGTACAATGATTTTTGCAGTTCTCTTTCTGCTGCAGCAGAATAGTGTGGAAATAAACTGAGCAAATGAGACGGACAGGTAAGGATTGCATGGGGAAAAAGAAAAAGACTTTATTAAAAATATTTTTGATACCGATTCTGGGAATTGTTCTGATTGAGGGGATCGTGCCGTTCCTTACATTGGTTTTCAGCGGGATAAAGTCGAATCTGGAGGAGAATAATATACGTGTTGTAAACCATATTGTAGAGAACAGACAGGTGGTTCTTGAAAATGATATGGTGGAGAAGTGGCGCTCTGTTTATAAGAAAAGTGATGAATTAAACAGTGATCTGTCACAGGTACTTGATGATAATCATGCGGATGTCGGGCAGTTTCTGAAATCAAAAGAGATTCAGGAACAGTATTTAGAAACAGTATTTCCTGACATGGTAGATGAACTTCAATATAATATGACTTCCGGTATTTTCCTGATTCTTGCAAATGACAGTCCCATGAATGAGGAAGCAGAATACAGAGGCTTTTTTGTGAGGGATTCTGATCCGCAGGCAAAAACGGAGTCCAATGCAGACCTTTTATTGGAGCGTGGAAATAAAAGGTTGTCCCATAATCTGTCCATTTCTTTAGACAGTGCATGGAGTACAGATTTTCATTTTACAGGAAATGGAAACCGTGATGCGGATAATTTTTTTTACAGGCCTTATATGCAGGCAGTCCGGAATACCAAAGTGAATATGAGGGATTTAGGATACTGGGCAAAGACATTTATTTTGGAAGATCATTATATGGACAGCCATCAGATGATCACTTATTCAGTACCGCTGTTATATGAAGGAACGGTTTATGGGGTGGTAGGAGTAGAGATCAGTCTTAACTATCTTTCGAATTATTTCTCTGTCAGGGATCTGGATGGTGATTTAAATGCCGGATATGCGCTTATGATCCAGAATGCAGAAGGAAAATATGAGAGTGTTGTTGGAAAAGGCGCTTTGTATGATATTGTATATAGAGATAATCATGCATTGGAATTTAAGGCAGATGCAGGAGATGAATTGTGCAAAATCACCGGGGCACAGATGGGAAAACAGGATATTTATGTGGTAACAAAGCCGTTATCACTTTACAGTAATAATGTGCCGTATGATGATGCTGACTGGGTATTGTGTGGATTTGTCACAGAAGATTCTATTTATGGGATCGGAAGAAAAGTCTATATTAAAATGATCACGGCAATCATAAGCGGTGCACTGTTTGCAGCAGTTTTAGTATACTGTCTGATCCGTTATGTTACAAAGCCGGTATACCGTCTGATGGAAAGTGTACGTGGCGGAGTTACCGGGATTCGTGATTTTAAAAATTCAAATATTCTTGAAATTGACGAATTACATGGAGTGATCGAAAATCTGACCGATGAACAGATGCAGACGGAAACACAGCTTCTGGAAGAAAAAGAAAGATATCGGATCGCAGTTGAGAGTTCACAGGATATATTTTTCACGTATCGTAAGAAAGAAAAAATATTAGAAGTTGTAAACAGCGGTAATTTTGATGGTATCTGGGATTGTGTGAAACATCCGGAGTGGGTAGATAACGGATATATTTATCCGGAGGACAGGGAACGTGTTGTGTATCATGTTCTCAATGCAAAAAATGAGCTCAATATTGATTTTCGGATGCGTTACAGGGCGGGAGACGATTATACCTGGGTAAATCTGTCCGGAAGTGTTATGCTGGACGAAGCAGGAGAGTCAGAGCGTGTAGTTGGCTGTATTCACAACATACAAAAGAGAAAACTTCTTGAAGAAGAACAGAGAAAGAAACAGCTTTTAGATCCGGTCACATTATTTTACCGTCTGGAATATGGTCTGGAAGCAATGAGAACAGCGCGTGAAAAATGCCCGGAAGGTGTTACTGCTATTATTGATATCCGTCATTTCACGAAAGTGAATGAGCAGTATGGACTGATTTTTGGAGATATTTTATTAGAACAGCTTGCCGGAGAGCTCGTAACAGAATGTGGTAAGCAGAATTTCAAAAATGTCATCTATATAAGAGCAGGTGCAGATCAGATGCTGCTATGGCTCCCTGATGTGCAGACATCACAGGTAAAAGCAATGATTGAAAAGGTCCGGCAGGATTTTACGGCACTGACAGATGAGAAATTGCTTACATTGAATTTAAAATGCGGTATTACGCGTGTAATGGCAGATGATCGGGAAGAAGACAGTAAACAGCAGGCAGGAAAGGCATTAGCAGCTGCAAAGCATAGTCGTTATGACATTATGATTTATCAGGAACTTTCGGAGAATGAAAAAAGTATGCAGGCAGATGCCACATTCCGGGAGATCGCTTCCGTTGGCAGGTTAAAACAGATGAACCTTTCCTCTATAGCGATCAATCTGTGTGACAGAGAAGGAGAACTTGCAGTCATACTTGATATTCTTTCATTGAAGTTAAAAGAAAAATATAATCTTGCAAATCTTGTCATTGCAAGTTTTAACAGGGAATATCTGGTAAACAGCCTGTTATATAACTGGAAAGATACAGAAAACTTTCAGAACTGGGATGGAGTCAGTCGTTGTTCCGGTTCAGAATACCAGCAGTTTATTGAAAATAAGAAAGTGCAGGAGATACTGCCGGTTACGGAAGAAGTTTTAAGGAATCCGACACTGGGAAAATTTGCAGACCGGACGGATGGAGTACTCTATCATATGGCTGACAATGGTTCTTATGCAGGAAGTATCCTGTTTATGGGTATTGATCAAAAAATACTGGATAATGAGGAAGACCGGAAGAATTTAAATGAAATAGGATCTATTATCCAAAATAAGATCAATCTGCAGCGTCATGATCTTGCAGCAAAAGCAAAATCAGATTTCCTGGCACGAATGTCTCATGAGATCCGCACACCGATGAACGGAATTATCGGTATGGCAGAGATCGCTCTGAGAGATGGACAGGAAGAAAAACGACGTATTGACTGTCTGAACAAAATTAAAAATTCTTCTAATTATCTGCTTGGATTATTGAATGATATTTTAGATATGTCAAAGATCGAAAGCGGAAAAATGAAGCTTGTGTCAGAACAGGCAGATTTAGCTAAAATGATACGGGGACTTGAGCCTTTGCTTGAATCGAAGATTGCAGAGAAAAACATCCGGTTTTCACAGAATATTGAGCTAAAGAATGACTGGTTCATCTGTGATGAACTCCGGATCAACCAGGTACTTGTGAATCTGCTTGGAAATGCTGTCAAATATTCCAATATGGGTGGTCATGTGAAACTGACTGTTCGTGAAATGCAAAAGACAGCAGAATTATCGGAGATTTATTTTGAGGTCAGCGATGATGGAATCGGCATTGCGGAAGATAAGCAGCATCTGATCTTCCAGAGCTTTGAGCAGGCAGATACATCTGAAAATGCGAGAATACAGGGAACCGGTTTAGGACTTGCGATCAGCAGCCGCCTTATTCATATGATGGATTCACAGATACAGTTACAAAGTGCACCGGGAAAAGGCAGTACATTTTATTTTACACTGCAGTTAAAACCAGTGGAGAAGAGCCGGCTGCAAGAGAAAACACCTGATCTATCCAGGGATTTCACCGGAAAAAGGGTTCTTGTAGTGGAGGATAACGCACTGAATATGGAAATCGCGCGTACTCTTTTAGAAACATTTGGCATTGAGGTGGAGGAAGCATATAATGGTAAAGAGGCAGTGGAAGGTGTGCGCACTACACCGCCAGGATATTATGATCTGATTCTGATGGATATTATGATGCCTGAAATGGATGGACTAGAGGCAACACGCACGATCAGGCAGATTGACAGGGAAGACTTAAAAACACTTCCGATCATTGCAATGAGTGCAAATGCATTTGACGAGGACGTAAAACGTTCAATCGCAAGTGGTATGAATGGTCACCTGTCGAAGCCGGTCAATGTCAGTCTGCTAAAGGAAACACTTGCATCCGTATGGGGCTGAGATTTATTGGTTAAAATAATTAAGAGATACAGGAAATTGAAAAAGGAGAGGCAGAATGCAGGCAGGAAAAGGTATTTCAATACCGTCAATTTTAAAAGTAGGAAAAGGTGCTTTAGCAAGGATTGGAAGTTATTTAAAGAAAGAAGGAATCGAACAGGTCGTCATCTTTTTTGGAAATGGTCTGATCGATCTGTTTGGTACAGACGTGATGGCTTCCCTGAAACAGGAGGAGATCAGGGTTTTAGAATATAGTGAGTTAGATACGGTAGATATTGATGATATCATAACGCTGGCATTTGCCATGCCAAACAAGACACAGGCAGTCATTTCCATCGGCGGAGGAAAGGTCATCGATGCCGGAAAGTATGCAGCTTTTTTACGGAATATTCCATTTATCAGTGTACCGACTTCAAGTTCAAGTGATGGATTTTCCAGTGCAAGCGCATCACTTCTTGTCCATGGAAAGCGGAATTCCGTTCCGGCAAGGCTTGCTTATGGCATTATCGTGGATACACAGATCATACGGACTGCACCGGAGAAGTTTATTTATTCCGGGATCGGTGATATGCTCTCAAAGATCACAGCTATTTATGACTGGATCTATGAGGAAAAGTGTGGTTACAGTGAGGTAAATGATTTTGCGGTGATGATCGCAAAAAAGGCGGTCAACAGTTTTGTGCGGACGCCGTATGAGAGCATTAAAGATGAACTGTTCTTAAAAGAGCTGGTCGATTCACTTGCCATGAGCGGGATCGCCAATGAGATCGCAGGAAGCAGTGCACCGACGAGCGGAAGCGAGCATCTGATCTCACATGCATTAGATAAAATATTAGAGATACCGCAGTTACATGGAATCCAGGTTGGCATTGCGACCTATATCATGAGTAAAGTGCAGGATCACCGTTATGTGCGTGTTGAGACGGTTCTTAGGGAAACCGGATTTTTTGATTACGCAGCGACACTTCAGATGAAACGTGATGATTTCATCCGGGCAATCGATATGGCACCGTCCATCAAACCGTTCCGTCACACTTATCTGCATGAGGAGAGTTACCGGGAGGCGGCAAAGAAACTGGTGCGTGAGGATGAAGTTTTAAGCAGAGTACTTGTATAAAACCGGCAATAACCGGGAAAACTTAATAAAAATACAAAAGAGAAAGTAAATGTTCATATTTGGAGCATTTACTTTTTTTGTGAAAAAATCGGGAGGAAAACAGGGATATATGATTAAAGAAGATGGTTTACCGGTAGGACTTGGGTTTGGACTGGCGATGAATGAGAAGGCATTAGGACAGTTTTCCATGATGACGGAAGATGAAAAAAGACAGGTTATTGATGCAGCGAGAAGTGTACAGACAAAAGAGCAGATGGACAAGATTGTAAAAGATATTGCGGATATGGAATTTTTTTAGAAAGATATGAGGATAAAATATGGGAAATAACATGGATTTGAACTATGAGATGTTCTGTTATCAGTGTGAGCAGACGGCGAATGGAAAGGGCTGCACAAAACTCGGCGTTTGTGGAAAGACACCGGAGATCGCAAATCTGCAGGATCTTTTGATCTTTCAGGTAAAGGGGATCAGCTGTTATGGAAAAGTGCTGATGGAAAACGGTGCACATATGGATAAAACGGTGGTAAGTTTTATTGAAAATGTGCTGTTTACAACACTCACAAATGTGAATTTTGATGTGGATGCACATTTGGAATTATTGCGTGAATCACAGAGAATCAAAGAGCAGGTCAGGGAAATGGCAGGAAAAAGCAGTAATCCGACCGCGCATGCAGCCTATGATCTGCCAGAGAGTAAAAGTGATATGTTGCGCGATGCACCTCTTGCAGGAATTATGTATGATAACACGTTAGATCCGGATATCCGTTCCCTGCGCCAGACGATCATTTATGGGTTAAAAGGTATCAGCGCGTACGGACATCAGGCGAGAGAACTTGGATATTACAGCGATGAGGTGGATGATTTTTATCTGTTAGGGCTTGAGGCGACCACAGATGACAGTCTGACGGTGGAAGAATTGATCCGTATGACAATGCGTACCGGGGAAATGGCACTTGCGGTTATGAAAAAACTCGATGAGGCAAATACGGAAATTTATGGGAATCCGTATCCGCACAAAGTGGATGTAACGATCAAAAAAGGTCCGTTTATTATCGTTTCCGGACATGATCTAAAGGATTTAGAGATGTTGTTAGAGCAGACAAAAGACAAGGGTATCAATATTTATACACATGGTGAGATGCTGCCATGTCACGGCTATGAAGGGTTGAAAAAGTATCCGCATCTGGCTGGTAATTTTGGAGGTGCATGGCAGGATCAGCAGAAGCAGTTTGACAATATTCCGGGCTGTATCCTTATGACTACAAACTGTCTGATGCGTCCAAGAGAAAGTTATAAAGACCGTATTTACAGCACAAACGTGGTCGGCTGGGAAGGTGTAAAGCATATTGGAAAAAATGAAAAAGGGGAAAAAGATTTCAGTGAGATCATAAAGCAGGCGTTAGAGCTTGGAGGATTTAAAGAAGACCAGGAAAAACAGGAGATATTGGTCGGTTTTGGGCATGCTGCAACATTAAGTCAGGCAGATAAAATTGTGGAAGCGGTAAAGAGTGGACAGATCCGGCACTTTTTCCTGATCGGAGGCTGCGATGGTGCCAGACCGGGTAGAAATTATTATACGGAATTTGCCCGGATGGTGCCGAAAGACTGTGTGATCTTAACACTTGCCTGTGGAAAATACAGGTTTAACAAGCTGGACTTTGGGGAGGTGGCAGGATTGCCGAGACTTTTAGATGTCGGACAATGCAATGATGTATATTCAGCAGTTAAAATTGCGACGGCACTTGCAGACGCATTTGAAACGGATGTCAATGGTCTTCCACTTTCCATGATCGTTTCGTGGTATGAACAGAAAGCGGTGGCAGATCTTTTGGCACTTTTGAGTCTTGGTGTCCACGATATCTATCTTGGACCGACATTGCCAGCATTTTTAAGCCCGAATGTACTGCAGTATCTGACAGACACATTCCATTTAAGGCAGATCAGTAATGCCAGTGATGACATTAAGACCTGTCTGAAACAAAATATCGCATAAAAATAACACATACTATTGTTCGAAAAATCCAAGCTGCTCTAAGGCGTAAGCAATACCATTTTCGCTTGCGCGTTTGGTTACAAATGATACCTGATCAAACAGGGAAGCCGGGGAAGCATTTCCCATGGCAACGCTGTTTGGTACATAGGAGAGCATCGGCAGATCGTTGTTGCTGTCGCCGACCGCATAGGCGGCGTTAAGATCTAAATGATAATAGTTGAGCACATACTGTATGCCGGTTGCCTTACTGTAGCCGGTCGGGACAAATTCGCGGAAAGTACCGCCGCGGTCGATGCAGGTAAAATAAGGATCACTGACTTTGCGAAATTCTGCTAACTGATCGGGAGTCTGATACCAGATCACAAATTTATCGCAGAAGAAGTTCGGGTTTTCTAAATTTTCCGGCATATCATAGTCGCGGCTTACGAATGCTTCATACTGGCGTATGGCATCCGGGTGTGTAAGGGGTCTGCTTTTATCGAATGCTACTTCTTTTCTGGATTCGAAAAGGATATCCACATTTGTTTTTCGCGCTGCTTCTAAAAGCTGCATGGTAATGCTGTGCGTCTGGGCAACGTGCAGTGCTTCCGTGCCGGAGCAGAAAATGTTCGTGCCGCATCCGCAGACATAACCGTCAAAGCCGATCCGTCTGAAACGCGGTTCTACATTCTGAAAGCACCGGCCAGTATTGATAAACATCAGATGACCGAAGGTGCGTGCACGTCTTATTGCATGAATTACACTTTCAGGCAGTGAACCGTCGATCTCCGAAGTTAAGGTTCCGTCAATATCAAAAAAAGCGATTTTTTTCATAGATTCATCTCCGTAAAATAATCATGATAAATAAATCTGACCGAAAGAATTGTACGTTATTTTTTTCAAATTGTCAAAACGAAATAGAAGATGGTATAATGTGCGTAAGCAATGAGCAGTGCCACATGAGGGTAAAACAAAAAATGGCTGCTCGCAGACACTTTGTTGTTTTGCTCTCATGTGATAAGGCGAATGCCCGTCAGTCCGGAAAATCTCTGATTTTTCGGACGTGCATTTCGGACGAAAGCATATATGCAGAATGAGGAGGATTACCATGAAGTACCATACAATAAATGAACTTAGGAACTTTAATTTTAAGGAGGCATATATCGCACAGATCTGTGCTGTAAGCGGGATGTTTGAGATCGTATTTGATAATGTGACGATTCTGCCGGAGAATTCCTGTAACCGTGATATCAGGGAGATGCGTGCAAATGAGCTTGTCTTAAAGATCAGTGATCCGGTAATTGAGACATTTGTGGAGGAAGGATATAAAGTCTACGATGCGAACGGTAACTTAAAAAAGAAAAATGAGGATGTCGTGATCCTGCCGGAAAATTATGCTGATAAATTCAAAGAGTTAGAGGGCTGTGAAGTATATTCTGTTGAACAGGAAAAAGGATGTTATATCATTTCTGTTGATACGGAGGATCATACATTTTTACTGCGCGTCAGTGGTTCCGGGGATACGGAAGAGTGGGATCGTTTTCTGAACAAATAACTGGAGATAAAGGAGTATTCCGATGAAAATATTAGTGACAGGGTTTGATCCGTTTGGCGGAGCATCGATCAATCCTGCATACGAGGCGGTAAAACTGCTCCCGGATAGGATAGAAGGAGCAGAGGTGATCAAAATGGAGATCCCGACTGTGTTTGGAAAAGATGAGGAAGTCATAAGGACTGCTGTGGAAAAACATCATCCGGATGCTGTGCTATGTGTGGGACAGGCTGGTGGAAGATCAGGGATCACAGTCGAGAAAGTTGCCATTAATCTGATGGAAGCACGCATACCGGATAATGAGGGAAAGCAGCCGTCAGATGAACCAATCAAAGAGGATGGAGAGAATGCATACTTTGCTTCTATCCCGGTAAAGTGCATGGTGCAGTATATAAAAGAAGCCAAAATACCGGCGCGGGTTTCCTACACAGCGGGAACTTTCGTCTGCAATGACATCATGTATCGTGTCCTTTATATGATCGACAAAGAATATCCGCATATGAGAGGCGGGTTTGTACATGTCCCGTATCTGCCGGAGCAGACACTCGATCTTCCGGAAGGAACACCAAGTATGTCGGCTGAGATGATAGAGGAGGCATTAGAGTATGGAATCCGGGCGATCATTGAGAATGAGGAAGATGTGAAGACGACAGGTGGAGAGATTCACTGATGAGATGACGGTGGTATGCGAAATATTACAGTTGAAATTATAAATAATAGAATGATAGAGCCGGAGCAGTGCGGATATGCGCTGCTCCGGCTCTTTGTAGTTTGCGGCGTACATTTCTGACACACATATTTAACGATTCTTTCACATAACCATCACATTACAATCAGCTGTTCTTTAAATTGCGATGTTATCTTTATACCGTTAAAACGGAGCACGTGAGTATGGAAAGTGAGGAAGATAATGAGAAAACCAGGAAAAAGAATGATGAGTGTGATCGCCGGCATTGCAGCTGTTTGTGTGATGACAGGTGGGATCGGGTATCAGGCGATAGCATCCGGAGCACAGACGAACAGTACAGAGCAGAATAAGAAAGGTCAGGATACAGATCAGCAGGAGAGTTCAGACGGCTCTTTTTCGGAAGATGGTACAACACAGATCGGTACAACAAGCCAGATGCCGGAATTTACGGTAAATGCAGTGACAATGACGGTAGAAGAGATATATGCCACATCCGGAGATACCGTGAGTAAAGGGGATGCCCTTTTTAAGCTGACGGATGAAAGCATGGAATCAGCAAAGGCATATTATGAAGATGCCATTCATGACGCTGAAAATACGCTGAAAACAGCAAAGGCAGATCTTGCAAGTGGACAACTTTCCGCAGAGAGCGCGAAGCAGGATTCCGATTTAACAGCACAGACTGCAGAGGAAAATTATCAGGCGCAGATAGATGCGCTAGATGCTGCAGTGGAAGAAAAAAAGGAAGCATATGATGAAGTAGTAGAACAGATATCTGAATATCAGACGAAGATTGATAACAATGACTATTATGTGGAATGTGCGATTGATGAGAAAAAGGCGGCAGTTGATGCGGCAGAGACGGCGTTGACACAGGCACAGGATATGCTGACACAGGCGCAGGAGTCTGATAACAGCACAAGTCAGGCGGTATCAGCGGATTTGTCAAATATCAGGGAGCAGATCGGGGCAGGAGCAGATTCAGATACGCTGCTTTCCATTGTACAGCAGGCAGTGGATGATTACACGGCAAGAGAGCAGCAGTCTGATATACTTACGGCGGCACAGCAGGCGGCAGATGCGGCGCAGAGCAAACTCGAACAGGCACAGAAGGAATTTGATTCGGCAGTCGAGACTTACAATAAAAATGTAGAAGAAACCAATACAAAAATTACAGAACTGACAGAGAGTTTAGATAATCTGAAATCTGATTATGAACAGGCCGAGCGTGATGCAAAGACACAGAAAGCCGAACTGAAAAATGAATATGATACCGCTGTAGTGGAAGGTAAATATGCGGGAAGTACGTATGAGGCAACTGTTTCGGAACTGGAAAGTGCAGTGGAATCTGCACAGAATACACTTGATACATTAAAAGAAGAACAGACTGCACTGATTGCGTTGGAAAATGGTGTTGTTACCGCAGATGAGGATGGAACGATCGCAGCAGTGCCTTATGAGGCAGGAAATACGCTGCAGCCGGGTACTGCATTTGCGTTGTATTGTGATATACAGACGATCATGATCTCAGTGGAAGTGTCACAGGAGAAGGTAGCGCAGGTCCATGTTGGTGAAGAGGTATCTGTCATGATATCAGGAAACCGGGAAGGAGCAGTAACAGGAACTGTTTCATCGATCGCATCTTCGGCAACGACTGGAGGAAGTGTTTCTAATGTCACTTACGCGGTGATTATTTCAATTGACAATCCGGATGGAAAACTTGGTTCCGGTTCTTCCGCAACCGTTATATTCCAGGGAGAACAGGAGGAAAAAACAGAATGAAAAAGAAAAAGGTGGCAGTAATTCTTTCGTTAGGTGCAGCAGCCCTTCTTATGATAGGAGGGATCAGTGTATATGCACACCAGTTTTCGGACAGCGCGGAATCAGAGACTGTCTATAAAGAGACGACAGCGGGATATGGAACTCTTACAGTTGGAATTACGGAGAGCGGAAGCGTGACGATCGGAAGTATCTCACAGGATATGGACGAGGATATAAGTATATCTTCGGATTCAGGAAGTGGACAGACAAGTGGAACGCAGGCATCAGGAACGTCAACAGGTAATTCTTCGGTGGCGTTAGAGGTAGAGGAAGTGTATATTTCAGTTGGACAGCAGGTAAAGGCAGGCGATGCACTGCTGAAATTGACAGATGACAGTATTGAAAAATATCGGAAAAAATTAAAAGAAGCTGTGACGGAGGCTTCGGCAGATTATAACTCTGCAGCACTTAGTTCAGCGAAAGAAAAGGTAAGTGCCAGCTATTCTTATAACTTAAGTGTGGCAGAGGGAAGTGTGGCGCAGGAAGAATATGAGACAACGATCAGTGAACTGCAGGATGCAGTGGATGAAGCACAGGAAGCAGTGGATGAGTCACAGGCACTTCTTAATTATTATCAGGAAATGATCGATGGTGGCATGGATTTAAGTGAATCTCTCGCAACGGAACAGGAGAGTTACAATAAGTTATATAACAAATTAAAAGCAGCAAAGAGTGCATATACCACAAAATCCGTTGAGGCAGAGAAAAAATATAAAGAAGCAATGTTAAACTATGAAAATGCAGACAGCCAGTACTCTGCAGATGTGACTGGTGTGGATGTTTCTGTGGAAACAGCGGAAGATACACTGACAGAAGCAAAAAAAGCATTAGCTGAGTTTGAAGAATTTGTGGGTGATGGCACGATCTATTCAGATTATGACGGTACGATCATGTCAGTCGGCTATGAGGCAGGAGATGATCTGTCCGCAGGTACGGATATTGTAACATTTGCGGACACGGATGCAGTGACGATGACAGTATCCGTTTCGGAGGAAGATATTTCCGGTATTGCGATCGGGGATGAGGTCATGATTGAACTTAACGCTTACGAAGACCAGACTTTTTCCGGCGAAGTTGAAAGTATCGATACTTCTGTATCAAGCGGTTCTTCCACGGTTTCTTATAATGTGACGGTAAAATTAAGCGGTGATGTGGACGGTATTTATACCGATATGACCGGAAATGTGACGTTTATTGAAAAACAGGTAACAAACGTTGTTTATGTTTCAAATAAGGCGGTCATCAACGAAGGAACTGCATCTTATGTGAAAGTCAAAAACAGTGATGGAACTATTGAAAAGAAAGAAGTTACGACCGGATTTTCTGACGGTGTCAATGTGGAGATCACGGAAGGACTTTCCGAGGGAGAAACGGTTCTGATAGAAAGTCAGGTGACAAACGAATGAAACCATCTGAATTATTAAGACTGGTCTGGATCAATATTACCCAGAATAAATTTAAAACGATCATGACTTCGATCGGTATCATTGTTGGTGCGGCGACGATCGTGATGGTGATCGCCATTGGAAAAGGTGGCCAGGAGGATGTGGCAGACCAGTTTAAAAACTTAAATGCAGGTGCGATCGATATTTCCTATGACGGTGGAGATAAAAATCGTGGTGGAAATCAGGATTCCGGTGATTCATCAGGTTCTGGTATGATGATGATGCCATCCGGTGGCGGGGCACCATCCGGCAGCAGTTCTTCCATGGTAGGCTCTGGTGGTTCTTCGAGAGGATTTTCCGGCGGCGGTGATTCCTTTGGTGGTGGTCCGTCTGGTGGAAATGGCGGCGGACCTGGTGGTGACGGAGGCGGCATGCCGGGGGGCATGGGAGGCTTCTTTGGCGGTGGAAGTGATATGGAAGACCGCATGAATCAGGAAAATATCACATTGGATGAAGATGATGTGGATGATATTGAAACCTTTGTTTCCGGAATTTCGGCGGCAACGATATCCTATACGACCAGATCTGCGGTGGATGGCGGGGATCTTGATGAGGCACAGACCTATTCGATCGCAGGAGTAAAAGATAATTATGCATCCATCAGTAATCTGAGTCTTGCAGTCGGGGATTTTATCACAGAATCTGATGATGAAAATAAAGAGAAAGTCTGTGTGCTTGGTGTATCTGTTGCAGAAGAAATTTTTGGAAGTGCGATCGATGCATATGGCAGTGTGATCTATATAGACGACCGTTCTTATGTGGTTAACGGAGTTCTGTCTTCCATGGGGACGGTGGCATCCGGCATCAGCCCGGATGATTCCATTTTTATTCCATATGCGACAGGGGTAAAATATTTAGTGGGAACAAATGTGAATCCGACGATCACTGTGATCGCAGAAGATGTAAGCAACGTATCCGGTGTCACAGAAGAAATCACAGAAGTACTTGCAACTTCCTATCCAAATGCAGAGTTTACTTTTGAGGATGCGGGAAGCAAGATGGAAGCTGCGTCGGCATCGAATGAAATTCTGACGATGCTTCTGATCGCAATGGCGGCTATCGTATTTGTGGTCGGCGGTATAGGAATTATGAATGTGCTGTTTGTGTCAGTCAAAGAGCGCACCAATGAGATCGGTATTTTAAAGGCAATCGGCTGTTCACAGAAAAAAATTCTGTTTGAATTTTTGGCTGAAGCTGCAGCAATCAGCCTGATTGGGGGAGTGCTGGGCGTCATTGCAAGTCTGCTTGTCACCCCGGTGGCCAGATATCTTGGAGTACGTGTCGAACTGACGCCGGCGGCATTTCTGATCGCATTATTGTTTGCACTCATCACGGGAACACTGTTTGGATTCTATCCGGCATATAAGGCGTCGAAACTGGTGCCGGTGGAGGCACTTGGAGCAGAGTAAAGGTTAAAAAAGATTTTGAAAGAGTTTACGTTATAGAGAGTTTTGCAGGTTTTTCGAAATGCTTTAGAAGGGTAAAGGTATTTGATGAAGAAGAAAGTAACAGTTATAGTTGTAATTTTAATAGTGATTATTCTCATTGGTGCAGGTGTGATGTGGCGGATGAGGAGAACAGAGGCAGAGGGAAGTTCGTTAGGGGATAATCAGAAGTATGTTTATGCGTATGTTTCGTCGATTGAGGGGAACGAGATAACTTATATGGAAGTGGATGAGTCAGTGGCGAAAGCGGCAGAAGAAAATGCGGATTCTGACAGTATGGAACAGGCTGGAAACAGACAGGCACCGGCGGATATGAGTGGTACGTCAACTGAACAGGACAGCAGTGACCAGGCAGGGCAGGTGCCACCAGATATGGACAGCACCAAGATGCCGTCAGACGCACCGGGTGGCATGTCAGATATGACAGGTGAGACAGTCACAACGCTGATTCCTGTTGGTGTAACCGTACATACTGCATCAGATACGGAAACTACCTTTTCACGTCTTGCCGCAGGTGATCTGCTTAAGATTTTGGTAGAAACAGACATAAGCGGCAATGATGTGATCGAAGAAATCTGGATGTTACAGTAATGTAAGCCGCATACAAAGAGTCATATATAAAGGGTTATACACATAATGAGTCACACACAAAGAAAGGAGCATATATGGACGCAGCACAGCATTTACCTGAAATCATCACCATGCAAAATGTTAACAAATCCTATAAAATGGGAGCTAATTCGCTGCATGTGTTAAAAGACATTTCACTGACCGTTGAAAAAGGGGAATATCTTGCTATCTTAGGACCATCCGGTTCTGGTAAAAGTACCCTGATGAACATTATCGGCTGCATGGATGTTATGGACGGGGGAACTTATAATCTTGACGGTGTTGAGATTGAGATGGCAAAGGAAAAGGAACTGACTAATATCCGCAACCAGAAGATAGGATTTATTTTTCAGAAATATCATCTGATTCCAACTTATAATGTGCTTCAAAATATTGTTATGCCACTTTTAATGCGCGGGATGAATTTAAAAGAAGCAAAGGATGCAAGTATGGATACCATTGCAATGTTAGGGCTTGCAGAGCGTATCGATCATAAACCAAACGAACTTTCCGGTGGTCAGCAGCAGCGTGTTGCGATTGCACGTGCCTTAGTCGGTCAGCCGGCAATTCTGCTTGCAGATGAGCC
>OGES01001188.1_pt1 | contig 21912 bp, 17 predicted proteins | sample 1570711 | NCBI WGS metagenome assembly OGES01 (sample SAMEA2582133, study PRJEB24529) | metagenome | biome: Human gut stool | place: China | collected 2011 | reverse complement strand
GCAGCTGCCCAGACTAACCTTTCTGAAAAACAAGCAGCCTTGAAACAAGCTTTGGCTTTTGCTAAGAATCGTGTAGCCGCCCTTACAAATGCTTCAGCTAACCTAGCTAAGGCTAAAGCAGAACGTGCAATGGCCTTTGCTAAACTTACTGCAGCTAAAGGTGCTCTTTCAACTGAACGTGCGAAACTGGTTGAATTGTCAGCTAAGCGTGATAAATTAACGAGCGAATACACGACTGTTCAAACTGCCTTTGATAACTATATGAAAGCTAAGGCAGACAAAGAACGTCAAACACAATTGTCTAAAGAGTTTGCTAAAATCACATCTAAAGGTCTTACACCAGTGTCAATTTATGATGTAGATGGTAAAGTTGTTGCTCTCACAACACAAGAACAAGCAGCTCAAATTGTAGCGCAAGTTCCTGTAAATTATGGTCAAACAAAAGCTGAGAAACAAGCTCCTGTACAAGAAGCAGATAGCTTGCCAGAAACAGGTGAGTCAACTGCAGCAGGATTCAGTCTTGTAGGTCTCTTCATGACACTATTGGCTTTCCTTGGTTTCGTTGACAGACGTACACGTCGTAACTAAGCAAATAGAGACAAAAAAACGGCAGTTGCCGTTTTTATAACAGAGAATCTAAAAAAGTTAAGGTCGAAACCTTAACTTTTTCGTTTTTAACCCAAGAAACGTTTGAGGAATTCCTTGGTACGTTCTTCTTTAGGATTTTCAAAGATTTGTTCTGGGCTACCTTGTTCAGCGATTACCCCTTTATCCATGAAGATGACACGGTCTGAAACATCACGTGCGAACTCCATTTCATGGGTAACGATAATCATGGTTAAACCAGTTTTAGATAGTTCCTGCATAGTCTTGAGTACTTCCCCTACCATTTCTGGGTCAAGGGCTGAAGTTGGCTCGTCAAAGAGGATGGCTTCTGGATCAACAGAGAGGGCACGAGCAATGGCAACACGTTGTTTTTGTCCCCCTGAAAGTTGTTTTGGTTTAGCTTTCCAGTATTGTTCCCCCATACCAACTTTCTCCAAGTTAGCTTTGGCGATACTCTCAGCTTCTTTACGATCACGTTTGAGAACGGTTGTTTGAGCTACGATAGCATTTTCCAAAACATTAAGGTTTTCAAAGAGGTTGAAGGATTGGAAAACCATACCGAGTCTTTCACGATAGGTAGTGAGGTCGTAACCTTTTTCAAGGACGTTGTCCCCATGATAGAGGATTTCACCACCTGAAGGTGACTCGAGTAGGTTAATAGAGCGAAGGAAGGTTGATTTCCCTGAACCTGAAGAACCAATAATTGAGATAACCTCACCCTTTTTGACGCTGAGGGAGATATCTTTGAGGACTTCATTTTTTCCGTATGATTTTTTGAGGTTTTTAATTTCTAAAATCGTCTCAGTCATTAGTGAACCCCTCCTTGTGTGTAAGTATCTTGATCCAAACGGCGTTCTACATAACGCAAGATGCGTGTCACTGTGAAGGTGAGGACAAAGTAAATTGCTGCGATAACAAAGAATGTTTGGAAGTATTGATAAGTTTGGCTTGCAACAGTGTTACCTGCGAAGTAAAGTTCCACAACAGAGATAACGTTCAAAACAGAGGTATCCTTGATATTGATAACGAACTCATTACCAGTAGCTGGCAAGATGTTACGGATAACCTGTGGAAGAACAATCTTACGCATGGTTTGACCGTGGGTAAATCCAAGAGCAGTAGCAGCTTCAAATTGTCCTTTATCTACAGCGAAGATACCACCACGAACGATTTCACTCATGTAGGCTCCAGTGTTGATAGAAACGATGAAGACAGCTGCTAGGGTACGGTCAATATTGATACCAAAGGCCTGGGCAGTACCGTAGTAGATAACCATAGATTGTACAATCATTGGCGTACCACGGAAAACTTCGATATAGACATTAAGAACCCAACCGAAGAGTTTTTGGAGCAAGGCTACAAATTTATTAGCAGCCTTAGGAGCTGTGCGGTAAACACCAATCATAAGACCGATGAAAGTACCCACAACTGTACCGATAATTGAGATAAGAAGGGTGATTCCTGTACCACGTAAGAATTGTGGCCAGTTCTTAGCGATGATAGTGCTCATCTGACTAAAGAAGTTTCCTTTTTTAGTCTCATCAGTCTTATCTGCAGGTTGGATGTTAATGATGTGATCCATCAATTTGACACGTTCCTCTTGACTGATTCCAGCAAGGACCTTATTGACTTGTTCCATTTGCTGACTGTCTCCTTTGCGAAGACCGACGGCCAAGGAGACGTCATCGTCTGAAACCTGGAAACCACCATCTTTAAGCGTAATCATCTTATATTTTGAGCTAGCTTCTTCGGCAGTTTTTGCTTCGGGACGCTCTGAAACATAACCATCGATGATACCAGATGCAAGGGCTTGGCGCATAGCACCGAAGTCTCCCATAGCGGTTTGTTTGCTGACGTCTGGGATTTGGTCAATCAAGTTATAGAGATAAACCCCTTGTTGAGCTGTGATTTTAGCATCCTTGAAATCCTTGAGACTCTTAGCGTTGGCATAATCACCATCAGAGCTAACAACCATAACAGGTTCGCTTCGGTAGTAGCTATCTGAAAAGTCAATTTCTTGACGACGTTCAGCTGTTGGACTCATACCTGCGATAATCATATCAATCTTGCTGGAAGTGAGGGCAGGAATCAAACCTGTCCAGGCTGTTTTGACCACCAAGGGTTTCTTACCTTGAGCTTCAGCGATTTTTTTAGCGATTTGCACGTCATAACCGTTGGCATACTGTTTAGTACCTTCGATTGGAACGGCTCCGTTTGAGTCATCGTCCTGCGTCCAGTTGAAAGGTGCATAGGCAGCCTCCATACCGACACGGAGATACTCGTCTGCTTGAGCGCTTGACACCCCACCAAAAACGAGGAGGAGGGCTGCAAAGCAGGCTACAATAATTTTTTTCATTGAAACAATGTCTCCTATAAAAATGTCATTCCTTACTATTTTACAGGAAATTGAAACTGATGACAATAAGTTGATGCTAGAAAAAACGGTATATCAGGATTGTCTTTAAATACAGTTGCTAATTTGATATAATGGGAGGGACGATTTGGAGTCTTATTCACTGTTGATGTGATAAGGATAACATTTAAAAACGGAGATAATTATGCAAACGGCACAATTTATTATTGAATTACTAAAAGCAGTCTTTCTTGGGATTGTTGAAGGAATCACAGAGTGGCTACCGATTTCATCTACAGGTCACTTGATTTTGGTTAATGAATTCTTGAACTTGAGACAGAGTAAAGATTTCATTGATATGTTTAATATCGTAATACAACTTGGTGCTATTCTTGCGGTTATGGTCATCTACTTTAAACGCTTGAATCCCTTCCAACCTGGTAAGACAGCACGTGAAGTGCAGTTGACTTGGCAACTTTGGCTTAAGGTGGTCATTGCCTGTATTCCTTCAGCCTTCTTTGGTCTTCTTTTAGATGATTGGATGGAGGCCCACCTCAGTAATTTCTTTGTAGTAGCTATCATGTTGGTGGTCTACGGGATTGCCTTTATTTGGATTGAGGACCGCAATCGACGTGTAGAGCCTAAGGTAACGGATTTGGCACGTATGTCTTACAAGACAGCTTTCTATATTGGTCTTTTCCAAGTCTTGAGTATCATTCCAGGGACAAGCCGTTCAGGTGCTACTATTCTTGGGGGAATCATCGTTGGTACTAGTCGTAGCGTAGCAGCTGACTTTACATTCTTCCTTGGTATTCCAACGATGTTTGGTTATAGTGGGCTTAAGGCAGTTAAGTATTTTATTGATGGGAACACCTTGACTGGTGGCCAAGCGGCCATTCTATTGGTAGCTAGTGTGACTGCCTTTCTTGTCAGCCTATTTGTGATTCGCTTCTTGATGAACTATATTAAGAAACACGATTTCACTGTTTTTGGAAAATACCGTATCGTACTCGGTATCATTGTGCTTTTCTATGGAGCTGTTAAACTTATTTTTGGATAAAAAATTGAAAGGATTTCGCTTGAAGTCCTTTTTATCTGGTTTAGAGACTATTTATTGAGAAGTTTTCCAAAGATAAGATAAGCTAGTGTCCAAAGGACCAGTCCGCAAGTTAAGAAACCGGAAAGGATTCTCAATAAGTCTACGATATTATGCAAGGGATGCCATCCAGATAAACAGAGGATTGGAAGAATGGTAACATACATGATTGAGAAGTGGAGGAGTGATTGTTGTCTGAGTGTCAAATGATTATCGTCGTAAATGGGTGCAGTTGCCAGTATGATGGCAAAGATTAATCCTGTAAGAAAGGTAGATTTGTTTACTTGATGAGGTTGTCCTGAAAAGTAGAGAAAGAGCATCAAAAAACTCGTTATTCTTGCAGTATTGCTAGTTCGAAGTCATCCTTTTTTATAGGCAGTCATGGTTGTCACCTCCAACTACATATCCACTTTTATTTTACTCTTTTCTAGGATAGCTGATGGCTATACATAGGAAAATTCAAGTCTTTGCTAGCATTAGAGAATTTTTAGAAAAGCTTCCTAAAATAAGACCTAAACTTGTTCAGAAATTGCTATCTCTTTGCTTTTCTAGTATAATGAAATAACTACTCGTGCGAGGTTTTTACATATGGAAATGAAACAAATAAGCGAGACAACTCTAAAAATCATGATTACCATGGAAGATCTTGAAGAACATGGTATGGAGCTGAAAGATTTCTTGATTCCCCAGGAAAAAACAGAGGAATTTTTCTATACTGTCATGGATGAGTTGGACTTGCCTGATAACTTTAAAAATAGTGGGATGCTGAGCTTCCGTGTCACGCCACGCAAGGATCGTGTGGATGTTTTTGTGACTAAATCAGACCTTAAGGAAGACCTTGATTTCAATGATTTGTCAGATATGGATGACTATTCAGGACTTTCTCCAGAAGAATTCCTCAAAGCTCTTGAAGGTAACTTTATGGATAAGGGAGATATTGAAGCCCACCATAAGCTCGAAGAGCTTGAAAAGACCTTGGAAGAGGTTGATAAGACTATGACAGAGCCGGCTAAGGAAGTGGCTGAGGAAACTATTCGTGAAGATTATACTCACTATGTCTTGGCTTTCTCTGACTTTGATCAAGTAGTAACCTTTACGCAAGGTTTGAAGGATGTGTCAGTGGAAGGTTCTGAACTTTATAAACTTGGTGATATCTACTATATGACTATCCTTCTTTACTTGGCTGATGAGCCTGACTATTACGCGAACAATATGTATGCGCGTTTTCTTGAATATGCGAATGTGGCAGACCGAACACGTCCCTATCTACAAGAGCATGCAACAATCTTGATGGAAGAGGACGCCTTGCCGCTATTACAAGCAACGAAATGGAGCTAGGACATGCCTTGGACCATTAATTATATCTTTGTCTTGATTGGGACCTTTTTGATTGCCATTGTGGGAACTCCACTGGTTCGCTCTTTGGCCTTTCGAGTCGGAGCAGTTGATAATCCAAATGCAAGACGTATCAATAAAAAGCCAATGCCGAGTGCTGGTGGTCTAGCTATTTTCTTGGCTTTTGTACTGGCGGCCTTGGTATTTATGCCTATGATTATTCAGAAGGATGTCTGGCATATTTCTTATTTAAGATACATCCTACCGGTTGTTGTGGGTGCTGCTATTGTGGCATTGACAGGTTTCATTGATGATATCTTTGAATTAAAACCTTTGCCTAAGATGCTCGGTATTGTTATTGGAGCTGTCATTGTTTGGGCTTTTACGGATTTTCGATTTGATAGCTTTAAGATACCTTTTGGCGGTCCCATGATTCAGTTTGGGCCAGTCTTGACCTTGATTCTAACAGTGTTATGGATTGCTGCTATCACCAATGCTATTAATCTGATTGATGGTTTGGATGGATTGGTTGGAGGAGTTTCTATCATTTCCCTGATGACTATGGGGGTGATTTCTTATTTCTTCCTCTATGATACTGATATTTTTTTGACCATGACCATCTTTGTCTTAGTGGCTGCCATTATGGGATTTTTCCCTTACAATTATCATCCAGCGATTATCTATCTAGGTGATACAGGGGCGCTCTTTATTGGCTTTATGATTGGTGTCTTGTCATTGCAAGGGTTGAAAAATGCGACAGCAGTGGCTATTTTGTCTCCTGTTATTATCCTGGGGGTACCTATTGCTGATACGGTGGTGGCTATTGTCCGCCGTAAGTTGTCAGGGCGCCCAGCCATGGAGGCTGACAAGATGCACTTGCATCATCGCCTTTTAGCTATGGGGTTCACTCATCGAGGAGCAGTTCTGGTGGTTTATGCCATTGCTACTCTCTTTTCATTGATTGCCCTCTTGTTGAATGTTTCCAGTCGTCTTGGTGGTATCCTTCTGCTCTTGAGTCTACTTTTAGGGATGGAAATTCTGATTGAAGGGCTTGAGATTTGGGGCGTTGGTCGAACACCTCTCTTTAACTTCCTGAAATTTATCGGGAACAGTGACTATCGTCAAGCAATCATGTTGAAATGGAAGCAAGGTCGAAAAAAATAAACATTTGAAAAGCCAAGCAATGGCTTTTTTGTTATAATGATTCTAATTAAGGAAAATGGAAGTTCTCTTTTTATTTTCCAGAAAATAGCAAGACTATTTTCAAAAAAATAATGCAAATTAGTGAGTACCTGCTCGCTGTATATATGGAAAAAGGAGTATACAATGTCTGTACTTGAAATCAAAAATCTTCATGTTTCTGTTGAAGATAAAGAAATTTTGAAGGGCCTTAATTTGACTCTTAAAACTGGTGAGATTGCTGCTATTATGGGTCCTAACGGAACTGGTAAATCTACCCTTTCGGCTGCTATCATGGGTAACCCAAATTATGAAATCACAGAAGGAGACATCCTTTTTGATGGTGAAAGCATCCTTGACTTAGAAGTTGATGAGCGTGCACGCCTAGGTCTTTTCCTGGCTATGCAATACCCAGCTGAAATCCCAGGGATTACAAATGCTGAGTTTATCCGTGCGGCTATGAATGCTGGTAAAGAAGATGACGAAAAGATTTCTGTCCTTGATTTTATCACTAAATTGGATGAAAAGATGGAATTACTTGGTATGCGTGAAGAAATGGCTGAGCGTTACCTTAACGAAGGTTTCTCAGGTGGTGAGAAGAAACGTAACGAAATTCTTCAGTTGCTTATGTTGGAACCTAAGTTTGCTCTTCTTGACGAGATTGACTCAGGTCTTGATATTGATGCTCTTAAAGTGGTTTCAAAAGGGGTTAACGCTATGCGTGGCGAAGGCTTTGGTGCTATGATTATCACTCACTACCAACGTCTCTTGAACTACATCACTCCAGATGTTGTACACGTAATGATGGAAGGTAAAGTGGTTCTTTCAGGTGGCCCTGAATTGGCTGCTCGTCTTGAGCAAGAAGGTTATGCGAAAATCGCTGAAGAGCTCGGTTACGAGTACCACGAAGAAGCGTAAGTCTGTTACTCGAAATAACTAGAAAAGGAGTAACCTATGTCAAAAGAATCTATTATCGCTTTTTCACAAGCAAAAGCAGAGCCACTCTGGTTGCAAGACCTTCGTCAAGCAGCTTTTGATAAGCTTGACAGCTTGGCTCTTCCGAAAATTGAGCGTGTTAAATTCCACCGTTGGAACCTAGGCGATGGAACGATTGCTGAAAATGAACCATCAGCAAATGTGCCTGACTTTACAGCACTTGGAAACAATCCTAAGTTGGTTCAAGTAGGAACAAATACTGTTCTTGAACAATTGCCAGCTGACTTGATTAGCCAAGGTGTGGTCTTCACAGACCTTACGACTGCTCTTGAAGAAATCCCAGAAGTCGTTGAAGCCTTCTTTGGTAAGGCTGTAGCCTACGATGAGGATAAATTAGCAGCTTATAACTATGCCTATTTCAATAGTGCAGCGGTTCTTTATGTACCAGATAATGTTGAAATTGACTTGCCAATTGAAAGCTATTTTTACCAAGATGGAACTTCAAATGTGCCATTTAACAAGCACGTTTTGATTGTAGCTGGTAAAAACAGTAAATTGACTTACCTTGAGCGTTTTGAAACGCTAGGTGAAGCTACTGAAAAAGCTAGTGCCAACATTTCTGTGGAAGTTATTGCTCAAGATGGTGCACAAGTTAAGTTTGCGGCTATTGACCGTTTGGGTGAAAATGTCACAACTTATATTAGTCGTCGTGGTCGTATCGGTCGTGATGCAAGCATTGACTGGGCTCTCGGCATCATGAACGAGGGCAATGTTATTGCTGACTTTGATAGCGACTTGATTGGCAATGGAAGTCATGCCAACCTTAAAGTTATTGGTCTTTCATCAGGTCGTCAGGTGCAAGGGATTGATACTCGTGTGACGAACTATGGTAACAACTCTGTGGGACACATCCTACAACATGGTGTTATTTTGGAACGTGGTACTTTGACCTTCAATGGTATTGGTCACATTGTCAAAGGTGCTAAGGGTGCTGATGCACAACAAGAAAGCCGTGTTCTTATGCTTTCTGATAAGGCCCGTTCAGATGCGAACCCAATCCTTTTGATTGATGAAAATGAAGTTACAGCAGGACACGCTGCTTCAATCGGTCAAGTGGATCCAGAGGATATGTACTACCTTATGAGTCGTGGACTTGATCAAGACACTGCAGAACGTTTGGTTATTCGCGGTTTCTTGGGAGCAGTTATCACTGAAATCCCAGTTAAGGAAGTGCGTGATGAGATGATTTCTGTAACTGATACAAAACTAAACAAACGTTAGGAACTATCGACGCAGATAGTCTAACCTATGATATATCTAGATAGGGAGATAAGATGTCAGCTTTAGATGCCTATAAGATTCGACAAGATTTTGCCATTTTAGATCAGGTAGTTAATGATGAACCTTTGGTATACTTGGATAATGCAGCAACGACACAGAAGCCTCAAGTAGTTTTGGACACTCTCATGGCATACTATCATGAGGACAATGCCAATGTTCACCGTGGTGTGCATACCTTGGCTGAGCGTGCAACAGCTGCTTACGAAGCTAGTCGTGAAAAGCTTCGTCAGTTTATCAATGCGAAATCAACCAAAGAGGTCCTCTTTACACGTGGAACGACAACTGGTCTTAACTGGGTTGGTCGTTTTGCAGAGCAGGTTCTTGAGCCAGGAGATGAGGTGGTTATTTCAATTATGGAACACCACTCGAATATCATACCTTGGCAGGAAGCTTGTAAGAAGACGGGGGCTAAACTTGTTTATGCCTACTTGAAAGATGGCCAATTGGATATGGAAGATTTGGCCAACAAGATTACTGAAAAGACAAAATTTGTCAGCCTAGCTCAGGTTTCTAACGTTTTAGGCTGCATCAATCCTGTCAAAGAGATTGCCAAGCTTGCCCACCAAGTTGGTGCCTATATGGTGGTGGATGGTGCTCAATCGGCGCCCCACATGGCCATTGATGTACAGGATTTGGATTGTGATTTCTTCACCCTTTCTGGACATAAGATGTTAGGTCCAACAGGGATTGGGGTCCTCTATGGCAAAGAAGAGATTCTCAACCAGATGAATCCTATCGAATTTGGTGGTGAAATGATTGATTTCGTTTATGAACAGGAAGCTACTTGGAAGGATCTGCCTTGGAAATTTGAGGCTGGTACACCTAACATTGCGGGAGCTATTGCTCTTGGTGCTGCTGTGGACTACATCTCTAACCTGGGCATGGAAAATGTTCATGCTTACGAGCAGGAGTTAGTAGACTATGTTTTGCCTAAACTCCAGGCGATTGAGGGATTGACAGTCTACGGCCCAGAGGATCCTAGCCAGCATGCAGGTGTTATTGCCTTTAATATTGATGGGCTTCATCCTCATGATGTAGCGACAGCTCTTGACTATGAAGGAGTAGCAGTGCGTGCGGGTCACCACTGTGCTCAGCCTTTAATTAATCATTTAGGAATCTCATCAGCTGCCCGAGCAAGCTTCTATATTTACAATACTAAAGAGGATTGTGACAAGCTTGTAGAGGCAATTCTTGCGACGAAGGAGTTTTTCAATGGCACTCTCTAGACTAGATAGTTTATATATGGCTGTTGTGGCCGATCACTCTAAGAGCCCTCACCATCATGGTGTTCTACCTGATGTGGAGCAACTTCAACTGAATAATCCGACTTGTGGAGATGTTATCAATCTGTCAGTCAAATTTGATGGTGACGTGATTGAAAACATTGCCTTTGCTGGTGATGGTTGTACCATTTCTACAGCTTCATCAAGTATGATGACGGATGCAGTTATTGGAAAAACCAAGGCAGAGGCTTTGGAGCTAGCGGAGATTTTCTCTCTTATGATTCAAGGAGATCATAAAGATGAAGATAAGCTAGGCGAAGCCAAGCTCTTGGCGGGGGTTTCTAAATTTCCACAACGTATCAAATGTGCAACGCTCTCTTGGAATGCCCTTAAAAAGGCTATAGAGAGAAGTGAGCTTTAGGAAGTCAAGGGGCAGTCAGTCTCCTTGCCCAAGCAAAAAGGAAAACAAATCAAACCTTTAATAAAGGAAAATACTATGACTGAAACAAATGAAAAAGTAGAACCAAAACCCATTGATCTTGGGGAATATAAATACGGTTTCCATGATGATGTGACACCAGTCTTTTCAACCGGAAAAGGAATCAGTGAAGACGTGGTCCGTGCCATGTCTGCTGAAAAAGGGGAGCCTGAGTGGATGCTTGAATTCCGCTTGAAATCATTGGAAACCTTTAACAAAATGGCCATGCAAGAGTGGGGGCCAGACCTTTCTGGTATTAACTTTGATGACCTGACTTATTTCCAAAAGGCATCAGACAAGCCTGCTCGTGACTGGGAAGATGTTCCTGAGAAAATCAAGGAAACTTTTGAGCGTATTGGTATTCCAGAAGCAGAGCGTGCTTATCTTGCTGGAGCCTCAGCTCAGTATGAATCAGAAGTGGTTTACCACAACATGAAAGAAGAGTATGACAAGTTGGGTATTATCTTTACAGATACAGACTCAGCACTTAAAGAGCATCCAGAACTCTTTAAGAAGTACTTCTCAAAACTGGTTCCGCCAACAGATAACAAATTTGCGGCCCTTAACTCAGCCTTCTGGTCAGGTGGTACCTTTATTTATGTACCAAAAGGCGTTAAGGTAGATATTCCGCTTCAAACCTACTTCCGTATCAACAACGAAGCAACTGCTCAATTTGAACGTACTCTTATCATCGTTGATGAAGGTGCCAGCGTTCACTATGTTGAAGGATGTACAGCGCCTACATACACAACGGCAAGCCTTCATGCGGCCATCGTTGAAATCTTTGCACTTGATGGTGCCTACATGCGCTACTCAACTATCCAAAACTGGTCAGATAGCGTCTACAACTTGGTAACTAAACGTGCTACGGCTAAGAAAAACGCAACTGTTGAGTGGATTGATGGTAACCTTGGAGCCGAAGTAACTATGAAGTATCCATCTGTTTACCTTGATGGAGAAGGTGCACGTGGTACCATGCTTTCAATTGCCTTTGCTAATGCTGGTCAACACCAAGATACAGGGGCTAAGATGATTCACAATGCACCGCATACATCATCATCTATTGTTTCTAAATCAATCGCTCGTAATGGTGGTAAGGTTGACTATCGTGGACAAGTAACCTTCAACAAGGATTCTAAGAAATCAGTATCTCACATCGAATGTGACACCATCTTGATGGATGATTTGTCTAAATCAGATACTATCCCATTCAACGAAATCCACAATTCACAAGTTGCGCTTGAACACGAAGCTAAAGTTTCTAAGATTTCTGAAGAACAGCTCTACTACCTCATGAGCCGTGGACTTTCAGAACAAGAAGCAACTGAAATGATTGTCATGGGATTTGTGGAACCATTTACAAAAGAACTTCCAATGGAATATGCTGTTGAGCTTAACCGCTTGATTAGCTATGAAATGGAAGGATCAGTTGGGTAAAAAGTAAGCTTGTGTATAAATACAGAGTAAACTGAGAAATTGGTTCAAAATACTATAAGGTTAAGATATACTTCTTAGCCTTTTTTGTTTGGATTGATTGAAAAACACTTATGTGTAGTGGACAAGAGCTATAGATGCGTCATTTTTTGGATATTTCGAGTCTTTTTTGAGACAAAATAACTGAATTGTCGAATTATTAAGAATTATGTCTTTACTTTAGGATATTTTAAGGTATAATTATACACGAAAGTAAATTTTTAATTGGAGGAGGTTTCTTATAATTATGATTAAGAAACGTAACTTTAAGAGTATTGTAGCTGTTGGAGTAATTGCTTTGGCTTCTGCGACACTTCTTGCTGCTTGTGGCTCAAAATCAACCTCAAGTAAAGATGAAATTAACTGGTACACCCCTACTGAAATATTGACCCTTGATATTTCTAAAAATTCAGATCACTATTCAGCCTTGGCGCTTGGGAACTCAGAAAGTAACCTACTTCGTGTTGATAAAGATGGGAAGTTACAACCTGATCTAGCTAAAAAGGTTGATGTGTCAGCCGATGGTTTGACTTATACAGCGACTCTTAGAGATGGCTTGAAGTATTCAGATGGTACTAAGATTACTGCTGAGGACTTTGTCTATACTTGGCAACGTATGGTTGATCCTGCTACAGCTTCTGAGTATGCTTACCTTGCTTCAGATTCTCACCTTGTTAATGCTGCAGACATTATTGCTGGTAAGAAGAGTGTTGATGAATTGGGTGTTAAGGCTGAGGGAAATAAAGTTATCTTTACCTTGTCAAATCCTTCTCCACAATTCAAGAGTCTTTTGTCATTCTCAAACTTTGTCCCACAACATAAGGAATTTGTAGAGAAGGCTGGGAAACAATATGGAACGAAGTCTGACAAACAAATTTATTCTGGACCTTTTAAAGTTGAGAATTGGAATGGTACAAGTGGTAGCTTCAAACTTGTCAAAAATGACAATTATTGGGATGCTAAGCATGTCAAAACAAAGACAATCAATATTCAAACGGTTAAAAAACCTGATACAGCCGTCCAAATGTATAAACAAGGTCAACTTGACTTTGCAAGCATTTCAAGTACGTCAGCAATCTTTAACTCAAATAAAAAGAACAAAGACGTTGTTACAGTTCCAGAAGCAACAACAACTTATATGACTTATAATGAAACTGGTAAAGTTAAAGGTCTAGATAATCTTAAAATACGTCAAGCTCTCAACCTTGCTACCGATCGTAAAGGTATTGTCGAAGCTGCGGTTGATACAGGTTCAGTTCCAGCAACTAGTCTTGTACCTACTGGTTTAGAAAAATTACCTGACGGTACTGATTTATCTAAATATGTGGCACCTGGCTATAGCTATAATAAGGAAGAAGCAGCTAAGCTCTTTAAAGAAGGTCTTGCTGAAGCTGGTTTAAGCGACTTGAAATTGACAATTACAGCAGATTCAGATACACCTGCTGCTAAAGCTGCAGTTGATTACATTAAAGAAACTTGGGAAAAAGCTCTTCCTGGTTTAACTGTTGAAGAAAAATTTGTGACATTTAAACAACGTATTGAAGATACCAAGAATCAAAACTTTGATGTTGCTCTAGTCAATTGGGGTGGTGATTATCCAGAAGGATCAACATTCTATGGCTTGTTCACTTCAAATTCATCTTATAACTATGGTAAGGCAAATAGCTCTACATACGATGCAGCCTATGAAAAAGCTATTTCGACTGATGCATTAGATCCAAAAGCTGCTGCAAATGATTATAAAGCTGCTGAAAAAGCACTTTATGATGAAGCAATGTATAATCCGGTTTACTTCCGATTTACAAAAGGTTTACAAAATCCTTCAATCAAAGGACTTGTACGTAACTCAACTGGTCTTGATGTTGACTTCACCTATGCTTATAAAGATAAATAGTTGCTATCATTATAATGACAGAGTAAAGTAGAACATTCATCAGCTACTGTATGTACGTTTATCACAAAATGAACTAAGAAGCTGGCGGCTTTAGTCCCAGCTTCTTTCGTTGTTACATAAAGGAAATTTTATGACGAAATATTTATTGAAAAGGATAGCTATTTTGCTAGTTACCTTATGGGTGGTTGTCACTCTATCTTTCTTCTTAATGCAAGTTATGCCGGGGTCACCATTCAATAATCCCAAATTAACGAATGATATGATTGCGGTTATGAATAAGCAATATGGCTTAGATAAGCCTGTATGGCAACAGTATTTGCAATATCTTTGGAATGTCCTGCACGGTGATTTAGGAACAAGTTATCAGTCTGCGAATCAGCCTGTTAGCATGATGATTAGCCAACGTTTGGCAGTTTCAGCGCAATTGGGTATTCAAGCCCTTGTTGTTGGGGTTTTAGCTGGTCTTTTTGTGGGAGCAGTGTCAGCACGTAATAAAAATAACTGGATCGATAATATCTTGAGCGTGCTATCAACACTCGGTATTTCAGTGCCTTCATTTATTATCGGTCTTCTGCTTTTGGATTACCTTGGATTTAAGTGGGGAGTTCTTCCTTTATCTGGATGGGGTTCATTTAGCCAAACGATTCTACCTACTCTAGCTCTTGCTATTCCAGTATTTGCTCAAGTCACCCGTTTTTTCCGTAGTGAAATGATTGAAACCATGAATACTGATTATATTCAACTAGCTAGGGCTAAGGGGTTGACAACACGTCAAATTAGTAATCGACACGCCTATCGCAATTCAATGATTCCTGTTCTTACCTTAATCGGTCCAATGGCTGCTAATATTCTAACAGGTTCAGCACTTATAGAGCAGATTTTCTCAATTCCTGGGATTGGTCAACAGTTTGTTACCTCTATTCCAACAAAAGATTATCCTGTCATTATGGGAACCACTATCGTTTATGCCGTTATGCTTATGGTAGCTATCCTATTGACAGATATCATTACTAGTTTCGTGGATCCACGTGTCCGTCTGAAGTAAGGAGAGTATCATGGAAGAAAAACAACTATTCAAACTTGTTGGTGCTGGAAATACTGAATCACAAGAAAAAATTGAAAAACCGACTCTCTCTTTTACACAAGATGCTTGGAGACGTCTGAAAAAAAATAAACTGGCGACCATATCCCTTTGGTTTTTAGCCATTCTACTGGTTTTTTCGATTGGCTCAAATTTCTTTGTTAATGCCAAGGATGCTAATAGTTTTAATGGTGGTGAAGTTAAGACATATCGTAATTTACCACCTAAACTATCAGATAGCTTACCATTCTGGAATGGTAGTATTGTCTTTTCAGGTAATACGGAGCCTAATGATGTGTACTCTGATCAATCAGTTCCAAAAGACGATAAGTTTATTTTGGGAACTGACAATCTAGGACGTAGCTTAGCGAAACGTGTGATTGTTGGTATACGTATCTCTCTCTTAATTGCCATCGTTGCTACTTTAATTGATTTGATTATTGGAGTAACCTATGGTCTGGTGTCAGGGTTCTTAGGTGGGAAAATTGACCTCTTCATGCAACGTGTTATTGAGGTTATCTCATCTATCCCTAACTTGGTCATAGTAACGATGTTAGGGCTTCTCTTGGGTAGTGGTGTGTTGTCAATCATTATCTCAATTGCCATTGTCGGATGGACGTCTATGGCGCGTCAAGTCCGTAATTTGACCCTATCCTACCGAGAACGTGAATTTGTTTTAGCCTCACGTGCTTTGGGTGAAAATAACTTCAAGATAGCTTTTAAACATGTTTTACCAAATATTTCAGGTATCATTATTGTTCAAATTATGATGACCGTTCCAAGTGCTATTATGTACGAGGCGGTTCTATCAGCTATCAATTTGGGGGTTAAGCCACCAACAGCTTCTTTAGGTTCGTTGATTACGGATGCTTCTGAGAATCTTCAATACTACCCTTATCAGGTGGTAATTCCTGCCTTGGCTCTTGTTTTTATCTCTCTTGCCTTCATTCTTTTAGGGGACGGCTTGCGTGATGCATTTGACCCTAAATCTAACAAAGAAAACTAATAGGAGCGTAATAATGATGAAAGAAACGATTTTAAGTGTAAAAAATCTCCATGTTAATTTTCATACTTACGCTGGAGAAGTAAAAGCGATTCGTGATGTCAATTTTGACTTGAAAAAAGGTGAGACACTGGCAATTGTTGGTGAGTCTGGTTCAGGAAAATCTGTAACGACAAGGACGCTAATGGGTCTATCAGACAAAAACGCTAAGGTAACTGGAGACATTACCTTTAAAGGGCGTGATATGCAAGCCTTGAAGGAGGAAGATTGGGTTAAAGTTCGTGGAAATGATATTGCTATGATTTTTCAAGATCCTATGACCAGTCTTGACCCTACTATGAAAATTGGGCACCAAATTGCTGAGCCTATCATGATTCATACCAAAGTATCTCAGAAAGAAGCCTTAGATATGGCTTTACAATTAATGAAAGATGTTGGGATACCTAATGCCGAAGAACATATAAATGACTACCCTCACCAATGGTCAGGAGGAATGCGTCAAAGAGCAGTAATTGCCATTGCTCTAGCTGCAGATCCTGAAATTTTGATTGCTGATGAGCCTACTACAGCTTTAGATGTTACGATTCAAGCACAAATTCTTCATCTGATGAAAAAAATCCAAGAAGAGCGTGATTCATCCATTATTTTTATTACTCATGACTTGGGTGTTGTCGCTGGGATGGCTGATCGTGTGGCGGTTATGTATGCTGGTAAAATTGTGGAATATGGGACTGTGGATGAGGTTTTCTATAATCCGCAACACCCATACACATGGGGACTTCTTAACTCTATGCCTACAACAGAAACAGAATCTGGCAGCCTAGAAGCTATTCCAGGAACTCCTCCAGATTTGCTTTATCCTCCTAAAGGTGATGCCTTTGCTACTCGAAATGTCTTTGCTTTAGATATTGATTATCAGGAAGAACCGCCAATGTTTAAAGTATCAGATACGCATTTTGCAGCAACATGGCTCTTAGATGAACGAGCTCCTAAAGTAACCCCTCCTTCACCAATATTGAAACGATGGGAAAAATGGTCAAAGATGAAGGAGAAATAAGATGACACAAGAACGTAAAAAGTTAGTAGAACTAAAAAATGTGTCTCTAACTTTTAATAAAGGAAAATCAAACGAAGTTAAGGCTATTGATGACGTTAGCTTTGATATCTATGAGGGCGAAATTTTTGGCCTAGTTGGCGAATCTGGATCAGGTAAAACAACCATTGGGCGTTCTGTTTTAAAACTTTCTGATATTGATTCGGGTACTATTACCTTTTCAGGTAATGAGATATCAAGTTTAAAAGGAAAAGATCTTCATGATTTCCGTAAGACAGCTCAGATGATTTTTCAAGATCCTCAAGCTAGTCTTAATGGACGCATGAAAATCCGTGATATTATTGCTGAAGGCATTGATATTCATAAATTGGCTAAATCTAAGGAAGAGCGTGAAGCTAAGGTTAAAGAACTCATTGATTTGGTAGGGTTAAATGAAGATCACCTATCAAGATATCCTCATGAGTTTTCTGGTGGTCAACGTCAAAGGATTGGTATTGCGCGTGCTTTAGCGGTTAATCCTCATTTTATTGTAGCAGACGAACCGATTTCTGCTTTGGATGTTTCTATTCAAGCACAAGTGGTTAATTTGATGCAGAAGTTGCAACATGAACAGGGGTTAACTTATTTGTTTATTGCCCATGATCTGTCAATGGTTAAATATATATCCGATCGCATTGGTGTGATGCATTGGGGTAAACTCCTTGAAGTAGGACCAGCAGATGAGATTTATCATAATCCAATTCATCCTTATACAAAGAGTCTATTGTCTGCAATTCCAGAACCAGATCCAGAAAGAGAGCGTAAGCGTCAGCATTTGATTTACAATTCCTCTATTGAAAATGATGGGGAAAATAGACAAATGTATGAAATCCGACCAGGGCATTTTGTTTATGCTACAGAAGCAGAGGCTAAAAATTATAAAGAAGAAGCCAAGGCTAATTAAACTGTAAAAAGGTGGTGATTCCCTAGTCACCTCCTTTTTATTTTTAGATTAGTAAGCGTTTACGATACATAGGCAAAACAGTATAATAACGACTGGCTACTCAATCAGATTCGTGGGACAGCCAACGTCGTCAGTAAGGTTTTTAAGTTTGAGAGTCTGGATATTAATTGGGGTCAGGTAGAAGACGAGCAAGGGTACACTGTTGATGGAAATGACTACATTGATGATTTGTTAATTCATGAAAAGTATGATCAGGCGACTGCCTTCATTCATAGTCAACTCAAACGTTTGACGACTGATGACTATAATCTCCTTGTCAGTGTCTATATGGAGTATTTGGAGAATTTACCACCTGTAATAAGACAGAAACACCATTTTGATGATAGAAAATAGCAAGTTTGAGGGAAAAACTGTCCGAATTTTCATGGTAATTTGATAGAGAGTGTGGAAGAGAAACGCCGAGCGTTTACGATTTTTCCACCCTCTTTTTTGTGTTATAATAGAATCACTATGGATAAATTAATTAAAACAATTTCAGAATCAGGTTCTTTCCGTGCTTACGTTCTTGATAGCACTGAAACAGTTAGAACCGCACAAGAAAAACACAATACTCTATCATCATCGACAGTTGCTTTGGGGCGTACCCTTATTGCCAACCAAATTTTGGCTGCTAACCAAAAAGGTGAAAGCAAAATTACGGTTAAGGTTATCGGAAACAGCTCTTTTGGTCATATTATCTCTGTAGCTGATACCAAAGGACATGTTAAGGGCTACATCCAAAATCCAGGTGTGGATATCAAGAAAACAGCGACTGGTGAAGTTTTGGTGGGTCCTTTCATGGGGCAAGGACAGTTTGTCTCAATCATCGATTATGGAACTGGTAATCCTTACACGTCATCAACACCACTTATTTCTGGAGAAATTGGCGAAGACTTTGCCTACTATTTGACAGAATCTGAGCAAACGCCATCTGCTGTTGGTCTTAATGTACTTCTTGACGAAGAGGACAAGGTCAAGGTTGCTGGTGGTTTCATGCTTCAGGTCTTGCCAGGAGCTAGCGAAGAAGAGATCGCTCGTTACGAAAAACGCATCCAGGAGATGCCTGCCATTTCAACGCTTTTGGAATCTGATGACCATATTGAAGCTCTCTTGAATGCCATTTATGGGGATGAACCTTTCAAACGTTTGTCTGAAGAGGAGCTTAGCTTTGAGTGTGATTGCTCACGTGAACGTTTTGAAAATGCCCTCTTGACACTTGGTAAGGATGAACTTCAAGCCATGAAAGACGAGGATCATGGGGCTGAGATCGTCTGCCAATTCTGCCAAACCAAGTATGAATTTTCAGAAGCTGACTTGGAGGAACTCATCAATGACTAAACTTAATTCGTCCTTCATGATTGGAAATGTGGAGATTCCTCATCGTACAGTACTAGCTCCTATGGCGGGTGTGACTAACTCTGCCTTCCGTACTATTGCAAAGGAATTTGGTGCTGGTCTTGTTGTGATGGAGATGATCTCTGAAAAGGGTCTCCTCTACAATAATGAGAAAACCCTCCACATGCTTCATATCGATGAGAATGAGCATCCAATGTCTATTCAGCTTTTCGGTGGTGATGCTGAGGGCTTGAAGCGTGCGGCTGACTTTATCCAGACCAATACCAAGGCTGATATTGTTGATATCAACATGGGTTGTCCAGTCAATAAGGTAGTCAAAAATGAAGCGGGGGCCAAGTGGCTCAAGGATCCAGACAAGATTTACCACATCGTCAAGGAAGTAACATCAGTACTTGATATTCCTTTGACTGTTAAGATGCGTACAGGTTGGTCAGACAGTGATTTGGCTGTAGAAAATGCTCTTGCAGCTGAGTCTGCAGGTGTTTCTGCCCTTGCTATGCACGGCCGTACTCGTGAGCAGATGTACACAGGTCACTGTGACCACGAGACTTTGGCCCGTGTTGCTAAGGCTATCACTAAGATTCCGTTTATCGGAAATGGTGATGTTCGTAGCGTTCAAGACGCTAAGCTCATGATTGAAGAACTTGGTGTAGATGCGGTTATGGTGGGACGTGCAGCTATGAATAATCCTTATATCTTCACGCAAATCAACCACTTCTTCGAAACAGGAGAAGAGTTGCCAGATCTTCCATTTGATAAGAAGCTGGACATCGCTGAAGACCACCTCAAACGTTTGGTGGACCTTAAAGGTGAAAAGATTGCTGTCCGTGAATTCCGTGGTCTGGCACCACACTATCTTCGTGGAACAGCAGGAGCAGCTAAGGTTCGTGGCGAAGTTTCACGTGCCGAGTCTGTTGATCAGGTTGAAAAAATCTTTGCGACTTTGCGATAAAATAGAAAGAGCCCTGTTAGTATATACTCTAACAGGGCTCATATATAATAAATTGCTTGTAATCTGACGAATAAAGCGATGAGACAGCTGTCTAACTCTTCAATATTCGAGTTAAGAGAAAAGAATCGATTACATATTTATGATTATTATCCTAATAATGAGGAGAGAGATGTAACTCATGAGTATCAATTTATGTTTAATCTGTTTCTTACCCATCAGGAGGTTTAAATGCAGCTTTTTTTACAACACAAGCCTTATAGGGTTTTGACCCTGTCCATCTTGTTAGGTATTTTTGGGACCACACTGTTTGATTTGGTTTCTGTTCTATATGCAGCTACCTTTCCCAATTCAGAATTGGCGGTGGGGTTGGCGAGTTTGATTACCTCGCTTCCCTATGTGTTTGATTTTATTGTGGGTTATGTCTCTGATCGAGCGTCAAATAGCTTTAAGGCTATGAAACTGGTGCGCTGGTTGCAGATGAGTCTATATGTCTTTTTTGGGGTGTTAACCTTGCTTAAACCTAGTTGGTGGGTTTTCGTCTTGGTCCTAGCCATCAACTTTATGAGTGATATTATTGGTAATTACACTGCCTATCTCAACCTTTCCCTCAATCGTCGGGTGGTAGCTGAGGAGAATTTTTCCTTGGCTATCTCTTTTCGCAAGGGAATGTCTAATATCGTCACCTTAGCGGGAAAGAGTGTAGGTGTCATGCTCATTGCCCTGCTGGCTCATAACTATTTCTTGTTTGCTTTGATTAATGTTTTGGTTTTCTTGGCTTCTTATCTGGTCTTGCGACGAGGGCAAAAACTTTTTGACTATCTCAATGAACCAGTACCTGAGTCCAAAGAACAACAAGCAGAATCCTTAAAAGCCCTGATTTGTCAGTTTGTCAAGGACACCATAACCAATTTCACCTTTCTCAAATCCCAGTCCTCTATTTTTAATTTGGTCATGATTTACTCTAGTATGAACCTGCTCTCGTCAGCCATGGCCACCCTGTTGATGATTTATCTCTTATCGGTCAAGGAGTTGCAGTTGGGGTCTTATGCTGTGACTATCACAGTCTTTGAGTCTATCGAATTGGTTGCTTTCTTTTTAGGATCACTTTTTCCGTTCGACTTTTACCGCAAGTTGTCCATTAGATCCAACCTGCTTTTTGAGAACAGTCTAGCATTGTTGATGATTGTCAGTATCTTTATATGGCACAATCCCATTGTTCTCTTTACCTTGCTTTTTCTTTCTTCTTATGCGACAGCCATTTCCAATCCAAAATCGGATACCATCGTCATCTTCTCCATTGTTGAAGAGCGACAGAACGCTGTCTTTAGTATCTTTTCAACCATTGTCACAGCGACTGTACCCCTGGGTGCAGCTGTGATTTTGGCCTTAAACCAGTCCTTGGGTGCTACTTGGTCATGGACTCTCTTGGCTTTCTTGGCGGTATTTAATATAGGTTATACCTGTTTTTGGAAGGAAGAGACACGGGCAGTATCTTAAACCTATTATCATTTTTAAGTGGCTCTTTGTCAACTGTAGTGGGTGACGAAAAGCTAACATCTAGAGAGGACCT
>OGES01001176.1_pt1 | contig 22019 bp, 18 predicted proteins | sample 1570711 | NCBI WGS metagenome assembly OGES01 (sample SAMEA2582133, study PRJEB24529) | metagenome | biome: Human gut stool | place: China | collected 2011 | reverse complement strand
TTATCACAGCTGTTTTTAATTGTCAATGTTTTTTATATATTTCATGCAATTCAGACAATTCCGACAATTCATGTCAAATAGAGAGATTAAACCGCCTTTTCTACAGCCAATGACAGGTATAAGCGGCACACCTTGTGAAATTTATTACTTTTCTGTATAATCAATCTCATCTATTTATTTCACTTATAAAGACACAGGAGACACAACATGTTTCATTATTATATGTTCAACAAACCTTTTGGCTGCGTCACTGCTCGCCGTGATAGCCTTTATCCAACCGTTATGGACTATTTCTCAGAATTAAACAATGACAATTTAAATCCGGTTGGGCGATTAGACAGAGAAACAACCGGACTCCTCCTTATTACAGATGACGGAGTTTTCAATCAGAAACTTACGCACCCTTCTTATCATAAAAAGAAGACCTATCATTTTACAGTTCTCGGTGATTTAACCGTGGATCGGTGCCAACAATTAGAAAAAGGAATCCTTTTAAAAGGATCCCCAGTACTCACTTCTCCTGCGAAACTAAAAGTATTTCGTCAGGATATTCTTTCTAATATAATAGATACTTTGCATCCGGAAGTACAGAGTGCTGTGTGTAATAATCTTCCTACTCATCCAGTCACTTACGGAGAGATTACGATCAGCGAAGGACGCAAACGCCAGATTCGCCGCATGATGAAAGCCGTTCACTGCTGCGTGATCGAATTGAAACGCATTTCTATAGAAGATATCATTCTCGATGAAACACTTTCTCCCGGGGAATGGAAAGAGATTTTTCCACTATAACAGGAAAAATCTCTTTTTTATCTTCGTATATCATTTAAATCCAATTATAATCTCCACCGGTAATTGCCAGACTCAGAAGTGAATCCATCTTCTCAACTTCCTCTTCTCCTGTAATCTTCTCCACCAACACAGCTGTATCCTCCGCTGCTTCCAAAGTTTCATCCGGTCCAATTTCATAGTCAATATCCATCCCACAATCCGGACAAGGAATTGTATTCATTGTCTGCAGTGATAAAAATCGACTTCCACATTTTTTACATTCATAATATCCGCACTCTTTTGTGCCATCTGGTACATAATACATAATTTTCTACCTCACTCTCTTCATCTTACAAGTACTTTTTATCTTATCACTCACAAAAGAAGACCGCAAGCAACTTATTTCGTTGCGCAACCTTATCTCTTCCTAAGATTTGTAATCAAAAACCGATTGGTTTTTCTTGACAAACTCAACTTTTTTATGCTATATCTACTATAACTCTTTGCACTGCATATAAATCTACAGTACAAACTGAGCAGACCGTGATATCATATCATGGAGTCGGGTCGCAGATGCGACAGTGGAATCTTTCATCCGCGGGACAGTAGTTGCTAATACTGATTCGTGGGTGTTTTTTATTTTAAAACAATTCTTTTATTTCCCCACATATATTTAGTGCCATAGAGCTATCTTTTAATTGTTTTATTAAATTGGAGGTAACACATATGGAAAACAGCACAATGAAAACCGGAAATCCCGTCGCAAATGAAGAAGATTTCCAAAAAGTAGCCAACAAAGTCTCTACTATTACGATTATCGGAAACATCGCACTATCTCTGCTCAAACTTTTTGCCGGAATTGTTGCGCATTCCAATGCGATGATCAGCGATGCTATTCATTCCGCATCAGATGTATTCAGTACATTTGTAGTTATTATCGGAATCAGACTCGCATCAAAAAAACCGGACAAAGAACATCCCTATGGACATGAACGCCTAGAGTGTGTAGCTGCAATTGTCCTTGCAATCGTTCTTCTTATCACAGGCCTTGGAATCGGAATCGAAGCATTCAAAACGATATTGCAGGGAAATTCTGACAACATACAAACACCAGGTGTCTTAGCACTGATTGCCGCCATAATTTCAATTGCAAGTAAAGAGGCAATGTACTGGTACACCAGATATCATGCCAAGAGAATCGATTCCAGTGCACTAATGGCAGATGCCTGGCACCATCGTTCCGATGCATTTTCTTCCATCGGCGCATTGGTCGGAATCGCCGGTTCAAGACTTGGATTTCCAATCATGGACTCCATTGCCAGCTTAGTGATTTTTGTATTTATCGTAAAGGCTGCTTCCGATATTTTCAAAGATGCAATCGACAAAATGGTTGACCACTCCTGTGACGAAGAAATGGAGACTCAACTTCGCAACTGCGTAATGCGCAATCCAAATGTTCATAAGATTGACGTACTTCGAACTCGAATTTTTGGAAATAAAATCTATGTTGATGTTGAAATTGCTCTGGATGGCTCCATCACACTTCAGGATGCACATGATGTGGCCGAAAAAGTGCATAACGATATCGAAAAGACTTTTCCTAAAGTAAAACATATCATGGTTCATGTAAATCCTGCAAAATTATAAGTAACAAGCTTTCTCTTTCCATGAAGGAATCCTCGTCAATGACGAGAATTCCTTCAACGACTGGCAGTTCCTGCCTAAAATTCATTTAATCATGTTCTTTAATATATTGAAATACCTTTTTGTCACTCTTTGATTTTTTATACCATCCAATACATACCATTATAATTCCAACAATAATAACCGTAGTTCTTACCGATGAATTCGGTGAAAATAAGCAGGATACAATAATTCCGGTTCCAGCACCTGTAAAAAAATCTACAACAGATTTTTCGTGCTTTATTGTTCCCATCGCTCTTTCTTTATCTATAGATTGTACCATTTTTGAAACTTTTTATGCCATAAATTCATCTAATAAGTATCAATCGGTTGAGATGAAGCTTGAAAACAATTGAAAGAAGGTGGCGTATAAATGAAATCTCTTGTAAAGCGGGCGCAAAGGGGAGATGATCAGGCGTTCGTGGAATTGATAGAAGAAAATAAGCAGGCCATGTATAAAGTAGCGGTCGGTATTTTAAAAAACGATTTTGATGCAGCAGATGCAATTCAGCAAAGCATCCTTACTTGCTATGAAAAGCTGAGAGAATTAAAAAAAGCACAGTATTTTAAGACATGGCTGCTCAGAATATTAATCAATAATTGTAATCAGATGCTTAGGGAACAGAAGAAAGTAGTCGGAATTGAAGCGTATTATGGGGCAGAAGATATAAAAGGAAAGAAAGCAGAAGAAAAGATTGCAGCACCACCGGGAGCAGCGACAATCAACGAAGACTTTCTAGAGCTGTTAGACCAGATGGAACAGCAATATCGGGTTGTATTGATTTTATATTATGTAGAAGAGATGAGCATCCGAGAAATCAGTCAAATACTGCAGATGAATGAAAATACAGTGAAGACAAGACTTTCCAGAGGTCGCGGAGTATATAAAAAACTCTATCTGAAAGAACACCCGGAATTTCAGTTTGAGTAAAGCAAAAATTCAGACAAAGATAGAAAATGTGAGCAGAAAAGGAGGGCTTGAGAATGTCATTTGAAGAGAAAATGAAACAGGATTTGAAAAAAGATTTAGAAATTCCAGAGATTGTAGAGCAAAAGATTCAAGATGCATATAAAGAAATCGGACAAGGAAAGCTTAGAATGAAGAAGCCAGATAACAGGAATCAGAAGAGAAAGAAAGTGTGGACAACAGCGGCGGCAGCTGTGGCGGTGATCGCTGTATCAGGAACGGTTCTTTATTCCAATCCGGTACTGGCGAAGAATATCCCGGTGATCGGAGATGTCTTTGCAAAAATGCAGGAAAACAGGGCGAAGGATCCGTATGCAGGGAAAGATAAGATCGCCTATGAAAAGATTGAAGATTATTCTGCAAATGTGCAGACTCCGGGATCAGAAGCAGAAGATAACGGCGTGACAGTAACGGTATCCGATGCATACTGTGATGGATATGAAATGTATTTTACGATGACAGCTACTACAGACAATGAGCAGATCAATCAGAAGAAATATCTGCTGCCGGAGAAAAGTCAGAGAGTGCAGGTTAACGGAGAGGAATGCGGTGCAGAACTTTGTCTGGAAAAAGCGGAGGACGGAAGCTTTGTAGGTCTTGGACATATCAGTGCAGATTTTCTGAAGAAAAAGGAATTTTCAGATCAGTCAACGGTAAACATACAGTTTACCCAGCTCTATGGAAAGGGAGAAAATGAGCTGAGCACAACCAAGTATGTGGAGGGCGAGAATCTGATCAGCGGAGAGTGGAATCTCAAATTCACAGTGAATACGGATGCCAGCAACAACCAGACATATGAAGTAAATGCGGAGAATAATGGATTCAAAGTAAGTAAGGTTGTAAAAGTGCCAGCATCCACCTACCTTTATCTTGAGGTGCCGGAAACATATGAAAATGTACAGATGATTATTACGGATGCAGATGGAAATGCACTCGAGAAATTCGGAGGTACTTTTACAGATCCGGAACATGGAGTGTACCAGATCAAGCTGCAGTTTGAGCAGACGGATACAGATCAGATTCATGTGCAGGTTGTAGATATGGATCAGAGCACGAACGATAATCTGGTCATGGTTGCAGAAATGACAGCCGATCTGAATTAAACAATAGTCATTCTCCGTAATAACATGATGTCTTTTTGGGGAATGACAGGATGGTCACAACAGAGTTCGTTTGGTTGTGACCTCTCAATGTGGGCATAACAAAGAATGTGCCGAGGCACATTCTTGCGCCTGCGGCGGTCGCTTGCGACATCTACCTTGTACGCCACAGTGCGCATCCTAAGCGGAGCGTTTTTTATATATTAGGAAAGGACTTTCCTAATATATAAAAAAATCACCGTCCCCACAGCTCCTATGTCTGTAAAAACAGTGATTGTTAGTGCGCGATCATGGGTTCGAATCCTGTATTTACACTCAGAAACGCCTGGAAATGGAGGTTTTTGCACAGCGTCTAGGCGAGTGTAACACCTGATGTTGCATAATAATTCCACATAGTAAGTGAATCTTTGTTCGTTGAAAAAGAACACGTATATGTTCTATAGACTTTTTCCGCATAATTTTGCGTATTTTTTTCTTTTCCTATATATGGTTGTCTATAAGATTCTAATTCTTTTATAAGACTTTCATTAAGAATCATATCTATAAACTCTGATGCGTATTCTTCATGCTGTGCAACATATTTCACTAAGGGAATAATTTCAATAAATTCTGTAGAATCATTTAAAAAACGCACGTCACTAAATCGCAAACTTTCGTTTTCTAAAATATTTTTGAGTACATCTACAGAACAATAATGACAAATTCTTGATGCTTTATTTCCAATACCATCTATTCCATATATTTGATCAATTGTTAAATCTTTATAAGGAACATTCAAAAAATGAGATCGCGAAATTGCTATACATTTTGCTAACATATCACTTTGCATATATTATTCTCCTCGATTTTATTTCATTAAGTTTCATTTTTCATATTTTAGTAACCCATTCACTTTATTTGCTTTTGCTCGTCTCTTTTAGCCGTCTATCATCTATCCTTTTGGGAATACTATTCCCCGCAAATATTACAAATAATGAATTCCTCCTCTTTGCATAATTCTTTCTTTTACTTCTTCTGCAGAATCAAATCCTTCTGCTGCCAAACTTTCTGTTGCCTCATTTAACGCATCTTGGATGCCTTCTCTCATTTCGTCAATTCTCTGCATTGCAAACTTTTTACCCAACCCGATAGCTACCGCTTCATCCTCAAAAGATTCTTTTGTAATTTTTCGTATATCATAAATCCCACCAATTCCTAAAGACATATTTTCTGTGCTACTCTCATAAATCATTGTGCTGACCATGTCATATGCCGGCGCAAGACGAATGTCATTCAAATTCTCTGCATAAAGCAACGATACATTTTTTATATGATTATCTGTATTTCCAATTAGATAATTAAAGATACAAATATCCCACAATTTTTTCTGATCTTCTAATGGATTTGAAGAACATTTTCTAATCACTTCAAACATTTTCTTTAGATAATGATCACCTTTTTTTTCATATTTCATTGAAGATGAAATTCCCATTGCCTGCGCAAAATCTTCCTGATGCAACCTAAATGGGATCTGAAGATCTTTTAACATATAATTTTCTTTTTTAAATTTTCTATCATACCGTTCTGTTGCAAATAAAATATTTTCTCCCTGCATCTTCTGGCTATTTATAATAAAACTATTTGGTACTTTTATCCCTAAATTACTTGCCGTCAAAAGACACAGTTGCTCATTTACAACAATTTTTTCCAAACGTACATGACTTTGTTTCACAATATGTGTACTCGGCATAGATCCTAAAGGAAGATACCATTGAGAATTAGCCTTATCATAATACAAACCCACTTTTCCCGATGCTCCAGTTAAAGACAAATGCGATTTTGTCACAATCTCTGCACTTTCCGACGCTCCTTCTTTTGCCAGTATCTCAACCTCACGTTCAGTTAGTTTTCGATAATCCGGTACTATTTTCTCACTATTTTCATCAAGGATCTGAATTGCACCAAGACACTCATTGCCAAGTCCAGCCAAAATTGAAAGATAATCATTCACATCTTTTTGCATCCAATCTGCAACACATTTTCTTGTGAACCCTTCCGGCAAAAGACCTTCAAAAAAATATCTTGTCCTTTTTTCATCAAAGGCTTTCTCTTCTAAAGGTAAGCTAATAGAAATTGGTTTTCCATTCTTTTCTATGTAACTATCATCATAAGAAAAACAAGCATCTACTGAAGAATTCCCAACAATCTTACCTACATATTCCTGTTTTCCGTTTTTCTCAATATAAACAGATAATATTCTATTCATCTGATCCCCTCTTTTCTATTTTTATATCCATTCCTAACAGTTGAATTAACTGTAAAGCTTTTCCAATCTCTGCAGTCTTCTTCCCTCTTTCTAAGTCAGAAATAAAACTGATACTGAATCCAGTAAATTCTGCCAAATCACTCTGCGTATAACCTAATTCTTTTCTTCTTGCCCTTATAGTTGCTCCTAATGTTATCGAATCTATAATTTTCATATTGTCTCCATAAAATTAGCCGTTCGGCTTTATTTTGTTTTCAATTTGATTTTTTAAGCCGTTCGGCTTTATTCCTGTGATTTAAATATAAAATAAGCCGTTCGGCTTTGTCAACAATAAAATAATCTTCCCACGTACGAAAAAGCACCTACAAGGTGCTTTTTAATGTGATGTCAAAGTCCTTCCTTTCGGTAAGCGTTTAGGAAGTTGTTCGCAAATTTTAATATTTTGAAATATGTACATCACACCCCTCCCAAGCTAACTGGCTCATGAATTTTCACACTTTCTTCCAATGCTGCCTCAAACCATGTTTTTTTGCATCCAGTGCATTTGCCACTGCATTTTCTACAGTTTCCCCACAAGTAATACATCCCGGCAAATCTGGATAAGAAACCACAAATCCACCTTCATCCTTATCTTCCACTATTTCCATACGATAGGACATTGCCATATACTCTGTCAGCGTCTTCATCCATATCCAGCGGATGCTTCGGCGTGATACCGCAGAAGTTGTATCACACACAAAAACCGCTGCCGGTGATCGATTTGTTCCACTAACTTCTGAAGCTCAGAAATTGATTGATACTGCAAGACAATATCAAAAAGCCGTGAAACCCTTGTAAATCAAGGCTTTCCAGCGCACAAAAAAATCACCGTCCCCACAGCTCCTATGTCTGTAAAAACAGTGATTGTTAGTGCGCGATCAGGGGTTCGAACCCCGTATTTACACTCAGAAGCGCCTGGAAATGGAGGTTTTTGCACAGCGTCTAGGCGAGTGTAACACGAGGTGTAACACCTATTTTTTCTATTTATTACATTACAAATTACACACTGTATATAATGATATATTAAGATATCTTCACCGGATTCTCCGAGAAATTTCCGTATATGTGATCACTTATCCTCCGACATTTCGAAAGTCTTACTCTTCCAAAATACTATAGATTAAGGATAAATAATATCTATTTTTCTAGAAGATATTGTATTTTCCTTGGACCTCTGAAAAGCTGATTGCAAAATAGAAACTAAACATGTTTGATCTATAATTTTACTTTTTTCGGTTCTTTAAATTATCTTTTTTATTCTCCCTTCTTCTGTCTTTGCTTTTCATCTATTAAAATAGACAGGCAAATACCAGAGATAAGTAACAATAAAAAATATCCCATAATAGTATTGTCATCACCTGTCTTCACACGATCACTTTTACTTGAGACAGATAAATGTGACAAGTCTTCTTTCTCTTTTCCGATATAGCTATTTTCAAATGTTATGCGTTCTACTTTTTCACCTTTATCATTTTTAACAACTGTAGCCACCTTTAACTGATCTTCTTGATCATAAAAAGCCTCAACGATCACAACATAGCTATTCTGATCATATAAGTAATTATCTTTTTTCTCTGATGTCTGATAAATCTTGTACTGATACCGACCAACTTTCCTTACCTTCATTACAATTTCAGCACCTACATTATTTTTCATTGTCCAAAAATATTGCAAATTCCTACTTCCTTCTGGCATAGGAGCCTCATTTTGATTCGTTGTCATAACATAGGAAAATTCATCTGAAACTTTCTCAGCTTCACTGGAAAAAATCTGCTGCACCGGAATTTTTACGTTGGTATAATCAACAGCTGCCAGCACTGGTCTCTGATAACTCAAAAAAACAATCATAACCAATAGTATGATCTTTACTTTCTTTAAATCAGTTAGTTTCATGTTTCCTTTTCCCCTTTTCCTCATTTTCCTGTCTGTTGTTCATAACAATACTAAATATACAATAAAGTTTTTGTCATAAAAGGGAATACAACGGAGTCTCGCCGCACGTATTCCCCTTTTCTTGTCTTTTATTCAAGCTAAATTTCTAGATTTTCTATCATCTCCGCATTGCCTTGTTTTTGTTCTTTCTCCAAAAGATCAGACCTACAGCAATACTTATAACCAATAATATACATGCCTGTTGATTTTTTGATAAATGGATTCCTGTTACTGGTATAGATTCAGTATTTTTATTTGTAATCTTTAATTCAATCACATCTCCTCGTGCAGCCTCAATCCGCTGTTTCATGACAGCTGTATTTCCATTCGATGTTGCCTGCACTGGATTTGAATACTTATCATTCTCTTCTTTTTTAGAAATCGAAACAGCGTATTTTGATGTATCAACAGTTTCTGTTATTATGATATCCGAAGATATATCTACATTTTTTAATGTAACTTTATCTCCATGTTTCAAAGAAGTTCTAATTGTCTTGCTACGCAGCTTTTGACCATCTTCCCAATAGAGAATTTCCATATCAAATGGCTTCTTGCGGTTTCCAAGTGGACCAGTGACTTCCTTTGTAATCTCAACCGTCACCCCGCCTTTTTGCGGATGATTGACGATATGTCTGTCCGAAACAGCTCTCCAGGTATTTGTCATCGGTGATTTCTCATATAGGAATAAAATATCGGATTCTACATCGACCATATATAAATTAAAGTTATCCTGATACTGTGTTTTGGTTTTATCTGCTTTGTCCTTTTTGTTTGGAGTAACAGATTCTACCATCCAGTATCGTCCGTTCTCAAAGTCCTCCGGTAATTGAAGCATTCCATTTTCATCTGTTTCTAAGGAACGATACGTCGTACACGTTTTTCCATCCTTTTTCAGAACGATATCGTCCTTGCTCTGTGTATTGTCATAATCTACTGTATATCCTGTATCATCCGCATATTCTTTCGTAACATCATCATACGGTACTTTGTAGAACAGAAAACCTGCACCAGCAAGTCGGTTTCTTGGAAGATCATCCGTCTTTAAGAAACTTCGTTCAGCAAGATTGAAATGCAGATTCTGCACTTCCAGTTCCATCTTGGAAACATCCTTGAACTCATTCTCATCCTTCGGGAATAATTGTTGCCCATTTGAATCGAAATACTGAATCTCTGGATAAATAACTTCATAATATAGGAAACCATCCCCGTAGTCCGAAGAATAATGTGTCTTTCCTATCTCGATTTCTTCCACCTTATATTCCACCGGATTTCTGTCCTGGAATAGTGGAACATTGTCGACTGTGTGTTCCCATCCGTTCTCTTCATTCAGCAAGAATTCCTGTCCTGTAGAAATTCCATTCTGATACAATCTGATTTTCACCTGTTTTTCCGTCAGTGCATCATTTGGATTTTCCCATGTCTTTTTGATATGCAGAGTGCCTGTTTTAGCAAAATTTCGGATATTAAGGCTGGTATCTCCTCGCTGAAGCAGAACAGATTTTCCGTCTATCTTACCATCAACTGGTGCCTTAACAGCCTCCTGATTTTCGTTAGCCTCCCTATCCACCAGTTTTGCATCAGTGATTTTGAATGCTCCATTGGCAATCTCAACTGTGATCTGTATATCTCCTGTGTCTACATATCCCGTCGGTAAGTTTGTCTCTCGCAACAAATACGTCTCAGTTGCTGTTCTGTTCTGTTTGTTTTCATCTTGTAACGGAATGTGAAGTTGTGCGATTCCGTATTTATCAGTTGTTACCGTTTCCTCCTCAACACCGTTCTTACTGACAGCAAAATTGATCTTCTCCATTCCCTGTCCGGTAGACTCATCAAATTTGTTCAGTGTGAGTATTCCCTCTTTCTGATAACGGTTCTCCAATTCAATAGTAAGAGTCTCACCACCGCGTCCAATTCCACGTCCTGTGAATTGAATTCCACTTTCTGGATATGCTTCCCATGAATTTACATTATCTCCTTGTTCATGAGAATTGCGAACATTGTACCAACCTGAAAATTTCACATTCGAATCTTTTGGCTTATAGTTGTACTCTTTTAATGTGTATTTCCAGAATGAGTCCGCCTTAACGATCCACGTACAGCTTGTATGTGTATCATCTGTCCATGTACCTACAACTTCTATTGGAGCATCCTCCGCTTGCGGAGCTTCTGCATCCGGTTTCTGGCTATCTTCTGAAGGAAGCACAAGTTTCATATGCTCATGAAATGCAGGTGGCTGAGGTTTTCCATCTAAAAGCTTTTCATCCATATCTACCTGGATATAATAATCTTTCTTGACTTTCTCTATTGCTTCCGGCATTCCGACAAAATCTTTCTTTACTGTCAGGTAACCATTTTTTGCTACAATACGTCCGTCAATATGCCATCCATCGGACATTTCACTTTTGAAAGAATACCAATAAATGGTGAAGAATTCGGTATCTAATTTCGATGGCGGAATCTCCCTGTCTCCGATACGAATCATACGTCCGCTTTCACGAATTGTCTGGAATACCTCTTCATCGGAAGGAATTCTATCTATCTTGTAGATATAGTCTCCATTTCCAATATATCCCTCATCTGGTTTAGTTCCCTGCAAAAGTTCTTGCACTCTCTTATTTCCATCCGCATACTGTTCCCACGTAGATGGATTCTTATTTCCAAGAACTGGAACATCATGCAATATACTTGCCTTCACATTACAGTTTGCCACGGCAACCGCACTTGTATAATCGTCTACATTCGTGGTTGGTAATGCTACCGAACCATCTTCCGGCATCGCTGACTTACAGATATAAAACTGTACCTGTTTTCGATTTTGGTTACTCACCTTACGCCACGCTGCATAGAGGGTGATTGGCTGTCTTGCATTATTATTTATAAGATCAGAAATAGAATCCCCTGCACCGCATTCCTGCCACTTTCCGTCTTTGTTTCTGTAATCCCAATGATCGAATTCATACTGTTCCAACTCTTTGCTGTCATTATCTTCATGATCATAAACCAGAGGATATGGTGACTTAACGTTATGTTTTCCAGCTTCTATTTCATTCTCATAATCATCTGTATGTCTTGTCTTATTCTCAACCTGAGGGGTCAACTTAGCTTCCTTAGGAAGTTTCTTCATATAACGAGTTGTATTATAGATAACCCTGACTGCCCCAGACTCCAGCGGTTTGTCTGCGATCACCTCATAAGATGAGTTAACATTCGGAATTTCAAATTTTACCTTATCATCTCCGGACGGTTCCGGAAGAACCTCATTTTCGTCCCTGTCATTAGATGTACAACTCCAGACAATCTCCTTGCCATAATACTCACCTTCTAAACTTGCCCTCTTTGGTACTTCCACAGTATATGCTTCCCCATGGCCTACATACTGTCTCTTAATCGCCTCTCTTTTGGTCAGGTTCAGTGGATCCAACACTTCAATCAGATGAAAACTTCCCTCTACACTGAAATGTCTTCCTGCCAGCCCAACCTGAGAAGAAAGTCCTGTCAAACGATCAAAATAATTTTCGATTCTGTCTGGATTCAGTGGGTTTGGCTGTGAGAAATAATAGACAGATACATCTTTCCCGTTTTTCAGGACAGGAATATACCATGTACCATCGTTGTCCTTATAAGGGTGCTGTACAAACACACGGCTGTCTGTCGCATAACCAAACAGAATCTTCTCTTTCTGATCTGCGCCGGGCTCCAGCTTGCTCGGAGTGAAACCAAACTCACTGTAAATTTTAGAAATCGTATCATCTGGTTTAGCTCGCAAATAATAACGACTGGCTCGGCCACTGTTTGCTTTGATTATGTAATGCTGCTCAGCATTGAGGTTCTTTATCAGCTTATAATGTCCATCGATAAATACATAAAAACTGATATTTGCTTCTTTTATTGCTGCCGGTTTTTCTGTATTATCAGGAACAATCACATATGGACGTACTGCATCATCTGGCTGAATAGTAAAGCTCATGGTATGCTCTGCTTCATTTTTACTCCATGTAACTTCTGAAAGAGTACCATCTTCCTTTCTGCATTCCCAGTTTATATTCTGCGTTTGTTCTTCTACACGCGGCCTTGTACTAACTGTTCTTGTAAGTGTTGACTTTCTTGCAACAAAATCAATTGCTGGAAGATCACGCAAAGCTGTTTGGCTGTAAACCTGTCCATCGTCATCCTGTACTGTCACACTGTAAAAACCATTATATCTATCATCGTCGTGTTCTAGTAAGGTCTTTGCACTCATTATGGGACTATTCTGTCCGTCTGGCAGGTAATACACATCCATCGGCTCTCCGGATTCTCCTATATAAATACATTCATGACCTTCTTTCGTGTATATCCCTGCATTATGGATTGTATCGTAATCTCTCTTGGAATAATAAAAACGCTCTTTTGCTCCATTTTGAATAGAACCATCGTAATGAAATTTTTCAAAATGCTTTTTTAACTCATCATTAGAAATATAATAATAAACTGTTCCCGGCTTTGTTGTAGTATCTTTTATAACAGGAATTTCTTCGTTTAGAACATTATATCTCTCATTATCTACAAAAGTATAGAATTTAATATTCAAGGTTGCTGGTGCAAAAGTGTTGCATGCAACCGTATATGGTTGCTCTATCTTCCCAATAGAAAAGGTTAGTTTATCGCCCTGTTTTACCGGATGGATTGTTTTATTTTCATCCTCACTGGCACAAAGCCAGTCGCTTTCCTTCGTATCTCCTGGATCAACGGAAATTGTGACCGCAGAATCTTTCTTATAGTAACTCACAGTTCGATTTCCATCCGGATTGATCACTGTAACCGAATAGAAACTGTTCTTATTCTGCTTCATCTGGTCTGAATTATTATCCGGAATTTTTTCGCCATCAGATGCTCCTTTTGGCATATAATAAACGTCTGTTGGTACAGTTGCTTCCTGCTTGTCCAGGTTATAAGATACATATTGCTGTCCTTTATAAGTTACCACTGTCGCCTGTGCTAATGTCTTCTCACCACGGACTGTATATGGAAAATAATTTCCGGACTGTGTTTCCTCTGCATTCAAGCCGAACTCTCTATAAATCTCAGCAAGATCACTGACAGATAAATAGCATCTGCCCTGACGGTTCCATTTATACACCTTTTTCAGAGAATCAGCCGGCAGCTTTCGAACCTCATTGTCTGCATATATATAAAACTGAATGTCAAAGGCTGTCTGATCCGCTCTCTGGATCACATAAGACTGTGTGATCTTTCCGATTGTGAACCTCGTCTGGTTCCCTGATTCCCGTATACCATCTATCACCTTATCATCTGTTCCCATACAGGTCCATTCGATCTGGTCTGTCTGGTCCGACAATTGTGGATTAAAATCAGCCACAGCTTCTTCCACTACAGTTCCTGTTAATGCATAACGAATCCGATCCTGCCCTTCTCCCTTTACCTCTACGGAATAAAACGAGTTGTCCTTTTTTACAGAATCTATTAAATTTAATGCAACGCCTTTTCCATTTGGAAGGTAGTAAACATCTATCGCTTCCCCTTGTTTATTCTGTCCATAATTGTAAGAAACATATGTCTTTCCGGATTCTGTGTCTGTATAAACTTTTCCGTATTCTATCCCGCTTTTTCCCCGGTATGCAGACACAAACTTCTCATCTGCAACAGGATTCTGCCCATCACTTCCTTTTACAAACCCGAACTCTTCATACACTAAGATCAGATCATCAAGGGAGACTCCGTAATATGTCGTTCTTTTTTCCTTCCATGTTTTAATACCAGTAATGTTATTATGCTGAAGCTTTACTTTTTCTCCATTAATGATGACATAAAAATCAATATCATATCCTTCTGCGACTTCCTGAGTATTCGAAGACGCTTCTCTTGCTTCCTGTTGCTCAGGAGATGTTTTGTCTTCTGGAGTATTACTTTCTTCCGAAACGCTTCCCTCTTCTTGCGATTTTTCTTCCGAAACGCTTCCCTCTTCTTGCGATTTTTCTTCTGAAGCACCTTCTTCATTCTGAAGCTCTGCTTCTGTACTACTTTTTTCTTCTAAAAGCTCTGCCTCTGAATCGTATCCTTCCTCCTGAATCTCAGATGCCAAAGCTATTGATCCCACGCTGTTTATACATAGAATCACGAGAAGTGTTAAGGCGATCCACCTCAGCCACACTTTTGTCTTTTTCATACTTTTCCCCTCCCATATGGTTCGTTTTTAGTTCTAAAAGACAGATTTTCTTTCGTTATTATTTTTCCTCTAAATTCCTTCACCACTTACCAAACTCAAACTATGAAGGGATTAGTTTGGCTTAAAAAAATATTCTATTTATTCTGTCTTAAATTATAGTCACTCCATTTTTCTTATAATGATATTTCATTATACATCTACTTGCGGTTTTATATAATGTGCAAAATTTGAAATCTTTTAACTCTTTTCTTAACAAAAGTGTTCCATTCCATTAGAAAAAGCTTCTTCTATCTCTCCATCCCACACAGATGCATAATGAAACTTTATCTATCCACTAAGATACATAGAATAAATCAATATAAAAAAGAGCGAATTCCCATTCATTTAATGAGTTTTCGCTCTTTTCTTGTTTCTAAAATGCTTTGTACATTCCTCTTCTTATTCTTTATTTCTTTTCCTAGAAATCACAATCATGATTCCTAACCCTGCACATGCTATACAGATCCAAGTAATAAATGTTGTTTCATCACCTGTCTTTACCTTATCAATCATATCGCGAATTGGATTCGATGAAACTGGTTCATTTTTTCCCGGTGTCTTTTCCGGAGTATCTCCCGGTTGATTTGGTAGAACCGGAGGTTCTTTTTTTGATACCCACTCTGCCTTTGGTTCTGTCTCAACATTATATTCAAACCGTCCGCTGATTTCAGATGGAACCTCAATCAGAAATGGAGCTGACTCAAACTGTTCTGTTCCACTATCTACGGTCCCAATCTGTGCAAGAAGATAAATACCCTCCTCTAAATTTAGAAAGCTTGTATAGCCTACTGTATTTGTCTCCTGTGTCGTTCCGGTAATGTTATTTTTCTTTGCATAGTCAAATAACTTTTTCGCCTGCTTTTCTCTTGCCCCAGCGCTTGTATCTTTTAATGAGATACCTGCTGATGCAAACTCCTCATTCCAGACTAACTCTCCGTTTTCTGCAGATTGAATCTGGAATAAAGTAAATGTTGCTCCGGAAAGATCCACCTCTCCCTGGGAATCTGTTCTTCCTTTGTAATGGATCTCGATACTTCCCTTTTTAGTAGCTGCAGAAACCTGTAGTGTTGAAACAGATAAAGTACAGCTCATAAGAAAAAGGATATAGAGGAAAATAATTCTGGTGTTTCTTATTCTTTTGATCACTTTCTTTTCCTCCTCTTTTTCTTCTTTGAATTTCTTTTACTATAGATAATCATCGCAATAAGTCCGATTAAAATAACTACAATTGTTATGATCAATACTTTTGCGGTAAAAGATAATTCCGGTTTTATACTCTGATCCGGTACTTCTTTTATTGCCTCTTCATATGGAATACGTTCTCCACGTACCAAGAGACGGTGCGTATTAATCGCATATGGGGTACATGTAACAAGTGTCGCATAATCCTGCCCTGGCTCGATGGATAATGCCTCTGTCTCTTCCGGTAACACAGTTAAGATCTGGTCAATCTTATATGCCAGAGTTTCTCCTAATACCTTGATATAAAAAATATCTCCTACTTTCAATTTATCCATATTTGTGAAAAGTGTTTTTGTCGGCAGTCCTCTGTGTCCGGTTAACACTGTATGCGTACTCTCACCACCAACCGGCAATGATGTCCCCCAGAAATGTCCGACTCCTGCCTGTAGAACTGTTTCACTTGTTCCATGATAAATCGGAAGCTCTACTTTAATCTTTGGAATACGGATGTATCCCATCATTCCCGATCCATCTACATTTAAGAGACTCTGATACCGCTCATCGATTTCCGTATTTGTCTGTGAAAATGGATCGATCAGATCAATGTTTCCGAGCATTTCCTGATTGTAGGCTCTTGCATCTGCCAGCATCTGTTCTTTTTCAGCATTGCTTAGTTTCACACTTTCTGCATCATAGTTGGATACCACTCTCGAACTATTCTTCTCATTTAGATAACTACTAAATGTCGGATATAACAATACGGAGAATGCAACCAAAAGCACGATTAAACGAATGATATCTTTTATTGTAAATTTCTTCTTTTCCTTACTCTTCATTCCATTCTCCCTGTTGTTATACTTGGAATTGCGGCTATCTTCCCGAAAAGATAACCGCAATTTCTGTTATTTTACTTCTTGTTTTTCTAATTCATCTTCTGATTAAGCATTTTTTCTCTTGTCACGGATAAAGCTTACTGCTACACCAAGTACAAGAATTGCAGCGATTACAGCAAAGATGATTGTTCCCATACCACCTGTGGATGGAAGAAGGGAACCTGTGCTGTTTGCGATGTCGATGATTTTATCAGTTTCAACTGCTCCATCTTTGGAAATTTTCCAATTATTTACTTCTGTATCTGCACTCTTTGTGATTTCAATTTTAATTGGAGCTGTCAGTTTGTTATAACCAGCTGGAGCCTGTGTCTCTACCAAATAATAAGTTCCTTCTGCAAGACCATTGACGCGAAGGTTGTAATCTGCTCCAGCAATATTGGCAACGGATTCAAATTCTGTAGTAGAAGATGTTGGATCTACTACATAATTTCCTGCAACTCCCGGAGTAACTGGAGAAACTTTAATTGCTTTAGTGTCATCATTTGCATCCGCATCTGTTTTGTTTGAATATAACTTAAACTTTGCACCTGCTAACTTGTCAGTTGTATCTTTTTTTACCTTTAAGATATCTAACGGATAGGTCGGTGTCTTCACTACACTTGGTGTTGTTTTTGTTGTTTCACCTGGTTCATTACCGTACTCTAACTGAGCACTATTCTTTTCTGTTACAACTGCGTTTGCATTTACTTTTGCATAATATGTAACTGTAAATTCTTTTCCTTTGTTTGTCTGATTAGCTCTTACCCATTCAGATAAATCAAGAGACATTGTTCTGTTGCCTTCACCGGAAAGTGTTGCTGTTGTAGGTACTGTTCCTGCTGCTGTAAGACTGTTATCAGTAAATGCTACTGTTACCTTAACTGTTGTAGCACCTTCTTCAAGAGCTGTTCCTGCTGCATCATTTACAAAATCAAGACCTGTTGATAATTCATCGTGGATTTTATATACATACTCTGCATATCCTGTTGTATCCGGGATAGAACCTGTTACTGTATATTTCACTACCTGTCGGATGCTTACTGTCTCTTTGTCTGCTGTTTTAGTAATGCTTGGTGCTTCTGTTTTTAAGTTTACTGTATTTGTCGTTGAATCTACTGTAACTAAAGAAGACTGAATCTCTTTTCCACCTGTTACATATACTAAGTAGTAACCTACATCTAAGCCTGTAAATTCATAAGATGCTACCTCTCCCAGTTTTCCAGAATTTGTTGTTGCATCTAATTTAGGATTCTGTGTCAATGCATATGTTGTAAAGTCATTTGCAAATTTCTGTACTGTTTCAGAATCTTTAGCTCCAATGCTAGAAACAGCCGCTGCTAATTCTGCGTCTGTAGATGTTTCTGTAACATCTGGAATTGCTGAAACTGATGTCTTTAATTTAGTTAATACGTTTACCAGTGCTGTTTTATAAGCCGTATTCACTGTATACGCATAGTTCTTTGTTTCTCCACTTGTTGACTCTGTCACATCAAACAATTTGTACAGATTAATTGTCTGACCTTTCAGATCCTGTGCTGGTGTTGTTGATTTCACATTAACCGTAAGTTTGTTTGTTCCTGTAGTCTTTGTTGCTGCATCGTCAGCAAATGCTGTCACTGCCATCGCCATTGTCATAATCGCTGCCAGCAGCACTGCCATGATTTTTTTCATTCGTTTCATAACATCTTTCTCCTTTTTGTTTGAATTTTTCTTTTATAGTTTTCTGCTCTTTTGGTTTCCCTTATTTTTTTATATCTCATAATGAAATATACAAGGAAAAGTAGAATAGCTATCAGGTAAATAAAGTTTCTTCCCTGTCCTCCGGTATCCGGAAGTCCTGGGAAATGTTTGTTGGTTATCGTAAACGTAAATCCATCTTTAGAAGTTTCGATTGTAGTTGTATATCCTTTTATTTCCGTTTCCGTAACGGAATATGTGTAATAGTGAATGGTTTTATTTGCATCCATCGTATATGCTGGAAATCCTTTGATGACCTTCTGCCAGGTAGATTTATCACTAGAACCACTTATAATATAGTCCTCATATCCTGGAACAGGTTCTGTGTGTTCTTTTTCTGCTGCATCTGTCCAGGTACGAGATATCGTTACCGTAATGTTATTCGGACGTTTTTTATTATTTAGATCCTTCCAGACTTTATTGATTGTTAGCTTGATCAACTCATCACATGGATCCTGTGACTCGGATGGCTCCGGTGTATCACTATCTCCTGTGTTCAATGTTGTTTTAGTATCTGCCATCAATACTGCTTTTGCTGGTGATTCATATGCTTTAAGCTCTGCTGTCGTAGGCGAAGTATCATCTGTCAGCTTTGCATTTTGCAAAGTTTTATAGCTTTTTATCGATTTCATATGACCCAGCGTGTAAATATCCCATCCACTGGAAGTATCTTTTTCATAGCTTAGATTCAGCTGGTCTGAACCCTTTTTGATTTGATCCAGCGCTACATCCAGCTTTCTGTAAATACGGTAATTATTATTCTCGCCTTCCACCTTCTCCTGTGTGTTAGCTTCATATACAGAATCCAACTTACTCTTTCCGCTAAATGGTCCAACAAGATCTTTTGTTCCACGAACCACATCACAGTAATACATGTTGTTGTTCTTCAAAAGTCCTTCATCGTTGAATCCAACAAAGCCACCACTTCGTCCGTCTTTAGCATCACCATCATTGTTATTTCCGGCTCCACCGGCATAGACATCATATCCTTGACTGACACCGTAGACATTACTATCTGTGATTTTTGTTCGATTCGCCTTGATCAGACTCACACTGATATTGGATTTGGCATCATTATCATTCAAAAGTCCATTTTCATCGCATGGAAGTTTGATGGATGAATCTCCAATCGTAATAATTGCAAGGTCTGTCTGTTGATTGTTATCCGTTGACTTTTTTGAAAGTCCTACAGAAATATCCAATCCAAGCAGATTTACATGAAGCAGTTTGCCATCATACAGCGCATCCACTTTGATGATTCCAAGATTAATCTTCAGAAGATCGGAATCCTGGATTTTATCCAGATATAGTGCTTTTACAAGTTGATTAACAACTGAGAATATTACATTCACTGCTCCTGAATCCAACTTCAAATCTGCAAGATAAGCGAAACTTGTTCGTCCTGCAAATCCACCGGCTGTTCCACCTGACGCTACCTGTTTCAGTCCAATTTTCTGGTTTGTCTTGTCACCTGCTGTACAATTCGACATTCTTGCAAGATTTGCATATCCGATAAATCCTCCGGCAATCTGCTCTTCTCCATTTGTACTCTGCACAGTGTAACCCTCATCAGTTCCTGTAACTGCACAGTCATCAATGTGAGAACCAAAAATGTCCATAACTCCAAGAGCTCCACCCAGTAACTGTCCTGTATTGTCTCCAATAACGTCTATCTTGTCTGCCTTAACTACTCCACTCTTTCCAGAATAGCCGACAAATCCTCCGACACTATTTAAACCTCTTACATTACTTAATTCTGTTACTTTACTGTTTTTCACAGAACCATTTAACAGTGAGCCGCCAAAACCTCCGGCCGTTCCGCTATAGGTAACCTGATTGTTCTGTCCGGATTTTATCGCTGTGTTTGCGCTGACACTTAAGCCAGCATCCTTACTTCCACTTACAGTTCCGTAATATACATAACTTCTAAACGCATCCAGCACATCGGTTCTTCCAAGCTCTAATAATTTATCAAGGAGCGAGGTCTCATTTCCTGCACTGATATTGGCAACTCCGGCCACGTCAGCAACACCAAAGCATCCTCCGGCATATTCACCTGCGACTACGGAACGGATATTCTGTACAGAAACTCCTGCCTCTTTCGTACCCTTCTCACCGAGTACAGTTCCTTCCAGATTTCCGGCAAATCCTCCGGCTGCTTTTGCATAAGAAGTGTTATTATTTCCACTTGCATAAGCACCATTTACGATGATTCCCCAGTCATCCCAGGCTTCCACATCTGCATAACTGATAGTTGCGACTGTGGCATTTAATACTTTTATCAAATCTGTCGGTGTACTTAACAGTTTATTCAGAAGCTGGCTAAGTAATCCTTCTCCTGCAGTAGGATCCACTGTTGCTACACTTCCTGGTCTGGAGCTTCCGACAAATCCTCCGACATAGCTTCTTCCGTCAACTCGTCTCAGCTTTGTGACCTTGCAGCGTGCATCATTTTCGCCCCAGATCTGCCCACCGATCAGTTTTCCTACATAACCTCCGGCATAACCACAGGTATCTTTGTCATCTACACCTTCTGACTGGACAATCAGTCCACTCTGATAACCCTCTACCGAAGATTTCTTGATTACTGGCACAAAGACATTAAGTACCTGCAGCATTTGTCCTAATTGCAGATTAAGACCGAGGATATCAACTCCTCCAAGCTTTGCTGCTCCGCCGTTTATCATTTCCCCTGCAAAACCGCCGGCACATCGAAGTCCTTTAATTGTCTTCGCCTGATAAGCCTGTCCATTTGTAATAGTTCCGGTCTGCATTGATCCGACATAGCCACCGGCTGCTCCGCCATTTGCCAGTTTTGTCTCATCTCGGTAATTGACTCTTCCTGCTACAACATTGTATCCGTAAGCATACTTTCCTATGATTGCATCCAGTTCAGCCTGATTACTTACTGTTCCATGCTCCGCAAGATCACTTCCGTAACCACCCTTTTTTCCGACAAACTCCACCCATTTATTCCAGGTTTCATAATCCATCAAGGCAAGTGGTCCGTAAACTGCCGTATTTTCTTCCGTCGGATAGACAACACTAAGAGCTCCCAGGATGTTATCTACTTTTACCAGTCCCCACAACAAGGACAGGTTTCCGGTACTTGCCGTATCTGCTGACTCCATAAGTCCTGTGAAGCCACCAGCAATTTCTTCTCCGTATACCGAGCGAATCCGGACTGCTTTGCAGACACTTGTTGGTCCGGTATAGTCTTTACCTTTCCATTTCTTTGTATTGTTTCCCCAGATGTGACCACCTTCATTATGTCCTGCATAACCTC
>OGES01001169.1_pt1 | contig 22070 bp, 19 predicted proteins | sample 1570711 | NCBI WGS metagenome assembly OGES01 (sample SAMEA2582133, study PRJEB24529) | metagenome | biome: Human gut stool | place: China | collected 2011 | reverse complement strand
CCCCTTAAATTCTTGGAGAGCAAATTCACCTAACCCCATCCAAATTTATTGCGCCAGTAAAAGTTAAATTACTTAGCCATTTGAGCAGCAACTTCTTCAGCAAAATTTTCTTCGCGTTTTTCGATACCTTCACCAGTTTGGAAACGTACGAAAGTTACTACTTCAGCTTTGTTGTCTTTCAAGAATTGAGAAACCTTAGTTTTTGGTTCTAAGAAATATTCTTGATCTAATAAGCATTGGTCTTTAAAGTGTTTGTCAACTTTTCCTTTTAAGATTCCTACCAATACTTTTTCTGGCTTGCTAGCCATGTTAGGATCAGCCTTCATCATTTGTAATTGAAGTTCACGTTCGTGTTCAACTTCTTCACTTGGTACTTCAGCTTGAGATACATATTTTGGAGCCATACTAGCAACTTGCATTGCTAAGTTTTTAGCTACAGTAGCATCTTCAGTTCCTTTAACAACTACAACAGCAGAAATTGATCCACCCATGTGCATGTATGAACCGAAAATTTCATCATCTGCTTTTTCAACAACAGCAACACGACGGAAAGAAATTTTTTCTCCGATTGTAGCTGTAGCGTTGATGATCAAATCATTGATAGTTCCTTCAGCAGTTTGGATGTTCAAAGCTTCTTCAGTTGAAGCAGGTTTGTTTGCAAGAATTGCTTCTTGTAAAGTGTTCATCAAACCTAAGAATTGTTCATTCTTACTTACGAAGTCTGTTTCTGAGTTAACTTCGAATAATACAGCAGTGTTTCCACTAACAGCAACACGAGTTAAACCTTCAGCAGCAATACGTCCTTCTTTTTTAGCAGATTTTGCGATTCCTTTTTCACGTAACCAGTCAACAGCTTTTGCAATGTCACCTTCACATTCAGTTAAGGCTTTTTTGCAATCCATCATACCAGCACCTGTTTTTTCACGTAATTCTTTTACTTGAGCAGCAGTGATAGCCATTTTAGCATCCTCCTATATTTTTAATTATTCAGCAGCTTTTGCTTCTTCTGCTTTAGCAGCTGGTTTTACGTCTTCACCTTTTTTGTTGAAAGGACGACGATTTTTACGTTCGAAGTTACGTTTTCTACGTTCTTCATTTCTTTGACGACGACGACGTTCGTTTTCTGCGATTTGTGCTTCAACATTTTTGATTACGTCTTCCATAGTTACATCATCTTCAGTTTCATCTAAGTAAGCCATTTCTAAAAGACCACCCTTAGCATCAACGATAGCATCAGCTAAGATTGTTGTAACTAATTTAATTGAGCGAACTGCATCATCATTAGAAGCGATTGGATAATCAGCATCTTCTGGATCACAGTTTGTATCTAACATAGCGAATACAGGGATTCCTAATTTTTTAGCTTCAGCGATAGCATTGTGTTCTTCTTTTGGATCGATAACAACTAATGCATCTGGAAGTTTCTTCATTTCTTTGATTCCACCTAAAGAACCTTCCAATTTAGCTTTTTCTTTACGTAAGTTAGCTTGTTCTTTCTTAGTATAAACTTCGATTTTTCCGCTAGCTTCCATTTCTTCGATTTCAACTAAACGTTTGATACGTTTTTGGATTGTACGGAAGTTTGTTAATAAACCACCTAACCAACGTTTGTTAACATAGAAAGACCCTGAACGTAAAGCTTGTTCTTCAACAACTTCAGCAGCTTGTTTCTTTGTTCCTACGAACAATACTTTTCCACCACGTTCGCTAATAGCTTTTAATTCATTGTAAGCAGCTTCGATTTGTGCTTGAGTTTGGTTTAAATCTACGATATAAACCCCGTTGCGACTTGTGTAGATGAATGGTTTCATCTTTGGGTTCCAACGGCGAGTCTGGTGACCAAAGTGAACACCGTTCTCTAACATTTTCTTCATTGATACGATTGACATAATAGTCCTACCTTTCCGTTTCTCCTCCATCATTTCAGACGCATGCAACACCTTCGTGCACGGGCACACGAATCCATGATGTGTGTAATAAGCGCAATCACGCGCTTTTACATTATAGCAATAACCTTTTTAACTTGCAAGATGTTATTTCTCGAAAGGATGCGCTTTTTTATAAGCCATCACTAACTGTGCAGTCGTGACATGCGTATAAATTTGCGTTGTTGATAAAGATGAATGGCCTAGTAATTCTTGAACAACACGTATGTCCGCTCCATTATCCAATAAATGTGTCGCAAAACTATGTCTAAGCATATGAGGATGTAATTTCATATGCATGCCAATTTTTTTTGCGTGTTTATCCATTAGATATTGAATGCCTCTTGAAGTAAGTGATTTTCCTTTTAGATTCACAAATACATGATCGTCTATTGCGTATTTTGTCCAAAACTTACTTTTATACTCCAATAATTCTTTTTCAAAACCTTGGTAAAAAGGCACAATACGATCTTTATCCCCTTTACCACGGATATGCACAATGCGATTATTCAAATCAATTTGTTTCCATTCTAGATTCACACATTCACTGACACGTAATCCACATGCATACATGATTGTAAATAATATACGATCGCGATATTCATCATCCTTTTCATCATTGTAAGAATTCAAAAATTCCTGAATCTCTTCTACAAACAAAAAATCTGGTATTTGTTTGGACTTTTTAGGTGTTTGAATCCCTATCAATGGATTTTCAATAATCCCCATATATTCAGCCAAATATGTATAAAACGAACGATACACACTCATTTTACGAGCTATTGAGCTTGCTTTTAGATGATCTAACGTAGCTAGATAATTCATAAAAGTCAATCTATCGCAAGATTCAAATGAATCAATAGATTGGCTTGTTAAATATTCTTTAAATTGGTTTAAATCATTTTTGTATGATTCAATCGTTTTTTCAGATTGGGTATTTTTACGATAAATATATTTTAAAAACCGCTCAATCAATTCATCCATCGACTTCATCCTTGATTTGTGCAATACGAGCTAATGCTTGAGAAGCAAATTTTTCTTTACGCTCATGCTTCTTGCATTTTTCATTTAAGTGCATAATACCAAAGTTTGCATTCATCGGCTGAAAATGTTTTGCATCACAATGCGTAATGTAATAGGCTTGTGAGCCCATAACGCATGTATTCCCAAAACAAATAGGCTCTTTACCTTGCATATATAATGCCATATTAATTCCGGCAATCAATCCAGATGCGCAAGATTCAACATACCCTTCAACCCCTGTCAATTGTCCTGCAAAGAAAAGATCATCGCGTTTTTTAGATTGATATGTTTCTTTTAAAACAACTGGACTTGATAAGTATGAATTTCGATGCATAACACCATAACGAGTAATCTTTAAATTTTCTAATCCTGGAATCAAGGCAAACACTCTTCTTTGTTCAGGCCAAGTTAAATGTGTTTGAAAACCAACAATATTATACATACTGGCAGCCACATTATCTTGGCGCAATTGAACAACAGCTACAGGATGAGAATCCTTATCTTTTTCAAGTCCAACTGGTTTTAACGGACCAAACAACATCGTCTTTTTTCCACGTCGAGCCATTTCTTCAATTGGCATACATCCTTCAAAATAAGTTTCTTTTTCAAAATCATGCAAATTCACACATTCTGCATGAATCAAGGCATCATAGAATACTTCAAATTCATCTGCATTCATTGGACAATTAATGTAGCTTGCTTCTCCTTTGTCATAACGAGATTTATAATAGGCTTTACTAAAATCAATAGAATCCTTTTCAATAATTGGTGCTGCAGCATCATAAAAATGAAATGTATCTTCTGCCGTAAAATCATGAATAGCCTTAGCTAAAGTGTCACTTGTCAAAGGTCCAGTAGCAATAATACATGGTCCTGCAGGTAAACTTGTCATTTCTTCATTCACCACTTCGACTAACGGATGATTTTTAATTGTATCTGTTATATATTGAGAAAACGTTTCTCGATCAACCGCTAATGCACTTCCTGCAGGTACCGCATGCATATCGGCAGATTTCATAATTAAAGAATCCATCTGACGAAGTTCTTCTTTTAATATACCTACTGCATTATTCATTGCATTTGAACGAAGTGAATTTGAACATACAAGTTCTGCAAAACGATCCGTATGAAAGGCTGGACTTTCCTTTTTAGGACGCATTTCAACTAATCGAACGGGAATGTTTCTTTTTATAAGCTGCCAAGTTGCCTCACATCCAGCAAGTCCTGCTCCTATAACTGTAACTCTTTCCATTATTTTTCTTCCTCTTTTTTCTTAGGTTCCTTTTTTATATAATGGCATTTTGGATAATTTGAACAACCAATAAAAGTTGTGCCAAAACGCGATTTTCTTCTTACAAGCTCATGCCCACATTCTGGACACATCTCACCTGTTGGTTCAGGTTTAGCTTTCTTTTTTAAAGATTCAATTGTCTTACATTCCGGATAATTCGAACATGCCCAGAATTGACCATAGCGACCTTTTTTAATAACCATTTTAGCTCCGCAGTTTGGACAAATCTTTTCTTCTTTTGCCTCTTCTGGAAGTTGATCTTCATTATTTTCTGTGTAGCGACATGTTGGGAAGTTGATGCATGAAATAAATTTACCAAAACGTCCATTACGATACACAAGTTCTCCACCACATTCTGGGCATGTACGACCTACACGTTCCAATTCCTTCTTTGGCATTTTTTCATAAGCATCTTCGACTAGTGGTGCAAATTTATCATAGAACTTATGCATATAAGATATAGAATCTTCGTTGCCTTCTGCGATTTCATCTAATGTTTTTTCCATATCGGCTGTATATTCAACATTGATTACACTTGAAAAATATTGTTGTAGCTTTTCATTTGTCAAAATACCTTGTTCACTAGGGAAAAATACTTTTGTCTTTGAAGTTTCACTCGCCTTATCCAAAGATGCATACCCACGTTTTTGTAAAGTATCAATGATCGTCGCATATGTACTTGGTCTACCAATGGATTTTTCCTCTAGATCCTTAATCAATTTTGCTTCTGTATATCGTGCTGGTGGTTCTGTAAAGTGCTGTTTCGAAATTGGTGTTACATTTTTTAAAACTTCATTTTCCTCTAATATCGGAAGCAATGCATCACTTTGTTTTTCATATTTTGAATAAACTTTATAATAACCATCAAAAGTCATTGTTTGTCCACTTGCACTAAATTCCAAATCATTGTTTGTGATTTTGATACTTGTTACATCATAAACTGCATCTTTCATTAAAGATGCCAGAGTACGAGCATAAATCAATGAATACAAACGATATTGATCATTCGTTAAATGGTCTTTGATCGATTCTGGCGTACGATTGATATTCGTTGGACGAATTGCTTCGTGTGCATCTTGCGTATTCTTACCATTTTTTTGATGAACATGACCAACATATTCTTTACCATATGTATTTGCGATAAATTCTTTGGCATCTGAAACAAAAATATCGGATAAACGCGTTGAATCCGAACGCATATATGTAATCAAACCTTCCATATTTCCGCCAAGATCAATACCTTCATACATTTTTTGAGCAACGCTCATTGTTTTCTTTGCCCCAAAACCTAATTTTGTACTAGCTTCCTGTTGCATAGTAGATGTTGTAAATGGAAGTTTGGGTTGTTTTTTCTTTTGTTTTTTAGAAATCGATGAAACAACATACTCCCCATTACATCTTTCTAATAACGCCTTAGCCTCTTCTTCATTTTTGATTTTTGGCTTTTTACCTTCTACTTTAACTAAATCAGCTTCAAAAGCTTTATTCTGCTTTTTACATTGTGCATGAATTGTCCAATATTCTTCTTGTTTAAATGCTTTGATTTCATTTTCACGATCCACAATCAACTTCAATGCCACGGATTGCACACGACCTGCTGATTTAGACTGAATCTTATTCTGTAATAGTTTACTTAATTTAAATCCAATAATTCGATCTAGCATACGACGTGTTTCTTGTGATTTCACAAGGTCCATATCAATTTGTCTTGGTTCTTTCATCGCCTCAAGAATAGCTGGTTTTGTGATTTCATGGAATACAATACGATTGTTGTCTTCAATATTTAAATTCAAAACACGAGCTAAATGCCAGGCAATTGCTTCTCCTTCACGGTCCGGGTCACTCGCTAGATAGATATCTTTTGCCTTAGAAGCATATTCTTTTAATTCTTTTACGACTTCTTTTTTTTCTTTACTAATTTTATATTTAGGTTCAAAATCATGTTCTACATCGATTCCTAAGCCTTCTTTTCCACTTGTCGCCAAATCACACACATGGCCTTTGCTGGAAACGACTCTGTAATCTTTTCCTAAATATTTCTCAATCGTCTTCGATTTTGAAGGCGATTCCACTATAACTAAATGTTTTTTCATTTTATTACCCCATATTCACGCTATATAAAACATTAAAAATTTCATTTTGTCAATCCTAGATATCATCAACATCTTTAATATCCACCAAAATATTGGCACCATTACTAATAAGATAATTACACCCTTGATGTTTTTCATCTTGAAAAGCAGTTGGTACACAATAGTGATAGATTCCCATTCCATCTTAAATACCGGTTTGGATTTCCATCTTAAATACTGGATTTCTGATTTTCACTTTTTCTCCGCTCTCATCCTTAATACGATATGCTAGTTTCGCTTTGTAATCACCTTCCGTATTGAATATTGAAATTCCATCTCCCATTCCAGTTACTTCCCATTTTAAATATTAAGTTTAGAATTCGTCTTTTATGTTACATCTCATCTTAAATACTGAACAATATTCTTCTATAATAATTATATATGTCAAAAAAATATAATTTTCTTCGACAGTTTATGACAGAAAAAATACGCCCACTTTTATGGACGTACCTTTTCAACTCTTTTTCTTTCTTGTGAAGTAAGTCGGTTCACATAGACAGGTTGCTTCCTGCCTTATTCTTCTGGCCCGCATTGTTACTTCATTTCCGCTGTCTTTAAATGTAACTTTGTATCCCGATTTTACTTTCTCAATCGTAAAGTTTGGTTCAAATGAATCAAGATACCTGTCAATATCTACTTTCTCAATACGCTTTTCGCAACTACACCTAGCTCCATCTAAAAACTTATCTGCAATAATGTTGACCACCCTTCCACATTTTGAGTGATACAGCGGCACCTTTTCTCTAATACCATGATATTCCCCAGCAAGAACGTACTCATCTCCCACTAATTCCGAAACCTTCTTTTCGAAATTCGCTTTTTCTTCAGCTCGTCTTCTACGGCTATCGCATTCAGCGCACTCTTCTTTTTTCAGTACGCTGGCCATCTTTTCAAACTCGCAGCCACATGGCTTGTGTTTCCCTTTTACAATGGTTACGCCCGTAATTTCCTTTCTATACCATGAATAGATTTCATAACTATCTGGAATCTGGTATTTTTCTCTCAATTCTTCTTCTGTTAATGATTGAGCACACCGACAACGCCACCCATGACGAATACGATGCTCTTGTACACTGTATTCCTTTCCACATGGGAGATGTGTTAGTTTAAGGGTAACCCCTCCTTTTTCGTCTATATCCCACCCTCTTATCAGATAGTCTTCTCCAATTCCGTACTTTTTTCTAAGTGTTTCTTCTGTATATCCAGCGCGGCACTTGTGCTTTATTCCTTTTTTGAAAGCAAGTGCATTGCGTTCTAAAATGCAACCACATGTTTTATGTTTGACCGTTATTCGAATATCTCCACCTTTCGTTTTCCTCCACGATAAAACATCAAATTCATCGCTGATTTGATAATGTTCAATCAAATATTTTTTCGTATACGTTTTCTTTTTTATTACCACTCCACTCTTAGTCTTTTTCATTTTTTTGTCACACACACAACCAAGTTTATAATGATAATTAGTAGACCAAAACACCTTATCATATTCTCGGCCGCATGGAATATGTTTCAAAATAAGATGAATTCTTTTCCTTGCATCCCTGTACCCCGACATGATCTCCCAATCCGGGTCGTCGATTGAATACCTTTCGTCAATCATTTCTTGTGTGAGTTTAAGGCGCTCGCACCTGCACTGGCAACCTTTATCGAAAAAATACTTACCCTTATCTGAAATTTCTCCACATGGATTATGTTTTACCGTTACAAGTATTCTTCCAGACTCATCATGTTTTCTACCTAGAATTGTATAATCGTCTCCGATTCCCCAATCTTTTTTCAATTCTTCATCGCTTCTCTCTCTTTCGCATTTACATCGACTTCCCCCGTATAAGATTTCATTTGCGCTATAAGGAAGAACCGCCCCACATTTGTCATGCCGGATGCAATCTTTTTCATTGATGTCTTCAATATTTCTAACAAAGACGTATCCGTTTATTTTCGAAATAATATTTTGTGGAACATTCTCTTTAAGCTCACATTCAGGGCAGGAACGCCCAAGCTCAAGCATATATCGTGTAGTAAAAAATTCCAGCCCACACCGGTTACACTTTGCCAGGACAACTGGACCAAATTCCATCAGTAACGTGCATTCATCAATATGCTCATTCTCTAATCTAATTGGGTGTTCAGAACTTTCTACAGCACAAGCCCACTTTTTATAAAAGTGCTCCGCTTCAGCATATGATCCTTCATCTGAATCCAGCTTCGTCCCAAGTGAATAATATCCATTATAAAACTCTGCACGATGCAGGTTACATTTATGTTTTTTGCATACCGTCACATCCCGTCCGCAGTGCCATGTTCGGATATAAGGTTCTCTTCCAGCTGCCCGGTCTTCTTTCATGCATTCTGGGCATAATTTGGGGAAATGCGCCGACCTGCTGGGCGTATCGTAAAGCGGGACCCCACGGTTATATAGAATTGAAAGTACTTTTTTCCCAACATACAATGGCAATGTTTTATCATAATTTAAAGTCACTGTACTATGTCTAAATAAAATATCTAGTATTTCAGGAAAACGTTCCCATTCTCTGCTCACCCAAAACATTCCCGAAATATTGAAAGATTGAATCAACTCAGGGGTTCCATTCGGATCCATAAAGAAATACTGTCTAAAGCGCCTAACGCTTACGTGCATTGCTTTCCTTAATCGGAAAAACCAACCATACAGTAATTCGTCTTCATATGGTGGAAAATAAATCGGTAATTTAATCATGAATCATCACTCCTTTTCAATACTCTGTATTTTCCTTTCTCTACCTCTTCCAAATGTCCAGACTTTTTCAGATACCTGACACTCGTAAAGAAATTGCCCTGTGTTACCCCTGCCTTTAAATAGTCCTTATTTGAAAGAAAATATCCGTTTTCATCACAATGGTCCCTGATGTATATAAACACCTTTGCTTTTTCACTAATTACTGGTTTGATCCTATTCTTTCTTAAAAAGAATTCCGGTTCATCATATCTTGTCAGCTCCTGTAGCGCCCATGCACACCGCATGGTTTTCTTTTCACCAGATGGAAGCGTTACGATTATATCCGGAGATGCATCGTCAATCTCGTATCCTGTCAGATTGCAATTTTCCTCTAACAATCCCATTACCTTTTCAAAGCCGATATTTTTTTGACAGAACGGGCATCTCTGACCTTCTGTGAAATTCCGTGCCCGCATTCTAAATTTAAAGCCACATGTTTCATGGCGGGCTTCAAAATAATCTGCTGAAGAAACGGGCCGGCTTAATAAGGTGTATTCGTCTCTTACCATACTATTGAACTGCTGAGTAAACTTATTTTCATAGGATTCGCAGACTCTGCAATATCTTCTCGTCATAAAATCAGTTCTACAGATATTAAATTCCTTTTGACAGTTTTCATGTTTTATAGAAAGAGTTGTCTTCCCTTTTTCAGTTTTAAAACCTGTTACCTTAAATTCATCATCATCAAATTCCTCCTGATAGTCTTGTAATGTCGGAAGCGATTCGCACATGCAGCTGATTCTACTCCATCTGAACTTATGGTATCCTCCTGATAATCTTCTTCCACATTTTTTATGCTTAACAAATCTGCCATCCATCTCATACTCATCCTGCGTCTTCGATCTAATGTTGATAATCTGTTGCTTTGTAAGAGTCTTCTCACATTCCGGACACACTCCGAAAGTTTCATGAACAAATGGATGTGCTACGAAACTTTTACCACACATCTGACAATTTTCTTCTGTAAGATATTTATAGCCTTCTTCCGATACTGGAAGTTGTTTCATGGCCGCTTCAAGTCCCTGCTTTTTTGAAATGCGGGATGCCTGGAAATTTATAATACTTTTATTCCCCCATTTTTCAATGCTGGTATATATAGGATTTTTGTACATTTTATAGATAAGTTCACTATAATCTTCTCCTTCTGCAGATACCTCCTCAGAAGCATCTACCGTTTCATCAGCATCTAACATCCCAAGTTTTAATCCTGGAATAACTCTAAGCCTGCATCCGTGTCTGCAGCACGTATGTACTTCATCCAGCTGATGCCAAACTCTGTAATATGGCAATCTGCCGTCGTTCATATCATCTTTCACACAATCCGGACAATACTTAAGTCCTGTGGTAGTATGAAACCAATGTATATCTCCGCCGTACAAAAAACGATGAACTATCTTTGCCTGCGTTCCCTCTGTCAAAAAAGGGAACAACGCAAAATACAGTGTATTCTGTCTCATAATCTTTAATGGATTCACATACTTGATATTAAACATATTCGCAACCGTATCTGCAGAATGCTCCCATTTAAACGAAGGCATAAACCATCTCAGGAATTTCTCAATACTCATTCTGTTGAGATTTGCAAGTTCAATCATCCACCCAAGCACATGTTCATCTGGATATGGCGCTCTAAAAACTGGAATCATCTTTTTTACCTCCCAATAATGACAGGTAGATTTCATCATAGTCCTGTTCCACCTGTTTCTTCGTTTCAACTTTTCTTTTTGACGCAACAGCCTCTAAGCGTTCTCTGACCGCCTGCTTCATTTTGGTATTACTCATGTCTTTAAAACCATCCTTATGCTTCTCGCAATACGTAAAAGCACTTTCAATCTGTTTTACAGTATATTGGTCACCGAACATCTCCTGAATTGACGTTTTGACCATGTAGAGCTTATCCGTATGGTCATATCCCCTCTCAATATCTGATTCGATCAATGCTCTAGTAATCGATTCTTCGATGACTCTCTGGTCTTTTCTGATCGAATCTTCAAATGCTTCCTGCTCCTCATGATATCCTTTAGCTGCTTCAATAGATGTTACCGTAAACAGTTCTTTCATTCTTGTCAGCTTTGCCTTCGAAATCTTTTTAATCAAGCTTTCGTTCAGCACAAACTTTTCTTTTTTTCTTTCCGAAAATACGCATTCTCTCTGTAAAGAAATGAGCAAAATTGATACCATATCAATACTTCCCAACGTTTCCGCATAGATCAGATCAAGATACTTCTTCGTAAGTTTTTTCTGAAACTGAGGAAGCATGTACTTCCACATCTTCTGGATTGCACCTTTGACCACAAGCTCATCTCTAGTGATTTCGTTCATGTCAATTGTGTTGCCAAGAAGTCTTCGTTCAACACGGAAGTTACTTGCAATGGCTTCCTTAATATCGTCATTCGAAGTGCAAAAAAGAAAGATCCCCGTTTCCTGAACGATATTGATGATGTTCTGAAAGCTTTTTTTAGACGTCTTTGAAAAAACAAAAAACTCTGCTTCCTCAATGATCCAGCAGCCAATATGGAACAATTCAATATACTCACAGATTTTCTGCGTCATTTGCCCAATGTTTGATTTTATGGCTTTTAACTCACTAAAAAATAATCCTCCCGAATCCATAATATGGTCTAATCTTTTGCCGAATTCCAGGAACATAGCTGTAATGTTTGAATCTGCAAATGCAGTTGTGCGCATAACAGGAATTTGTGTGTACTCATATTCACCGAATACATGCCTGATTGCCTTAGGATATCGGTCTAATGTGATATTAATAGCTGTCGATTTCCCGGTTCCTGGAACTCCAATAATCGAACATCCAAGTGTAGTCGAATTATCATATCCAGATGCAAAGACCTTGGTATTATCCGGTCCTCGTCCATGTTCGGAAACTGCATATTTTCTATTTGTGTAACAAGTTACAATGCCCTGATAAATTGTTTCGTTAATTACACTCTGTTTAGACAGTGGAATGCGGAGATTCCTAAGTCCAAATGCCTTTAATCCCGGATTAGTATCCGGATCTTCAAGCGATGCAGGAATGAAAATCCCTCTGTTATATGCATCTCTTCCCGTAAGAGGAAGTGGGAGCGCCGCAATATTGGGATTATCAGGGCAACCGCTTACCTTGATGTATTCTGCCGGGACAATATCATGCGCTTCAAAATCAGCATTCATATATTGAAGTTCTGGATCAGTATATTCAATGCCGAACTCTTTTAAGTAGTCCATTCCATCTTCTCCTTTACAAAAGCGCTGCGAGATCGATATCTTCCATCTCATTATCGTTTTCATCTATCGTTTCGATAAGATCCTTTTCATCCAAATCGATATCGATATATTCTTCTCTTTCCGTGCGCTGCTCTTCTTCGGTGATATTTAACGTCGACAGTCTTTCCTGTTTACGTTTTTCCTGCTGCTCAGCCAATCGATTCTTGCGGATCTTTTCTGCCGTTTTAGTCTTGTTTTTTCCAAGTTGTTCCTGTTCCTTTTTAGCCTGTCCCATGAGTTCTTTTCTTCTGGCATGTGAAGCAAGATGCTCACCTAATGCATTTTCTTTATTTTTATCACTTAGTGCTTTCTTATCTTCGAACCACATATTATATTCGAACCAGGTCATATTACGAAATGACTTTACGCCCTCGTCTTCAGCCATAGGAATCTGATAGATTTCACCATTAATCTTGATCCACACACAATCTACACTTCTTGGGTCATAACGAACCTCGTATGGAATTTTATCTTGTTTATGAAAGTGGTTGTAAGTTAACATGTTGGTAAACGCACGTTCTTTCGAAATATAGCGCAACCCTTTAATCGTGATGCCTCGAAGATTAACCGATGCATGCATCCCATCTGTACAAGTCTGAAGAAGGGACCACAACAGCCTCTGTTTTTGTGCATCTGTTACCCAGATTGGATTTCCATCGAAACCAATGCCAAACTGCCAAAGTTTATACGGCAAAGCAATGATTTCCTCTCGCACCATCTCTTTGGTAGTTACCAGCGCTTCTCTTTCCTTTTGATTGAATTCAATGATAAAATCCTCGATGTCTCTTTTGATATCTTCCAACATCATGCAGGCTTCTTCGTAATGCTTGGACTGGTATTCATGATAAATAACACCATATCCGCGTCCCAGATTCTGCAATTTCTTCTGGTAAACCAGAAAACTGTTTTCTACGAGACCTTTCATTGATCCCATTGCTGGAGGAGCAATTGTTTCATCAATCTCTGTTTCATTCGTCATACGACGTATTCCTTTTGAAACCCATTCAGATCCCTGATCAACTCTGATAGAGTCTGGAATAAAGCCACCAGGCGTTAAAACATCACCATTTTTATTTGTTAACTGATGCTGTTTGAAAAAAATGTTTGCAAATAAACTTGTTGCCCCTAAAAAGCTATTGTTTTCGAAGCCAACATAATAACCAACAATGCAACAGGAATACACATCAATAGCGAAATACACCACCGGCTTTCCTACTGATTTTCTTCTGTCTTTTTCCGAGTTTACAACCACAATCAGCTCACATGCATCAATTTCAATGATGCTGCCTGGATGTGTACATCCATCCTGGGCACGACCGAATCTGATACGGTCAGAGTTTCTGAGCTCCCTTGTCCCCTTAAAGAAAGCTTCTACACTCATTGGTGCAATCTTAGTTTCGATGAACCCACGGAAAACCCTCAATGAAGGTGCTTCTTTTGAAACTTCAACAAATTCTGCACGACCATCTTCATCTCTTTGAACTCGTCCATAGCGGTATGTAAGCATATCGTCATAAGCTTCCCTTACAGATGTAAACAACCCTTTTTTAAGCTGCTTGTATGCGTAAAGCATATTACGTGTATCATCATCCATCTCTTCTTCCTCGCACAGGTATCTATTTTCTCTTCTATTACCTCTGCTGAGGTTTTCGCGTCTTCTTCCATCCACTAAGCTGTAAATGTTACGGCCAGACTGGATATATTGGCGCAGTGCTTTGAATGCCGTTGGTCTTGAACAGTTAAATTCAGAACAGTACTTTCCAATATCCAATCCACTCCTCTTTGTCTGGATCAAAGTATAGTCATGATTGATACTATCCAGCATTTCTTCAATACATCTTCTTTTATTTTGCATTGTTTCCCATTGTTCTTCTGTTACAGATACTTCCTTTGGGCCAAAGGTATCTGCAATTTCGAAAACTCTTTTAGGATCAATATCTGCAAACAACTCCATTGCTGCCGAAATAGCATTTAATTTACTCCCTTCCACTTCAACCAAATCGACAAAACCACCGTTGATTGAAAGAATTCTATAAGCGGTTCCCTCGAAGCAGATTGTTTTCCCGGGTTCCAATACAAGTTTTTGTGCCATTATCCGTTACCTCCTTATAAAGTCTTCTGATTTCTTCTTCATTTTCTTTTGCAACTTTCACAAAATGGATTTTTTTGGTAAGATCCACCGCCACATGATGATGTGCGATGAGATATCTATACATATGGTCGATTGTGCTGACATTCTGCTGGTTATAGCATTTCAGGCAGGCTCGGATATTTGCCGCCTCCATAACGTTGAGTTCATCTCCGTATACAATAGACCACTCAACCCCAAGCAACTCCCAATAATCACGCTCTAATTTTTGGCGTCTTACAAGTGCTCTCCATTTCCCTTTGTCCTTATAACGTTCCTTATCAAAGATCTTTTTACTAGACTTAACCGAAAAAGCTTTGATTGTGCCATCTTCATAGAAAACAACAAAATCTGTTGTGAGAATGTTAGTTGGAATTCGGAATCCGTTCTTGGCAGCTGCTTTAGCTACAAGCCCCGGAATCATAAGCATCTGTTCCTTAATCTCGACCACTTTTGGATCAAATCTGGTAATCATAAAAAATCGAAACTCATTCATACTGAGTACATCTACAGTTCTGCCAGCAATCGGGTCATAAATAGCTGTTGCAGTACCAATGCTGTGAGACTCATTTGCTTTTTTGAATGCTACATATTCAACGCCCTGTCCTCTACAGCGTCCCTCTAACAGTTTGTTAATGTCGCTTTTTTCTTTCATATTTTGCCTCCTTTGATTTTGCTCTTCCCTACTCTTATGCCCGATTTTCCACATGCTTTTATTTTCACATACAAATAATTGGGGTTTTCAAACAATTTTCAGACAAAATTTCATCTACAAATACCTTATTTATGCAATTTTGGTTTATTTTTTTGAAACTTCTAATTTTCGAACAACATTTTTAAATTATATGATATAATGCAGTGGTTAGTCTTAGTAACCATTACAAATGAGAGGAGGCTGTGCCATGAGCGAGTGGTGGCTGTTTCGTAATACACGAATTGAAAATATAAACGAACAATACGAAATAGCGCGCAAACATTTGCCAGATACAAATTACTGGCTCGGCTCAGAATACAACTACTTCTACATAAAATGTTGTGACGTGACCCATTCCGTCTATTCGGACAACGACACACTTAAGGGCGATATTTCACCACGTCGCCCTATTCAAAGTGGCGATACGTTATATGTAGCAAATATTTATGTACTTGGCGGTACTCTACCAACAATACAAAAAACACTAAAACTCCTTCAAGACAAACAGATCCACCTGCGAATCCCATCGCTTGAATATGACGACAAAGATGATACTCACGACCATGAGCTATTATCCGGAACGCTTAGCCAAATCCATCATTATCGTCAGACGCAGCCTATTGAGCAGTCTCCAGGACATAGAAAAGCTTCTGGAAGACCAAAACGCCGCATAGCACTCATGAGCCTGCAGCGAAGAGAATTTGATGTCGTAGAACAATACTGCCTACATAAAATTACAGAACGCCAAGCGATGAAATTATTGACAGGTAAGCTTCCGGATAAAGGACCTGTTACCCGTTACATATTCCGAAAATTAGTTGATGAATATAGGAAACTGTTCCCAGATTCGGTCGAAATTGATGCTGATCAATATAATGTATAAGTACGGTGCTCCGCATCATAGTCCGTCATCACAGGCGCAATATGCCCTGTATCTGGATCGATAAAAATACCATGTCCCCAATATTCATTGATGGTCGTGTTAATAAGTAACGAATAGCCTCGTTTCTGACCATCATCAAGCCATGATCTAAGGATGCCGCCCAACTCAAAGTCTGTTTCCTGATCACAGCAAAATTCCGGTTTCGTAAATAAGCTTACGTATCGGATGTCGCATCGAGTTTTGAAAATAGCCAAATTTCCTTCGTATGTCTTCGGATAAAAAACCAACTTGTCAAGGCTGCTCCAAAGCTTTGCCCAATTGGCCCCTTTCAGTTTCTCCATCCCGTCACCAATAAGGGCTTCCGTATCCCTCATCAATTCAAGGTAGTTCCTTACTTCTTCGTTAAATTCCTTGCTCTCCGGGTTTGTGAATTCAATTTTCTCCATATGTTTCCTCATTTTTGAATACATAATTTGTTTGTGCCTAATTTTGTCCCTATTTTTAGGGATAAATTACTTTGGCATATACTATATGTCAGAATCAGGCAACATGTTTTGTTTCTCATACAGCCTCAAACTGAATGTTGTAATTTTGCCTGTAAATCAGCGCTTTTTCCTAATTGCAACTCAAAAGAAATCTTACATACATGTTCTATTTAGGCATAAAAATACCCACAAGCTTATTAGGCCTGTGGGTATTCTTAAATATTCTTATTTGAAAAGTGTGCGCTCTTCTTCCGGTCTACTGAAATATTTCTCAAAATACTTCGATAAAATTTTTTCTGTAGCAACAGTTTTAGATATTCCTGATTCTTCGCAAAACTGTTCCAGCTGATTGCTAATCTCTTTTGCTAGTTTGATATTGAGAATTTTTGCATCTTTTTTCTGTCTTGGCATATTACTCTACCTCCTACAAAAGACTTTCCAAATCCGTAAGAAGCGAGACAATCTGTAAATTATCAAACAACCCGGCAAAATGAAGCTCCTCTTTCAACAAGTCCTTTCTCTCGAACTTACCATTCTTGTTGATATAAACAATTAGTTCTTTGATATAAGTCAATTGTGCATCGTTTCTACCTTTAGCTTTTTGATTATCCAAGAATTCCTGGATAGCCGAAGGGTTGATCTCCATATTCTTACGAATGAAATAAACGATTTCCTTATCCGAACTGAATAACGATTCATATTCTTCTTGGGATTTAGCAAACGACATAATTTCACTTTTGAAATCTAATACATCATTTGGTTCATAAACCTGAAGATTTACGATTTTATAAATCAAATTATTGTTTGCGTGTGTTTTGATATAGAACTTAACTTTTTCTTCGTAAGATTTGAAATCGTCTACTGTAGTAGTAAAATCAACATCTTCGTCCGGTGCATCATCAAAATTCGAGATCTGGTCATCAAAATCGGAAATTATCGGTTCTAAAATTTCCCTTTCGATATAGCGCATTAAATCACGAATCTCAACGCGAATAGCATCCATTCCTGTGGCCGTCGTATTTATGATAAAGTCATCTGTCTGAAGGTGATTCAGCGTATTTATGTGAGCTGCAACCTCACCAATATGGCTTTTGTTATTGACTAAATACCGAGCAATTTCGTAGATGGCTTTCGCCGTCTTAGCAAAATTATTATTTTGAACTAATTTAGTTGCAGAAAACCTGTAAGCTAAATAGTCAAACATACGAGCCGATTCGATATCACTTTCCCCAGTAATGTTCGGAGCTATATATTTCTTAACCTCTGTAAATTTTTGTTGATTGAAATTTTCCCAATTTGCAATATCAGAGTATTTCTCGACATACTTAAGATTGTTTTGAACCCCGATATAGTTTCTGTTAAGCGAAGAAATCTCATCAACAAATCCATCTCTGATAGCGACATACATATCTTTATCTTCAGGAGTAAGCATTGCATAACGACTTTGCATGGCTTTAAACAACGCAACTTTTTCCATAAAGATTTTTTGGTTCAACGATAATACTCCATCTGTCTTGTCTTCACGACCATCAGGATTTAACTTAAAGAAATTGAATACATTACATACATCAAAAATCAAGAAACCCTGTTTGTTCTGATAAAACTGACGGCTATTATCATTCGTCATCCTTTCAAAGTACGCTTTGGACGGAGATATTGCTTTTAAGTCATACAGAAAAGGTACTCAATCTGAGTTCCTATATTCTGTCTTTTGATCTATATTTAGTTAGCTTTCGTTTTGCCGCAGCTGCTGCACTTATAGCCTGTCAATTCCTGCTTTGTGGTAGCAGGTGAATCGACCACATATCTTGTTTCATAGACGGCATCGTGATGTACAGTCTTATACCCTGTTACTACTTCACGCCATTCAGAGTGATATCCAGAACAATTTCCACCATTTAAATAACTGTTTTTCATATGAGCAGTCGTGTTTCCGGTAATGTCTGCTCCACATTGATTACAGATTGAGAATTCCTGCATCTCCGTAATTGGAACCTGTTCATCATAGGCAGCCTGCACCAAAACCTGCTCGTTGTGTCCTTTTTCAGGAACATTTACCGGCTTGTACTGAGCCACCCAGTTATGTGTATGTTCGGCTGGTTTTGAGTTATTTGAGTTTGAACTGTTACTGCTGTTTGAAGGCTTAGAAGAACTTGAGTTGTTCTTATTCGAGCTAGTATTTGTAGTCGAAGCTGTATTGTCCTTCTTTGAATCTGAAGTGTTCGATTTGTTTGAAGAATCGGCTTTTGCGGTTTCTTCTTTCTTCTCCTCTTTCTTTTCTTCCTGTTTTACTTCCTGCTCATCTTTTTTCTCGTCTTCTGTCTTTGCCGAATCTTCAGATGGTGTTAAAGTGGCAGTACTGCCATCTTTTTTTGTTACATCTAAATTGACTTTATCTTCTTTTAAAGAAACATCCACTTTTTTTACATCTGTAGTATCAACATCTTTGAACACGAATGTTTTGTCCACGTCCTGCAATCCAACCTTTACGTCCAACTTATCATTTTCTTTGACAGTGTAATACAAAGTACGATTTTCTTTGCTCTTTACAGCATCTCCATCTTCCAACAAGTTATCTCCAAAACTTTCTTCTGAACTTGATTTTGTTTCGAATACAGTAATCTTTTTCCCAGTGATGTTTGTGAATTTCAAAGATTTTGAATCCTTGGTTTTCTTACCAAGAGTCTTTACTTCTTTTTTCTTAACTACTTCTGTAGTCTTTGTGTCTTTTGTTGAAGAATTTGAACATCCTGTCAACATTCCTCCTGATAATACCATACTAAGAGCGAATGCTCCTGCCATTAAAATTTGTTTTGTTTTCATATATAATATATCCTTTCCTGATCTATTTTTTATTAAGGTAAATTGCCTTAATTTTTTATCATTTCCCTTTACACCTATATTTTACCATTTTGAAAGTCGAAAAATGCTAGATTTGACCTAATTTATGAATTAAGCTTGTATGTCTATAGATTCATTTTCTTCTTCAACTTCATCTTCAGCTTTATAAGGCAACATCCAAACATACAAAATTCCGTGAACTACTCGGCAATTGAATTACCGAGCATCTGAAGAAGAACCTCAAACACTCATCTAAACATCCCAGATATCAAAGTTGTATATGCATAATATAAAGGCTCATATACCGATATTATGGCTCTTTTATATTGTTTCGTCTACACGTTTCATCTTTTTTCACTATTTTTATCTTATATAATATGTTAGAAAAGCGCCGACTCATTGGCCGACGCTTGTTTGTTTTATATAGTCTTCATTTTATTGATGATGATCGTGTCACCAGTACACTGAACATCAATTTTATCACCCACGTGATATCCAAGTGCTTCGAGCCACTGACCCTGAAGCTGAATTCTTGGAACTTGCTGCTTACCATTTAAACCAAGTGGTGCCTCGTACACTTTGAGGCTGCGTTTCGATTTATACATTGTTTTCTCCTGTAATTCCAATTTAGAAGTAATCATATTCTAAAACGGACAAAATTAAACTTGCAAAATGGACATGAGAGCTTTTGTATCAGGGAACCTTTGATTCCAATTTTCCACAATCTCTTTTGATTTTTTTACCCCGGCAGCAAATTTAATAATCATAATTATCCTTTTTAAGTTTGTCTAAGCAGGTATTCTGCATGTGGATCAGGTTTCTCTCAAATGCTCTTGCATTTCCTTTTTTCAAAGTTGCCAGAACGCTCGTTATACGATTCCCATAGCTTTTTGCATCAATGATATTCTCTTCATATAAATAGATGGCAAGCTTCACTTTCTTTTTAGCTCTGTCCTTTGCATCCTTCTTACGCTTTTTCAATACACGTCCAGTCTTTAAAAGGTAGTAGTTCCATCCAAGAAAACCGATCCCATTCTTTAATGGATGGATGCTCGTCTTATCGTTGAAGCATAGATTCAATGCATTTCTTAAGATAAAATCAATATCCTTGTATGCATCAATCAAAGTTTGTTTATCTTCAGCAATCAACACTAGATCATCCATGTATCTTGAAAATAAAGCTCCATAGACAAACATTACACCATACTTGTTCTGAATCAGCACATCCACTGGATGAAGATAATACAGTGCCAGAAGCTGGCTTGTCTGATTACCTAAAGGAAGACCTCCCTTGTCAAAACTGTCAATAATGTAGAACAGGAAGTCTTTGACTTCTCCATCTGGAAGGATTGGATGAAGCATACGTTTCAATATATCATGGTCAATACTTTGAAAATAATGATGAATGTCGGCCTTTAGAACATATCCTGAATTTGAATCGCCGTTTTCCCGATAATAGTACTTCAAGTCTGCTTTCAGGCAATTGGCAGCGTAATCCGTGCCTTTATTCTTTCTGCATGCACAGTTTCTAGGTACATATATCTGTTCAAAGAAAGGTGTCAGAAAAACGTCACAGAAGCAGTGCTGTATCACACGTATCTCAAATGATGTTGCCCATACAACTCTCAGCTTTGGCTGTTTGACTACAAAACTGTGATACGTGATTTCTGGATATTCTCCTTTTTTAAATGTCTTTTCGATTCTTCGTATATTCAGATACAGATGATTCAGGAATTCCTGTACATCTGCTTTATGTCTGTGATTCGATGCGGAACTGCGAAATGCTTTCAGAAGATTTTCAAACGTAAAGATTTCTGTTAAATGTTCGGGTATATACATTCATTCACTCCCATTCAATACATAAAAAATCATGCACGGTATCAAGAGTATCTGTAGACTGCTCAAGATCCGTGCATGACTGATTTGCGTACAATACGCAGGATACAGGATCCTTTATGTTATGCTCTGGTCTTTTCGATATATCATCTTATTCTGACTGCTGGCACATCCTTTTCGGATGCTTACTAAAGCGGGACGCACGCCGATCCAAGTATTCGTTACATTGTTGTTCATTGAACGATTGTTGTAATTCAAATTCGTCGCATTGCGAGGCGAGCTGGAGACTAGACCCATAAAAAGGCCACGCAAACAACAAACACTCAAGAAACCCAACACGAACCGGCGTTTCTATCCTGTATCCCGACTTAGAGATTCTTTTTTCTAAGTTCTTCTTTTCTAAGTTCTTCGCTTAATTTTTTATTTGAATCTGACCAGCCCGCAAAATATTCTTCTACAGTTGCGAGCTTGCCACCTAAGTCCAATTCCTCAACAGGCGTTATACACTCCATCCGTCTGGCTCTTTCGAGTCTTCTTGTCATCCAGCGGATGTTGTTTTCAGCCTCTTTCGTATATTTGAGACATTCCTGAATATCAGTTTGACGATATTCATTGGCCCAGAATATACTTTTCACTATGTTATTCGATGTAACCTGCAAATCATGCACGATATTGTTGCGAAACTTCTTTGGTGCATGAGCACTTACTGTCACCATTGCATCATCAAATATCTCTGCATGCCTCAGCAGATGTAATTCTTTCTTCTTTTCTGCCATAATTCAAAATCATCATGTGGACTCCTTCATTTCCTCCAGG
>OGES01001162.1_pt1 | contig 22126 bp, 15 predicted proteins | sample 1570711 | NCBI WGS metagenome assembly OGES01 (sample SAMEA2582133, study PRJEB24529) | metagenome | biome: Human gut stool | place: China | collected 2011 | reverse complement strand
CTTGCAGCGCCAGAGGAAGGTCACGATCTGCGCGCGGGTGCAGGGCTGCTCGGGAGCGAACAGGCCATTGCCCACGCCGGTGGTGATGCCGTTCTTGACCGCCCACTTGACAGCCTCATAGAAGTACGCGTTGTTGGGCACGTCGTAGAAGAAGTTCAGCATGGAGTTGTCCTCCATGAAGGTCGCCTTGACCTCGACCTTGCCCGCAGGCATGGTGAAGGTGTACTTGCCGTTGCCCTTGTCCTTGAGCGTCAGCTCGTTGCCGTTCTTGTCGGTGACGGTCAGGGTCTCGAGGACGTAGCCGCTGTCGGGCTTGACGGTGACGGTCACGGTGTCGCCCTTGCTGGCACTCTTCGGGCTGACGGTCACGCTGCCGTTCTCGGTCTTGCTCGGGGTAGAGACGGAGTAGGTCGGGTCAGAGGAGCTGCTGCCGCCGGAATAATTGTAGCTCCAAGAAGCGGTAAGAGTAACATTCTTCGTAACTTCGTAGGGGCTGCTCACCTTGGTGCTGCCGTCATACCAACCGTTGAAGGTATAGCCGCTGCGCTTGGGCGTGGGGAGGGTGATGGTCGTGCCGCTGGCCACATTGTATGTGCTGTCAGCAGTTGCGCCATCGTTATACTTCATGGTAAGCGTGACTAAGTCTTGTTCCTTGACACCGCCGTTATAGATCACGCCCTTAACCGGCGTGACTTCAATGGACTGACCATTTCCGTTTTCTTTGGACAGATACAAATGCTCAATCGTACCATCGTTGTACTTGAATGTTGCGCCGTAGTTGGCATCATGCTCCACATAGAGATTGGTGACCGTACCACCGTTCATCGTGAAGCTGCCAGGATTGCTGGCCGACCACTTATTGGCGTTTACAAACACGTTACCGATCGTGCCGCCGTTGATCGCAGTCAGCGCGCCGTTGGCATTGGCGCCGATCCACAAATCGGAACTGTACTGCAAGTACTTGTCATCCTGATACCCTTCAGCGTTCTTGTTGCCAGTAATGCTGCCGGACTTCATTTCAAAGGACGCGCTGCTGGTCATGTAAACGCCGCCGATAAAGTTAGGAGCCTTGCCGTTCGTGATCGTCGCACCATCGATGGTCAGCTTACCCTTATCACAGAAAATCACGCGGCACTTCTCATTGCCGTTAACTGTAACATCTTTCAGCGTGACCTCGCCGGAAACGTAGAGAACGCAGCAGGTGTTGTTATCTTTGCCGACAATAAAGTTGTTGGCAGCCTTGATCGTGTACTTGCCCTGACCGTCGATGGTGATGTTCTTTGCAAGATTGAGCGTGGAGGTCAACTCCGCGTCCTTCAGCAGCGTGACGGTATCGTCATTGCCTGCGGCGTTGATGGCCGCGGCGAGGGTCGCGTAACCAACACCGTTTACCACAGCGGCAGAGTCCTCTTTAACAAGGACCCCAGTATTGCCGACTTTTGTCCATGTGTAGCCGCTCGGGGCGGGCAGGCTAACGTTTTCGGTCTTGGTGATGGCCGTCGCGTCGCCGGGCTTGATGCTGCTGTCGATCTTCAACTCGCCATTGATCGTGCCGCCATTGATGTTCAGCGTGTTCTTGTTCTGCATGCCGCTGTCTCTGGCTACCTCAATCTTACCGTTGATCTCGCTGCTACCCGTAACGGTGACGGTAACATCGGAATAGTCTCCGAAGCCGCCATACACGTCGAATGCAACGCCATTCGGAACAGTGTTGATCTTTGTGTCTTTGATCTCGACATTACCGCAGTTATTGGACATGGTATAGATAATTACATCATTTCGGGTAATGCTTGCACCGTCGAGCAGCATATTTTCGAGCGTCAGATTGGAATAATTCTGAATGATCATTGCAACATTTCCATTGTTTGCCATGATCGTTCCGTTCTTGAAAGTCAGCGTGCTATCCTTCAAAAGCTGGAAGCACTGGTTTTTCGTACCCTCTGAACCCGCCAGATTTTGCGTTACGGTGTAAGTATGATTGTCAAAATCGAGGGTAAAATTCTTGCCGCTCGGGACGATTACGCCGTCGCCGTTGTCCACGTCCTTCAGCAGCTTAATGGTATCGCCGCCCTTGGCCGCCGCGATAGCCTCGGTGAGGGTGGGATACTCGGCATCGCCGATTTTGGCAACATACGACATTTTAACCTCGCCTGTGGTCGCGTCAAAATTTGCACCAGGCGCAAGGTAGTCATTGTTGATTCCTCCGGTGAACATACCGGCTGTGATGTTGAATTCGTTCTTGGCGGCTTCGGCATCCTTTTGGGCTGTAATATTAAAGTCACCGCTGATGCCGGTGCCGTTGGCCTCGATGGTGACTTTCTGCTCGCCCGTAGAGCCTTCAATGTCCTTCTGAAGCAGGCCCTTAGTGCAGTCCGCAGCGTCAACCGTGTTCAACGTTACATTAGCCGCCTTGGAAACCACAATCGCGGCTTTTTCAGTCATTCCAGTGAAGTTGGTATTCTTGATTTCAATAGACGGAGGATTTGGAAGCGTTCCCTCATTGTACATTTTGATGCCGCGCGTGCCGGTAAAGGTGCACTCTTCAACCTTTGTCTCACCGCCATAATTCCAAAGATTAGACAGGCCGGCGGTATTATTGGTAAACTTACAGTTGTTGAACACCGTCTTGCCGTACTGGTTGTTGCACACGCCGTTGGGGAAGGTGCAGTTCGTGTAGGTCACGGTGTTTTCCGCCGCGCCGGTGTTGCGGAGCCAGCAGGTGAAGTAATTCGTGCTGTGGCCAAAGTCACCCGCCCATTGCGGATTCAACTTCGTCAACTTTAAGGCCTCAAAGCTAACGTCGATGTCATAGCTCTGATCAGCCAGAATCGCTTTGCCTTGGGTGATGCAGATTTCCGCATCTTCGGTTTTACCAACAAACTTGACCTCGTTAAGCGTGGTCAGGCCAGCCTTTGCGACCTGCACCCAGTCGGTAGCAGTCACATCAACCTTACCACTGATCTCATAGGTGATGACGCCGCCGTCAGGCGTCGCCGCATTGACAGCGTCGCTAAACGAACTATAGCTCGTCCCCCCTACCTTGATCGGTCCAGCGCCTTTCGCCTCATCCGCCAAGGCTGCCGTCGGTAAGAGCGACAGCGCCATCGCGAGGCATAGTAAAATGGATAGCAGCTTATGTTTCATAATGATCCTCCTACAATGTATATTCTCCGCGGCTCCCCGCGGGGCGAGCACAGCACATCTGTTCCCGGTCGGGAACAGAAAAGGGGCCATGGCCCCTTTTTGCACTTTATGGCGATATCATAGCACGCCCGTGTAAAAAAATCAACCTTTTTCCTGTAAGAAAATGACAAATTTCGCGCAACATTTTTCGAGAATCCGTGCATTTCGCCAAAGCCGCCTTGCCGCTTCGCGTCGCTGCCGTATTTACTTGGCAAAGCGCCCGCTTTGCACTATGTTAAAGCGTCCTAAAACGGAGGGCGCAGAGCGGCAGAGAGCATAAATATTCCGTTAAGCGGTCGTCTCGAGCCTTTTCGCGCGCTTTTGCCGCGCATAAATAACCGTGTGAATAGTAAAATTCTACAAGGCCGCGAGGATTTTCGGCGCAAGATTGTCAAGAATTTGAGAACCGCTCCGCGGGGGCTTGACATTTGCGCGCCGCCGTAGTATCTTCACGTCAACAATTGAATAAGCTCAATTCAGTTGAGCGAGATAGAGGCGCGGCCGACAAGAGTACCGAGTCCGTACGGAGCAGAGATCCGGGACAAAGGGAAAGGGGAAGCCGCCGAAGTGGGGAACGGTTCCTGTGCCGTTTTCTGCTGGCTCGTCGGAGAAGATCCGCCGGACTGTCACAATTTGTGGAGCGCTATCGAAGAGTCGGCAGACCGGTTTCGGTTTTGCCGGTATTGCAGATCATTTGCCGTAAATGCTCTACGCGAGCATTTACGGCTTTTTCTGTTTCCGAACTCGTTGGCGCGGACAACGAAGGGCCGACTCCCCCCCACGGAGCCAATTTCCATTCAGAAAGGAAGCAACACCATGAACCTCAGAAGAACCATCGCTACCCTGCTCGCAGCCCTCATGCTGCTCGCCCTCACCGCCTGCGGCGCGGGCACGACGTCTCCCGCGCAGGACGCAAACGACCCGGCAGAGGAAACCGATCCACCCACGACCGAAAGCAGCCAGCTCCGCGTCGGCATGGAATGTGCCTACGCGCCGAGCAACTGGCAGGAGAGCGCCGCGACCGACACCAACGTTCCCGTGGAAAACGTCGCCGGCGCTTACGCCGAGGGCTACGACGTACAGATCGCGCGCATCCTCGCCGACCGGCTCGGCAGGGAGCTGGTCATCGTCAAGCTCAGCTGGGACGGCTTGATCGACGCGCTCAACCAGGGTCAGATCGACGCCATCATCGCCGGCATGATGGACACCGCCGAGCGCCGCGAGTCCATCAACTTCTCCGACCCGTACAAGGAGACGATCTACAGCGTGATGGTGCTCGCCGGCTCGCCGTATGAGAACGCGACCTCCATTCAGGATTTCTCCGGCGCCGCTGTGCTCGGCCAGCAGGGCACCGCGCTCGACGATGTCATCGACCAGATCGAGGGCGTCGAGCACCTCAGCCCCGTCGGCAGCGTACCCGACATGATCTCCCGCCTGCAGCAGGGCACCTGCGACGCCATCGTCATCAACGAGGAGAGCGCCCCCGGTTACCTCGCCTCGAATCCCGATTTCCGTCTCATCACCTTCGGCGAGGGCAACGGCTTCACGCTGCCCGCCAAGGGCTCCTGCGTAGGCCTGCGCAAGTCCGACACCGAGCTGCTCGCGCAGATCAACGAGATCCTTGCCACCATCGACAGCGACGCGCGCACCGAGATGTGGAACACCGCCGTCGCCAACCAGCCGAAGTAACCGGCGGCTTCACGCCGCATAAGGAGGAAGCACCATGAGAGGAACCCCCGCGTCCCGCGGTCAGAGCTTCATCGCACGGGACCACCGTTATGTTTATCTGGGCGGCAGCGTCATCGCCCTCGTCGGCCTGAGCCTGTGGTATTCCGCGCCCAGTCCGTACAGCTTTCTGCCCGCCGGCTCCGTGCCCGGCACGGCGCTCGCCGCGGTCTGCTATTTCTTCCTGGCCGTCAGCACGCTGGCGCTGCTCGTGAAATGGACGCACTGGAGCAGCTACGGCGAAACCATTCTCAAGCGCCCGGCCCTCGTGCGGCTGAGCCGCTATCTCTCCTATCTGGACGCCGCGGCTGCCGCGCTGCTCGCGCTTGACCGCTTCGTGCTCAAGCTCGCCTACGTCGTCCACGCCGCCGTCCACGCCGAGAGCAACCCCACCGGCACGCTCTCCTCCATGGTCTACATGGCCTACAACCAGCGCTCGCTCTTCGTCACCGGCGTGTGGACGACCGTTCAGCTCGCGCTGGCCGGCACGGCGATCGCGTTCGTGCTGGCGCTTCTCATGGTCTTTCTCCGCATTCAGGAACCCGACAAGCGCAACAACGACTTTGTGAAGCTTATCAAGATCGTCGCGAACAAATTTGCCCGCTTCTACATCTTCGTCATCCGCGGCACGCCGATGATGGTGCAGTCCCTCATCTTCTACTACGCGATCTTCAATCTCTTCAAGCGCACCGGCATGAGCGTCACGGAGATCAACCGCGTCTGGTCGCTCTTCATCTCCGGTCTTGTCACGGTCTCGCTCAACTCAACCGCGTACCTTGCCGAGGTGCTGCGCGGCGGCATCCTCGCCGTCGACGCGGGGCAGATGGAGGCCGCGCGTTCGCTCGGCATGACGCACTGGCAGGCCATGCGCAGAGTCGTTTTCCCGCAGGCCATCAAAAATTCGCTGCCCGCCATCGGAAATGAGTTCATCATCAACATCAAGGATTCGTCCGTGCTGTGCGTGCTGGGCGTATCCGACCTGATGTTCATGACCCGCTCGGTCGCCGGCATTTATTATAAGGGCACCGAGTGCTACCTCATCGCCGCCACCGTTTACCTGTTCCTGACGTATCTTTCCTCGCTCCTGCTCAAGGCCATCACGGGAAGGATGACCGCGCCGGACAACACGAAGCGGCGTCAGGGCAATCAAACCGTCGATCTGGGACTTCCCAGCTCAAATCGAACAGCTCGAAAAGTCCTTCGGCGACCTCCACGTGCTCAAGGGCATCAACTTAGAGGTCGACCGCGGCGAGGTCGTGTGCATCATCGGCGCGTCCGGCTCCGGCAAGTCCACGCTGCTGCGCTGCATCAATCTGCTGGAGGAAGCCGATTCCGGTCACATTTGGTTCGACGGGCAGGATCTCATGGACCTCAAGGTCGACCTCAACGCCCTGCGGCAGAAGATCGGCATGGTGTTTCAGGGCTTCAACCTTTTCAACAACAAGTCCGTGCTGGACAACTGCACGCTCGCGCCCATGACGGTGCGGCACATTCCCAGGGCGCAGGCCGAGGAGACGGCCATCCGCCACCTCAAGACCGTCGGGCTGGAGGATTTCATCCACGCCGACTCCCGCCGCCTCTCCGGCGGACAGAAGCAGCGCGTTGCCATCGCGCGGGCGCTGTGCATGGAGCCCGAGATCATGCTCTTCGACGAGCCGACAAGCGCCCTCGACCCCGAGATCGTGGGCGAGGTGCTCGATGTGATGAAGCGCCTCGCGCAGGAGGGCATGACCATGGTCGTCGTAACGCACGAGATGGCCTTTGCCAAGGAGGTCAGCGACCGCGTGGTATTCATGGACCGGGGCGTCATTCTCGAGCAGGGCTCGCCGCGTGAGGTCTTCGGGAATCCGAAGGAGAGCCGCACGCGCGAATTTCTCAGCCGCTATCTGGAGGACAAAATGGCATGACGAAGAAGATCACTGATTTCTTTGCCCTCGAGGGCAATTATCCCGACTTAGACGCCGAGGGCGCGGTCGCGCGTCTTTCGCAGGCAATCCAATGCAGAACCATCAACTATGCCGACCACAGTCTGACCGACTATAGCGAGTTTGACAAGCTCCACGCGCACATGAAGGCGAGCTATCCCCACATCATGCGCGCAGGAGCCTTTGAGCGGCTCGGCCACCATGCCGTGCTCATCACCCTCCACGGCAGCGACAAAACGCTGCGCCCCTGCCTTTACATGTCCCATCAAGATGTGGTGCCGGTGGTCGAGGGCACGGAGCAGGACTGGACCTATCCCGCCTTCTCCGGCGCGGTGGCGGACGGCTTCATTTGGGGCCGCGGCACGCTCGACATCAAAAATCAGGTCTTCGGCGTGCTCGAGGCTGCGGAGTATCTGCTCGCCCGCGGCAGGACCTTCCGGCGCACGGCCTACCTCGCCTTCGGTGACGATGAGGAGACGCTCAACACCGGCGCGCTGGCGATCTCCGACCACCTCAAGGCGCAGGGCGTAACGCTGGAATTCGTTTTAGACGAGGGCGGCGGCAAGATCGAATCCGGCGCGGCCTTCGGCGCGCCCGACCTTTCCATCGCGCAGGTGGATCTGATGGAGAAGGGCTACGCCGATCTGGAGCTGACGGTCCGCTCCATCGGCGGACACTCGAGCCGCCCCTACGGCGGCACCTCGCTCGCCCATCTCGCCTGTGCCATCGCGGACATCGTCCGCAGCCCCTTCCCCGTGCGGCTCAATCCCGCCATGATGGGCGCGTTTGAAACGCTCGCGCCCTACATCACCGCCGAGCCGCTCAGAACGCTGACGCGGGACATCCGCGCGAACGCGGACACCATTGCGGCCTACTGCTATCAGTCCTCCGCGCTCTTTCCCTTTGTCACCACGACCATCGCTCCCACCGTTATTCAGGGCAGCAGCAAGGCCTGCAACGTGATGCCGCAGGATATGCAGGCGGTCATCAATTTCCGTCTTGCCGACGGCGACACGGTCGAGAGCGTGATGGAGCACTGCCGCGCGGCGGTGCAGGACCCGACCGTGGAACTGCGCTACCAGCAGGCCAACGATCCCTCCGCCACGGCCCGGCGCGATGGCTACGGCTACCGCACGGTGGTGGATAGTATGCGGCGCTACTACCCCGACGTGGTGTTCGTTCCGTCCATGACCGTCGGCGCGACTGACGCGCACCAATACGAGCAGATTTGCGACACCTGCCTGCGCTGCTCGCCCTTCATGGCGGAGCCAGAGGAGGCCGCCTCCAGCGTCCACGGGACGAACGAGCGCATTCTGGTCCGCGCCTATCTGCAGGGCATCCGCGTGCTCATCGACCTGATGGAGCACGCCAATCTCTGAGACACGGCCGCAGCCCGCGTTTCAAGCCGCAAGCACGCAAAAAAGAGCCGCGTTCCCTGCGCCGGGAACGCGGCTCTTTCCTTTTCAGCAGCTTTCTTTACCACGCGGCGACCGCGCCGTCGCAGCGCGGCTCGGTGCCCGCCGTGTAAACGCCGTCCTCTCCGCGCCAGATGATCTGACCGCGGCCCATCGAAATGCGGTCGTCCACGACCGTGACCTCGTGGCCCATCGCGCGCAGCTCGTCGGCAATGGCCTCGCCCGCCTCACGCTCCAGTTCGAGCCTCCTGCCGCCGATCCATTGGATGCGCGGCGCGTCAAGCGCCTCCTGCGGGTTCATGTGATAATCGAGCGTGTTGACGAGGACCTCGGTCTGACCCTGCGGCTGCATGAATGCGCCCATCACACCGAATGGGCCGACGGCGGCGCCGTCCTTGAGCAGGAAGCCGGGAATGATGGTGTGGTAGGACCTCTTGCCGCCGGCAAGGCAGTTGTCGCTTGCGGGGTCGAGCGAGAAGTTCGCGCCGCGGTTCTGGAGCGAGATGCCCGTCCCCGGCACGGCGACGCCCGCGCCGAAGGTGGTGTAATTGCTCTGGATGAACGAGACCATGTTGCCCTCGCGGTCGGCGGTGCAGAGATAGATGGTGCCGCCGCAGTGCGGGTCGCCCGCCCTCGGCTCCAGCGCGCGGTCGGTGATGAGCGCGCGGCGCGCGGCGAGATAGGCGGGATCCAGCAGCTCGCTGACCTTTGTTTTCATATAGCGCGGGTCGGCGACGTAGGTCCTCGTGTCGGCAAAGGCCAGCTTGATGGCCTCCATCACCTTGTGATAGTGCTCGGCGCTCTCGCGATTTTCCGGCATGGTCATGCCGTTCAGGATGCCGAGCGCCATGAGCACTGTAATGCCGTGGCCGTTCGGCGGGATCTCACAGACCGTATAGCCGCGGTATTCCTGCGTGATGGGCTCGACCCATTCGGGGCGATAATTGCGGAAGTCGTCCTCGCAGAAGTACCCGCCGGTCGCGCGGGAGAACGCGACGATCCGCTCCATCAGCGCGCCGCGGTAATAGCTCTCGCAGTCCGTCGCGGCGAGGGCACGCAGCGTCGCGGCGTAGTCCGGAAAGCGGAACAGCTCACCCGCGCGGTAGGGCGTGCCGTCCGGCTTCATAAAGCTCTGCCCCCAGTATTCGTGCGGCGCGGCGTTCTCAGCCATCGCCTTGGCAATGCGGCGGCTGTCGCGCTCCCACTGCCGCGCGATGTTCACCGGCACGGGATAGCCCTCCTCGGCATAGGAAATGGCGGGCGCAAACAGCTCGGCAAGCGGCTTCGTGCCGAAGCGGCGGTTCAGCGCCGCCCAACCTGCGGGTGCGCCGGGCACCATCGTCGGCAGCCAGCCCTCCGTCGGCATCGCGGCATAGCCCATCGCACGGACCTTCTCCGCGCTCAACGCCATCGGCGCGACACCGCTGGCGTTGAGGCCGTAGAGCCGTTTGTCCCGCTCGATCCACACGAGCGCAAAGCAGTCCGAGCCGAGGCCGTTGCCGGTCGGCTCGAGCAGCGGCATAGCCGCGGCCATCGCCACAGCGGCGTCCACGGCGTTGCCGCCGGACTTCATCACGTCCAGTCCGATCTGTGCGCCGAGCGGCACAGACGTGCAGGCGACGGCATTTTTGGCGTAGACGACATTGCGCCGTGAGGCGTAACGGTAGGTCAGCGGATCAAAGGCAGGCATGGGAAGCGTTCTCCTTTTCTCTTTTATAACAGGCTTAGTATAGCACCCCGACATGGGAAGAGCAAGGCGGCGGTTAGGCTCCCGCACGGACGGTTATAATATTTTCCGCATCATTACCCGGTTTTTAGGCATTATTGAAAAAATGAATCATTCTATTTCTTTGCATTTTCTTGATTTCTTTGGTGTTGTGCGCTATATTTTAGTTTGATTACGAAATTTTACTCACATAAACACAGAAAGGCGGATTTTATGGAGCTTCAAATTCAGGATCTGGTATCCTCCATCAAAAAGGACGGCATCGAGAGCGCGAACCGCGAGGCCGCGCAGATCCTTGCCGACGCCAAGGCGCAGGCGGAAAAGATCGTCGCCGACGCGAGGAGCGAGGCGGACAAGCTGCGTGCGGACGCGCAGGCGGAGATCGGCGTGTTCAAGGCCAGCGCTCAGCTCAGCGCAGAGCAGGCGAAGCGCGACGCAGTGCTCGCCTTCCGGCAGGAGATCGGCGCGGAGCTGACGAAGCTGCTCGCGCAGGATACGCATAAGGCGCTCGACGACAAGGCGCTCGCCGCGCTCATCACCGCCGCGCTGCAGGGCGAGGACGCCTCCGCCTACGCCGCAGAGGTCGCCTCCGTCACAGACGCGCTCAAAAGCGAGCTCGCCGGCGAGCTCAAGGCGGGGCTGGAGCTGCGGCTCTCCAAAAAGGTCCACACGGGCTTCCGCCTGTGCGCCAAGGACGGCTCGGGCTACATCGACTGCTCCGACGAGGAGCTGGCGGAACAGCTCGCTCCCTTCTTCCGCGAGCTGCGCATTTAAGGAGGGACGCTCTTGGCTTCCTATTACTACTTGATCTCGAGCCTGCCGATGCTCCGCGCGGGCGACGCCCCGCCGCTGGATTACGCCGCGTTTCTTGACCAATGCCGGGGCGCGGTGAGCGACAGGGTCTACCGCTCGCTCGAGGAGCTGACGGTGCGCTCGGAGGACGGCGGCTTCGTGAGCCGGTGGGCGGCCTTCTACCGCGTGCTGCAGGGTGAGCTGACCTATCAGCGGCGCGTGAAGCGCGGCGAGAGCTGCGCTGCACCGAACGAGCGCGACGCCGCCGTGACGCAGACCGTCACCGCGGCAGTGAACGCAAAGGACCCGCTCGAAGGCGAGCGGCTGCTGCTCGCGCTGGAATTTGACCGGCTGGATGAGCTGGTGGGACTGCATAGCTTCGACGACTGCGCGCTCTACGGCTACGCGCTGAAGCTGCAGCTGCTCGAACGGCAGCGCGTCTTCCGCCATGACGAGGGCAAGGCCGCCTTCGACACCCTGCTCGGGCAGGTCCGTCAGCAGATATTCAGCCTATAAGAAAACGGGAGAAACGAAATGGAGAAAGTGACAGGCTATGTGACCGGAGTCAACGGCAACCTTGTCTCGGCAAGATTCTCGGGCTCCGTTCGGAAAAACGAAGTCGGCTTCGTCAAGATCGGCAATGACCGCCTCAAGGGCGAGGTCATCCGCATCAGCGGCGACGCCGTGAGTATGCAGATCTATGAAATGACCAACGGCATTCAGGTCGGCGACGAGGTCGAGCTGACCGGCGAGCTGCTGAGCGTCGAGCTCGGCCCCGGCCTTCTGACGCAGGTGTACGACGGCTTGCAGAATCCTCTGCCGAAGCTTGCCGAGCAATGCGGCTTCTTCCTCGAGCGCGGCGTATACCTTGACCCCATCCCCGATAAGGAATGGGAGTTCACCCCCTGCGTCAAGCCCGGCGACGCCGTGCTCGCGGGCGACGCGGTCGGCAGCGTGCCGGAGGGGCAGTTCACGCACCTCATCATGGCGCCCTTCGACCTCAAGGACGAGGGCTGGCGCGTAAAGAGCGTGAAGGAAAAGGGCGTCTATCACGTCCGCTCCACCGTTGCGGTGCTGGAAAACGGCGCGGGCGAGGAGAAGGCGCTGAGTATGGTCTTTTCCTGGCCGGTCAAGCAGCCCATCCGCTGCTATGAGGAGCGTCTGCGTCCCGACGAGACGCTGGTGACCAAGATCCGCTGCATCGACACCTTCCTGCCGGTCGCCAAGGGCGGCACCTTCTGCGTGCCCGGCCCCTTCGGCGCGGGCAAGACCGTGCTGCAGCACATGGAGGCGAAGAACGCTGACGTCGACATCGTCATCGTCGCCGCCTGCGGCGAGCGCGCCGGCGAGGTCGTGGAGGTGCTCAAGGAGTTCCCCGAGCTGACCGACCCGCGCACGGGCCGCTCGCTGATGGAGCGTACCATCATCATCTGCAACACCTCGTCCATGCCGGTCGCGGCGCGTGAAGCGTCCGTGTACACGGCAGTGACGATGGCCGAATATTACCGCCAGATGGGACTCAACGTCCTGCTGCTGGCGGACTCCACGAGCCGCTGGGCGCAGGCCATGCGCGAGATGAGCGGTCGACTGGAGGAGATCCCCGGCGAGGAAGCCTTCCCTGCCTACCTCGAATCCGTCATCGCCGCGTTCTATGAGCGCGCGGGCAAGGTCCGGCTGAGAAACGGCAAAATCGCCTCCGTCACCATCGGCGGCACGGTCTCCCCCGCGGGCGGTAACTTTGAAGAGCCGGTCACGCAGGCGACGCTCAAGGTCGTCGGCGCGTTCCACGGCCTCTCCCGCGAGCGCTCCGACGCGCGCAAGTATCCATCCATCCACCCCATCGACTCGTGGTCAAAGTATCAGGGCGTGGTGGACATGGCGCGTGTGGAGGAGGCCCGCGGCATCCTCCGCCGCAGCAGCGAGATCAATCAGATGATGAAGGTCATCGGCGAAGAGGGCACCTCGGCCGAGGACTACATCCTCTACCAGAAGGGCGAGCTGCTCGATGCCGTGTACCTGCAGCAGAACTCCTTCGATCCCATCGACGCGGCCTGCGAGCCGGAGCGTCAGGCGCATGAGTTCAACGTGCTCTACGATGTGCTCACGCGCGATTACGCGCTCAGCGACAAAAAGGAGATCCGCGCCTTCTTCAATCAGGTGCGTCAGGAATTCCTCGACTGGCACGGCACGGTCTACGGCACGCCGGAATTTGCGGCGCAGGAAACGAAGCTCACGGACCTCTACCGGAGCAAGGTAACGGGTTAAGGAGGGTTTCAGAATGCAGAAGGTTTATACCAAGATCGAATCCATCGTCGGCAACGTCGTGACCGTGCGCGCCTCGGGCGTGCGCAGCGGCGACCTTGCCCTCGTCGGCGAGAGCTACGCGAGCGTCATCAAGCTCAGCGGCGACTTCGTCTCCCTGCAGGTCTTTGCCGGCACGCAGGGCGTCAGCACGACCGACACCGTGCGCTTCCTCGGGCGGCCCATGATGGTCTCGTTTTCCGACGACCTGCTCGGGCGCGTGTTCGACGGCGCGGGCGTGCCGCGTGACAACGGCCCCGCGCTGACCGAGAATATGATCCCCATCGGCGGTCCCTCCGTCAACCCCGCCAAGCGCATCGTGCCCAAGCGCATGATCCGCACCGGCATCCCGATGATCGACGTGTTCAACACGCTCGTCGAGAGCCAGAAGCTGCCCCTCTTCTCCGTCTCCGGCGAGCCCTACAACCAGCTGCTCGCCCGCATCGCTATGCAGGCGGAGGTCGACGTCATCGTCCTCGGCGGCATGGGCCTGAAATACGACGACTACCTCTTCTTCCGCGACACGCTCGAAAAGAGCGGCGCGATGGGCCGCACGGTCATGTTCGTCCACACGGCGTCCGACCCGACGGTGGAATGTACGCTCGTGCCCGACCTGTCGCTCGCCGTGGCGGAGCAGTTCGCCCTTGCCGGCAAGCGCGTGCTCGTGCTGCTGACCGACATGACCAACTTCGCCGACGCGCAGAAGGAAATGGCCATCACGATGGAGCAGGTGCCGTCCAACCGCGGCTACCCCGGCGACCTCTACAGCTGCCTTGCCTCGCGCTATGAGAAGGCGGTCGACTTTGAGGGTGCGGGCTCCATCACCATCCTCGGCGTCACCACGATGCCCGGCGACGACGTCACCCACCCCGTGCCGGACAACACGGGCTATATCACCGAGGGCCAGTATTACCTCAAGAACGGCCACATTGAGCCGTTCGGCTCGCTCTCGCGTCTCAAGCAGAACGTCAACGGCACAACGCGCAGCGACCACCGCGCCCTGATGGACGGCATGATCCGTCTCTACAGCGCCTACAAGGAAAGCCTTGAAAAGAAGTCCATGGGCTTCATGATGTCCGAATGGGACGAGAAGCTGCTCAAGTATGGCCACCTCTTTGAAACGAAGCTGATGGACCTGAGCGTGAACATCCCTCTGGAGGAGGCGCTGGACCTTGGCTGGGGGATCCTCGCCGAGTGCTTCGAGCCGAACGAAACGGGTCTGAAGACCAGTCTCCTGCAGGAAAGATGGCCGAAAAAGGACGCCTTGAACTGAGGGAGCGCGTATGGCTGTCAAACTAACAAAAAATGAACTGAAGGTCCAGAAGGACCGGCTCAAGCAGTTTCAACGCTACCTGCCGACGCTGCAGCTGAAAAAGCAGCAGCTCCAGTCGGTCGTGATGCAGGTGACGGCGCAGCTTGAGAGGGTCGAGGCCGAGCGGCTGAAGATCGTCGACGGTCTGGACGGCTGGATCGCGGTGTTCGCCGAAAACGGCAGCTTCCCCGAGGGGATGCGGCTCGATTCGCTCATCCGTCCGAAGGACGTCGTCTGCCGCGACCACAACATCGCCGGCGTGATCGTGCCGGTCTTTGAGGAGCTGACCTTCGAGGAGATCTCCTACGACGTCGCGGACTATCCGCTCTGGGTGGACACCGCCGTGGTCACGCTGCGCGAGATCGCGCGGCTGGACGCGCTGGTCAAGACGCTGCGCACGCAGGTCGAGCTGCTCGAGCGGGAGCTGCGCTCCACCGCGCAGCGCGTGAACCTGTTTGAAAAGGTCAAGATCCCCGAGGCGAGGGAAAACATCCGCGTCATCGGCATTTACCTCGGCGACCAGCAGACCTCCGCGGTCGTGCGCGGCAAGATCGCCAAGAAAAAGCTACAGGAGGCGGCGCGATGATCGAGAAAATGAAGGTCGTTCACATCGTCGCTGCGCAAACGCAGAAAACGGAGCTGCTCGACGCGCTGCGCGCGCTCGGCATCGTCCATTTCGCGGAAAAGGCGGATGCCGACCAGACCTATCTGGAGCGCTTCGCCGCGCTCTCGCGGCTCATCACCGTGCTCGAGGAGCAGGGGGTGAGCGAGGTCGAAGCGGAAACGCTCGACGACGATCAATTTAAAGTGCTCTTCGACGAGCTCAACGCATGTCTGGAGCGCAAAAAGGCATTGGAAGCCGAGCGCGCCGCCGCGGTCAGCGCGTGCGACACGCTCGCCGGCTGGGGCAGCTTCTCCCCCGCCGAGATCAAAGAACTGAAGGCGCAGGGCTTCGAGCTGCACTTCTGCCGCGTGGACAAAAAGCTCCTCGCTTCGCTCGAAGCGGACGAGGAAGTACGCTTCCTGCGGCTCGCGCCGGTCGGGAAGCAGCAGACCGTCGCCATCCTCGGTGCGCTGCCCGCCTCCTGCGCCGCCGGCGAGTTCATCCCGCCGGAAAAGAGCCTTGACGAATACCGGCAGGAGATCGCCGACTGTGAGCGCGGTCTTTCTGAGTGCGGCGCGCAGCTCAAGGCCGCCGCGAAGCACCTGCCCAGCTTCCGCGAGCAGCTGCTCAAAACGCAGAACGACGCGGACTACTCCTCCGTGCGCAATACCTCGGAGAGCGGGGACGGACTCGTGTGGCTGACCGGCTACCTCCCCGTCGACGAGGCGGAGCGCTTCAAGGCCGCCGCCGCGAAGGAGCATTGGGCGTGGGCGATGGACGATCCGGCGGCAGACGACGACAAGGTGCCGACCAAGATCAAGTACACCAAGGTCACGCGGCTCATCGCGCCGGTGTTCGACATTCTCGGCACCGTGCCGGGCTACCGCGAGTACGATATTTCGTTCTGGTTCCTCGGCTTCTTCACGCTCTTTTTCGCCATGATCATCGGCGACGCGGGCTACGGCTGCCTGTTCCTGCTGACCGCCGCGGCCCTGACGGCGAAGAGCAAGAAGCCCTCCGATGCCGTGCAGCTTTTGTGGGTGCTCTCCATCGCCACCATCGTCTGGGGCGCGATGACCGGCACCTGGTTCGGGCTTGAGAGCGCAATGGACGTGCCGCTGCTCCGCTCGCTGGTCGTTCCGACCTTTGCGAACTACCCCGAGTATTTCAACGTCACCACCACCCAGCAGCAGAACAGCGTCATGAAATTCTGCTTCATCCTCGGCACCGTTCAGCTCTCGCTGGCGTGTGTGATGAACATCCGCCGCAAGACGCGGGAGAAGGACCTCAGCTGGGTCGCCGACCTCGGCTGGCTGTGCGCGATCTGCGCGCTATACTTCGTGGTGCTCTACCTCGTCATCGGCGAGCAGGTGAACCTCACGCCCATTGCCGCGGTGGTCCTTCTCGGCTTCGTGCTGGTCGTGTGCTTCGGCGGTATGTCGCCGGACAAGACCTTCGCGCAGGGTCTCAAGGCGGGCCTTGGCAACGCCTTCACAGTGTTCCTCAACACCATCAGCGCCTTCGGCAACATCATGAGCTACATCCGACTGTTTGCCGTCGGCATGGCGTCGCTCGCTATCGCGCAGAGCTTTAACAACATGGCGCTCGGCTTCAAGGGGCCGCTGGTCGTCGTCGGCATCCTCATCATGCTCGTCGGTCACGGGCTGAACATCGTGATGGGCCTGCTGTCTGTGGTGGTCCATGGCGTGCGATTGAATCTGCTGGAATTCTCCGGTCAGCTTGGCATGGAGTGGACCGGCACAGCGTATGCTCCGTTCAAAAAACTGGATAAAATCAGAAAATAAATAAAAAGAGGAGAACATTGTTATGAGCATTGAATTTATTGGTATGGCGTGTGCGCTGGGCCTGTCCGCCATGGGCAGCGCGTTCGGCGCGGGCTTCGCGGCGCAGGCAAGCGTCGGCGCATGGAAGAAGTGCTACGCAAACGGCAAGCCCGCTCCCTTCATCATGGTCGCCTTCTCCGGCGCGCCCCTGACGCAGACCATCTACGGCTTCCTGCTGATGAACTTCATCCGCAGCGCCGTGGCCTCCGGCGCCGATCCCGCGCTCGCCATGTTTACGGGCATCTTCGCGGGTCTCGCCATCGGCCTGTCCGCGTTCTTCCAGGGCAAGGTCGCCGCGGCGAGCGCCGACGCGCTCGGCGAGACCGGCAAGGGCACGGCGAACTTCTTCATCGTCATCGGCATCATCGAGACGGTCGCGCTCTTCACGCTCGTCTTCAGCCTCCTGCTGTTACAGTAAGCGCAAGGAGAAATTTCATAGCGGCACAGCAAGGGAGCCGGAGGATGTCCGGCTCCCTTCTTGCAGCATTTTCTTCACGATACCCTCATTTTCCGCCAAAGGCGCAGGCTTTTCTGTCAAGCTCTGCAATGTCCTCCTCCCTTCATTTCATCATTAGCTGCGCAAATGATAAGTATATTAAATTGATTCTTTTCTTATGCCTTTGTATCCCGTATAATACTAAGGCTGGCGTTTTGACGCAAACCGTATCTCTCATAGTACGGAGGAAATATTCAGGAGGCTATTATCATGGCGAATTGTGCGATCGTAGGCATCAACTGGGGCGACGAGGGCAAGGGCCGCATGGTCGACTACCTCACCGACCATTTCGACGTGGTCGTGCGCTATCAGGGCGGCGGCAACGCGGGCCACACCGTCGTGAACGATAAGGGCAAGTTCGCCCTGCACCTGCTGCCCAGCGGCATCTTCCGCGAGGGCGTGGTAAACATTCTCGGCAACGGCGTGGCGCTCGACTGCGAGAACCTGTATAACGAGATCGAGACCCTGCGCGCCGCAGGCGTGACGATCACGCCGGAGAACCTGAAGGTCAGCGAGCGCGCCTCCCTGCTGCTGCCGTGGCACCGCGAGCTCGACGCGCTCGAGGAAGCGCGGCTCAAGGACAAGAAGTACGGCTCCACCAAGCAGGGCATCGCGCCGTTCTATTCCGACAAGTATCAGAAGAAGACCGTGCTCGCCGGCGAACTGCTCCACCCCGAGCACCTCAAGGCGCATCTGGCCGACCTGCTCGAGTGGAAGAACCTCACGCTCACCCGCGTCTACGGTGCAAAGGGCTATACCATGGACGAGCTGACGGCGTGGATCGACGACTTCGGCACAAAGATCAAGCCCTTTGTCGCCAACACCACGGCGTTCCTGCGCGAGGCGCAGGCAAACGGCAAGCGCATTCTCTTCGAGGCACAGCTCGGTGCGCTGCGCGATCTGGACTACGGCATCTATCCCTACACCACCTCATCCAACGCTATCGCCGCCTATGCGTCGGTCGGCTCGGGTCTGCCCGGCGCAAAGCTCGACGAGGTCGTGGGCGTGGTCAAGGCTTACTCCTCCTGCGTGGGCGAGGGGCCCTTCACCTGCGAGTGGTTCGGCGATGAAGCGGCAAAGCTGCGCGAGGCCGGTGCGGAGTTCGGCGCAAAGACCGGCCGTCCCCGCCGCGTCGGCCCCATCGACCTCGTGGCGACGCGCTACGGCGTGGAGATGCAGGGTGCGACGAGCATCGCCCTCACGAAGCTCGACGTGCTCAGCTACATGGACAAGATCCCTCTGTGCGCTCACTATGAGATCGACGGCGTGCAGACCGACGATTTCCCCTTCCCCGTCCTTCTTGACCGCGCCAAGCCCGTCATGGAGTATATGCCCGGCTGGCAGTGCGACATCTCCGGTGCCCGCCGCTGGGAGGATCTGCCCGAGGCCGCGCGCAGCTACGTCGAATATGTGGAAAAGGCCATCGGCTGTCCCATCGGCTATGTCTCCGTAGGTCCCGAGAGAGAGAGCCTCATTCTCCGATAAGAAAAAATGGAACGGCAGCGCCGTTCCATTTTCTTTCGGGTGGACAAGCTGCGGATTTTTCGGTACAATAAAGCAAATCAGAAAAGAGGAGCGAGCCATGAGCAAAGACGTTTACGAATCACCCCTGTCGTCGCGCTATGCGTCGCCGTATATGCTGCACCTGTTCTCCGCCGATATGCGCTTTCAGACATGGCGGCGGCTGTGGACCGCGCTTGCCCGCGCGGAGCACGAGCTGGGACTGCCCATCACCGTCGAGCAGGTCGCGGAGCTGGAAGCGCACATCACCGACATTGACTACGCCGTGGCCGAGCAGCGCGAGCGCGAGGTGCGCCACGATGTGATGGCGCACGTCTACGCCTACGGCAAGGCCGCGCCGTCCGCCGCCGGCATCATCCACCTTGGTGCGACGAGCTGCTACGTCACCGACAATGCCGACCTCATTCTCTACCGCGACGGTCTGCGCTATCTGCGCAGCGAGCTGCTCGGCGTGCTGGCAAATCTCGCCGCGTTTGCTCGCGAATACGCCGCCGTGCCTACCCTCGGCTACACGCACTATCAGCCCGCACAGCCTGTGACCGTCGGCAAGCGCGCAGCGCTCTGGATGCAGGATTTTCTCAGCGATCTTGAGGAGCTCGACCACATTCTCGCCACGCTGAAATTCCTCGGCTGCCGCGGCACGACCGGCACCGAGGCCAGCTTCATGGACCTCTTTGACGGCAACGGTGCGAAGATTGACGAGATGAACCGCCGCATCGCCGCAGAGTTCGGCTTCGACCGCTGCTTCTCCGTCTGCGGCCAGACCTACCCGCGCAAGACCGACAGCCGCATCCTGAACGTCCTCTCCTCCCTCGCGCAGAGCGCCTACCGCATGGCGAACGACATCCGTCTGCTTCAGCACGACCGGCAGGTCGAGGAGCCGTTCGAGAAAAACCAGATCGGCTCGTCCGCCATGGCCTACAAGCGCAACCCCATGCGCTGTGAGCGCATCTGCTCGCTCAGCCGCTATCTGATGGCCGACGCCGCCAACGCCCCCATGACCGCGAGCGTCCAGTGGCTCGAGCGCACGCTCGACGACTCCGCCAACCGCCGCATCGCCCTGCCCGAGGGCTTCCTCTGTGCGGACGCCGTGCTGCGCCTGTGCCAGAATGTCACCAACGGTCTGCACGTCAACGAGAAGATCGTCGACCGCACCATCCGCGAATACCTGCCCTTCCTCTCCACCGAGAACATCATGATGGAGGCCGTCAAGCGCGGCGGCGACCGGCAGGAGCTGCACGAGCGCATCCGGCAGCATTCCATGGCCGCGACCGCACGCATGAAGGAGGGCGAACGCTGCGACCTGCTCGACCGTCTCGCCGCCGATCCCGCCTTCGGCATGACCCGCGCGGAGCTCGACGCCGTCATGGACCCCGCGCTCTACACCGGCCGCTGCGCGCAGCAGGTCGAGCGCTTTCTATCCGAGTGCGCGCCCCTGCTCGCGGATGCGCAAAGCGCCGACGGCGCGATCAGCCTGTAAACGCAGCAAGCCCTCCCGGCCGGGAGGGCTTGACTTTTGTGCGTGATATGGTACAATCGTCTCAAGGACGCTGTTGTATTGCGGCGGTTAGCCACTCCCTTGCGAAAGGGGGTGATGCAGATGGGAAACGGGCGCCGGGCGCGAGCCCTGCGTTTCGCGATATGCTTCATCGTGATCCTTGCGATCATGATCTACATAGCCCCAAAAGCGTGTTGACCGCCCGGCTAGCACCCGAGCGGTCAACATAGATAAACCTGTGTTGATTTTTGAGGGCTAACTGCCGATACAGCAGCGTCCCTTGCTATCTTCATTATAATCCGGCGGGCGAAAATGTCAAGCCGGAAATTTTTTTTGCCCTCGTTGCACGCGGACGGACACCAAATGGGCGAATCACTCCTACAGGTGATTCGAGATATTTTCGCCGTAAGAAAAAATCATAAAACCGGCGGAAACCTTGGAATTTTACACGAAAAACTGAATCATACATCATCGGCCGCCCTCGGCGGGGCGGCTTGAAACAAAAGGCCGAGAGGAGAATGATATGGACTCTTTTCCGAATTATAAATCTGCACCCAATGCAAATCAGTATCACCAGCCAAGCAATTAGAAAGAGCTTGAAGCGAGCAAGTACCAGAAGTGAAAGCCATCGTGCAATAGTCCATTTTTACTACGTATTTCATAGTGCATACTCCTATCTCAGTTTTTTCCTCGCTGATAGAGTATCATTATCGTACCCCCATACATTTTCAGAAATTTCAAAAATTTTTGCAGCAATATCAGGCGCTTCGGGGATCGACGTGAAAAAATGGGTAGACGGCGACCCTCTCGGAAAACCCGCAAGCCCTTGCGCCCCAGGCGTTTCGGCGGGTAGACATCGGGTAGACATGGGCGGTTTTGAACAAAACGGATCGTCAAAGTGTACAAAAAAAGCGCCCTTCGGCGCTTTTTTCAAAAGGACTCATTTTCAGGTTTTCACGATCCGCTTTTTTCCGCACTTCGGACAGGTCAATTCGACCATTCCGACGTTGCGCGGCACACGGCAATAGGCGCCGCAGGAGCACTTCACATACTTGTGTTCCTTGTCGGCGCGGCGGGCCTTCGCTCCGCGCAGGGTGCTCTGCTTCGGCCCCCACCACTGCATGAATTTTGCGTTTTCCGCGCGGCGCTTTTCAAGGTTGCGCGAGAACATACGGAACAGCAGATATACGCACAAAAAGAGCGTGGTATAGTGGATAAAGGCGGCAAATGCCTGCCCCGGCACCAAGGCGGGCAGCAGGCTGAGCACCAGCTCAGCGATAAACAAGGCCCAGCAGAGCTGGTCGGCGCCGTTTCGACCGTACATGAAGCGCGCCATCGCGCAGCGAAGCTTATAAATGAAATTCTGCAAGGTCCATCACACTTTCTATCAAAACTGTTTTTATTCTATATGATTTCGTCTAAATAGTAAAGAGGGTGCAAAAAAGTTTACGAAACGGCAATAATTGGTTTGACACAGGACGCTTCGTATGCTATGATACCGAAAGGAATAAGGGAGTAGCCAACGCCGCTGCGGCGTCGGGCGGGTCGTCATCACGGGGCTGCGCCCCCGGTCCGCTCATGAAATGGCGAGACTTTTACCGAAGGCGTCTTTGCAGCCGTCCGACGGTAAGAGTCTTTTTCTTTTCCCAAAACCAATTCTATGATACAGGAGTGTGTTGCATTTATGAGCTTTCTGCTTGACGGCTTTCGAGCCGTAACGTGGCAGCAAGGCGTGATGTACCTCGTGGGCTTCGCGCTCATCTACCTCGCCATCCAAAAGGACT
>OGES01001160.1_pt1 | contig 22148 bp, 19 predicted proteins | sample 1570711 | NCBI WGS metagenome assembly OGES01 (sample SAMEA2582133, study PRJEB24529) | metagenome | biome: Human gut stool | place: China | collected 2011 | reverse complement strand
TCCTAAGACAATATTTCCAAGAGCCATTCCCCATCCAAAGAAAACAATCCAAATTAAATTCACAAGAAATGAGAAGGTTCCATTCCCATATACAACCTCTTTTCCAAAAGGCCAAAATGCTAAGGATGCAAATTTGAAACATTGCAAACCTATAGGAATTCCAACAATTGTGACACACCATATACATCCTGCAATGATCCATGCAAGACCTCCGATTATCCCGCCACAAAGAAACCAAAGTATATTTCCTAATAATTTCATCTAATCCACTCCCCTGTTACTCCACAATTACGGTAGCCTTAACACATATATTCCACTGATTTTCCATATAAAATCTGTCTTGATAAACTTTAATCACCCCTGGTACAGCGACTTCTTCAACGGGTTCTTTCCCAAACCGTCTGCGTGCAATCACGTCTATGATTACATCGTCTTCTTTCGCCAACCTTTTAAGTTCATTTAAATACACTTGATATAGCTCTGAATCTATAACGCAGCATTTCACTATATATTGTTTTACTATTTTCCTAAAGACCCTGCCAACATCAAGTTCCTTCATTTCGCCTTTGATCTTGATATATTCTGATGCTTCGCAAGAGAATTTTGAGGTATCAGGATACACGGTTTGTATTGCCTTTTCCTTATTCTGCTTTTTTACCAAACTATTGAATAGCTGTAGAATTAGTATATCATAAGCAACGACATATCGTGCATCTTTTTATACAAATCGCACAAAAAGATGCACCTTTTCACTTTTCTTATTATGTAAATCGCAAATCCAACCCAGCAAATAGTTCTCCAAGCGTACTGCTCAAGCGCTCTGACGGTTTATCCGGCATTTCGTAACTTACCAGTTGATACTCTGGATTCAATTCCAATTTTTCTATTAGATATCCTGTATTAACAGCATCATCCAATCCGTCATGGAAGTTACCTTCCGGTTCAATCTCAACTCGTCCCAGAGCTTCTTCCAGACTTAACTGTCGTGATAATTCAAATCGTTTCGTAAATACATCTTGATAGTCAATCCAGTTTTCAGCTTTCATAAACGCATGGATTCTTTCATCCGTCATGTTTTTTGCTTTAATTTCATGTAGCAGCTGATCTCTATCCGATTCACTCCAGGCATAGATTTTGTAATCACGTTCTCCCAGCCAATCAATCATATGTAGCAGTACTTCTTCCAGCTTAGGAGCATTTTTAACCTGGCTGTTCTTTATACCTGTCAGATTCTCTATAAAATAATCAATCACACCATGTTCTGGATGAACATATTGGCAAAGTGTTCCTATTCTTTTAAATGAATCATCAAGAAGAACTGCACCAATTTGTATTGTTTCGGTCGCATACTTATATGAATTGCTCCGATAGTCTCTCGGAACTTTACACATTTCTAAATCAATCACCAAATTAAACATTTTTCGTTATCTCCATCTCCTTCTTTTCATTTTTGAGGCTCTTTTTACAAACCTTACATATTGTTCCTACTGGTGTTACCAACTCAACTTTTGCATAAGCGCTCTTTCCGATCTTGTCATATAAACGACCAGCACTCATACGCCGAACAATATAATTACTTATAGATCATGCAATATACCAAGTAAACAATTCCCGCCACTACTAATCCTGGTAAAAACATTTCGCTTCCTCCCTTCGGACTAATCATTCATGTACTCATAGTAATCAGATTCACTGGCAAATAAAATATATCTGCCTTCTACCAATCCCATGTATCCATCACTTGTATTAAATCCCTTCATTGCCAGTTCCTCCATTTCTGTAAATTTCTATTTTCTATTCCTTTTGATAATTCTAATCTACAAATTAAACTGTCCAATAAAAACGCCTTATTAGCATAAAAAGAACAGGTAAGAACAATTCCTACCTGCTCTACAATAATTCTTTTTAATTATTTTATATAATAGATTAACTGTTTTTCTTCCGTGATCATCATAATGATTTTTACTTCCAAAGAATCCAGAACTTGATCGTCCTACTTTATTTCCATGCGCATCATAATGATTCGTTGATCCGAACATCCCCGGACTACTATTAATCTCGTTCACTCTCCCAATAATCATACGCATCATCATACCCATCATCGTAACTACCGTCGCCGAATTTCTCCGCCCACTCTTCTGCAAAATCATCCGGATCATTATAATCCTCTACATCATATGGATCTGAATTATATCTACTATGACTACTTGAACTTGATCCTGATGATGGACTAGAATAATTATTTTCTGATGTTTTTTGTTCTTCCTTATTGGAAGTCCAGTCTTCGGAATATACAGTTTCATCATCTATATTTAAATATTTGTGTTTACACATAAAATCTGTTGAATATTCATATTTAGATCCGCTTGTTCCAATGATAGGAATTTCAAATGCCCCCACGTCCAAATACCATACTCTTATCGTTTTTTTCATTTACTGTTGTCTCGTAATCATAAGTTTCATCAAATATACTTTCTTTTTGATACCCCATTTCTTTTAAAGACTCTAGAAATTCCGTCATAGTTCCTGCTTTTTTTTCTCCTGGCGTTCTGCACGATCCTTCTCAACCTCTAGTCGAACACGACGGTTATCTAATATTTCGCCCACTTGGTTACATATAAAAATGAATACTACCACACCAAGGATTACTGAAATAATCTTAATCATTTTCTTTTTGTTCATACTGCTCCCCTACACTGGACTTTCAAAGTATCCCTTCTGAAGTCTCCGGATCTCTTCCTGAGCGAACTCCACAACTTCTTCCGGTCCAACAATCTTAGCTCCATCTCCAAGCGCAAATACCCAATGAATAAACTGCCTGCTAACTGCAACATCTACTAATGCTGTAAAATGTGTTTCGTCCACTGGTCTCATCATAACGTCTTTTCCAAATCGATCTACAATAACACCTGCAAGCTGATTCTCCATATACAGCTTCACTTTCTGCTCCTTACCACTGTACATACCGAAGCTCTTCTTTGCATATGCAGCCAGATCAAACTTCTCAAATCGTTCTTTTCCCTCTCTTGGTTCATCTGACATTGTAATGTGCAGCATCTTATCTACACGGTAATGCTTGATAATTCCTGCTTCTGAATCGAAACCTACCAGATAATAATTTTCATCATCCCAGGACAGTCCCCATGGACTGATATGATAATATTTTCCATCATGTCGCAATTCCATCTCTTTTTTTACATTCCACTGAAAATATTGAAATATAATTTTCTTGTTCTCTGCGATTGCTGTATGGATTGCATCTACATTATAGTAGATACTTTCGTTCATTGTCTTAATTCTGCCCGAGACATATACCTGTCGCTGCAGCTCTCTTGCTTCATACTTACTGACTAAATTTTCCAGTTTTTTAATAAGCTCATTTGACTTCTTCTCTGTAATAAACTTAGAAGACTGAATCGCATCAACAAGCAGCTTCAACTCTGGAAGTTCAAAAGGTCGATTTGTGACATGATAATAATTCGAGCGACCTTCTTTTTCACTCCCTATCTCAATGTCCATAACTTCTAACGCTTCCATATCTTTATAAATTGTTTTTCTTTCTGCAGTAACATCATACTTTTCTAGTTCTGCAAGAATCTCATTCACAGTGAGTCTGTGATCTTCGTCTTTTTTCTCTAGCATAATCTTGAGAAGATAAAATAATTTCAGTTTCTGATTTGTTCCCTTTGGCATAGTAACCCTCTCTATTTCCAACATAAGCTGTTCGGAATAATCGTTTGTTTTTCTTCCTTTAGTATATCAGAAAGTAATCTTATAAACTACATCTGACAGGTACTCTTGCAAATAAAATAAGCCAGTGTTACAAGACTAATATACTCGCAACACCGGCTTCTGTTATTTATTTGTTTTTAATTTTTCTAAAATAGTCAATACGTCTGGCTGAGTCGGAGTAAACTTTACTCCTCTCTTCAACATTTTAAGAACCTTCTTCGCTTTCTTCTCGATTGTTCTGGCTACATGTTCACTTGTTACCATTAAATGATTTCCCGCAATAGTGTATTCTCGCTCTATATATTTTTCTGTAATAGGAAACATATCTTGTATGAGAAATGCACTTTCTCGACTATCATCTAATTTTACAATATGTATAATATCACACGGCTTTCCTGCTTTTTCTTTATTCTCAACAATTTTTTTGTATTTATCTATTCTGCTTGATAATGGTATCATCCAAAATATTCCCATATCAGAATCCTCGAAGCAATAATAATGAGGTCTGTTTCCTGCCTTATTTCCTTTAAGATATGGATCAGGCATGTCCGTAAAAAAATTATCTTTTATAATATAGAATCCCGTCTTTTTCATTATCTTGTCCTCATTATAATGTATATAGAAAAATCCTCCGCCTTACGGCGAAGGAGTAAACTTTCAACCCAACCATTTTTATACCGCATATTGGTCAGCGGTAAACTTTCGACCCAACCACTTATATACCGCATATTGGTCAGCGGTAAACTTTCTTTGTACACATATTCTAACAAGTACAAAGAGAAAAGTCAAGATGGCTTCCCACTATTATTTTATGCAGATTCATCTTCAAATATTCCATCATTTCTTATACGTCCAATGAACCAATATATTTACCATTATACTTGTTAAATTTCTTTTTGTCTTTAAGACTTGATAATCGGAGATATATTATACTGCCATGTTTTATGTAAATGTTATAAATGCGAATTGTTGGGCACATGCTCGGAGATTCTTTTCAGATGCAGTAAAGATTGCTGATAAAAAAATTGTTTCTAAAGAAACGGTCGAGAATGCTTTTACAAGTTACCTCTCGACCGTCATTTTTTTCTAATTCATACTGTCTAGCGATTTCTGTAACATCTCTTTATATGCTTTGCGCACATTCGAAGGGCCTTCAATCATAATTTCCCCAGCTGCTCCAAATACCCAGCGATAGAAAGTTGGACTCACGCAGACTTTAACTTTTATCCGGAATTTTTCCTCACCTACGCTTTGAGTCTTAATTTTCATACCAAATTTATCAACCACAGACTTCATAATACAGTTGTCGCATAGCAATGTTACATCAATTGCTTCATCTGTAGAGAACATACGGAAGACCTCTGTCGTATATTTAGATACATTATATTCCTTCGGTTTCTTAACAGCCTTTTCCTTCAGGATCTCCGGCTGTTTCTTGATACGGTCTACTCTATAAGTACGAACAGCTTCCCTCTCATCACAGTAACCTATCAGATAGTAATAGTCGCCATCCCAAATTAAATCAAATGGACTGACAGTATATGGCTTTCCATCGTTCCTGAGCACTTCCTTCTTCTTACCATTGAGTTCAGAATAATAGAAGGAAATCTTCACGCCGGCATTGATCGCCTCATTGATGGCATCCACTATGTAATAGCCCTTTTCATTCTCTGTCTTCACACGGCCGGTGATATGCACAGATCTCTTTAACTTATCTGCATTGTTCTCACTGGTCAAAGAGAGTAGCTTTTTAATCAGGCTCTCACTCTTCTTCTCTGTTATGAACTTGGAAGACTGCACTGCATCGATCAGAAGCTTTAACTCCGGCACGGAGAACTTGCGGTCTGCCAGGTAGTATTCCCAGGCACGCTTACGTTCTCCGATAATCTCAAAGCCAGCCGCACGAAGCAAGTCAATATCCTTAGGCACAGTGGTTCTATGCACAAGAATATTGTGCTGCTCCATCATGCGGTCAGTGATCTGCTTTGTAGAAAGGGTATGATCCTCATCGGTCTGTGTCAGAAGCATCTGATAGAGATACAGAATACGAAGTCTAGTATCGTTGTCTTCTACCTTTGGTTCAATCACCATTTCTGCTTTGTTTGCCTGATCAGCTAAAATGACATCAGCAATTACCTGAGCAGCAAGCTTTGATCCAAGCTCATTTGGATGACAGCCATCCTCAGCAAAGATATCCTGCTTAGCTGCTTCCTCATAGAAGCGTTTGCCTACATCGGCAATCAAGGCCTCATTCCGATCGGCAGCCTCATGATAAGCATCATACATTTTCTGATACATCTCATCATAGTCCATGCCGAAGGATTCCAGCTGCTTGCCGCCCTTCTGATAAGCCCAGGTTGCATACAGAACCGGTACTGCTCCATTGGAACGAATCCGCTCGCACAACAGTGCAGTGTTCTTCAGGAAGCTTTCCCTCGAAGTAATTGGGCCGTTGCTCATCTCCTGAAGAATTACATAGTCCCACTTCTCATTCTCCAAAGCCGCCTGCGTCATTCCTCCCATCTTGGTATCAGGATTCAACTGCTCGGCAAGACGCGCTCCACCGCGGGTGTGCTGAACCACTTCGGCATCTATTAAATTGGCCAGGGTTTTTGGCATGTTGTTTGCAAAAGTAAAACTATTGCCAAGCATTAAGATTCGCATTAAATACCTCTTTCTAGATTCTATTATTTGTTTCTAATACATATAACTCATTTCCATCTATAATCTTGTTCTGTTTGATCACTTTATACAACAGACTGAAACTGTATCAATGGGGCATATTTGTCGGCGTAGCTCTTGCCATTGATTCAAATTGAAGGCTGTGGTAAGTAAATGCAATTGTATAAATCCTGCAATGTTTATTATTACAAGATATGTCATAAATGGACTCAATCCACGCATCGTTCTTTTTCCTATTTCGACTTATTGCTTCGATATGTATGATATGTAATCACCACCTCAACATCTGCACGATATTCCTTTCCAGAAGCAAACTTCCCATCATCATTCACGGTTACAGATTTTACTTTCCCATCATCAGTTATCCATCCCGTAATAATGTCATATTCTACTTCAAGTGTTATATTTTCAAAGCCTGCTTCTTCAAATTTTCCCATCACATCTTGATAGTTTGCACCTTTAGCTTCTTTCGATGACATTGGCACTGAATATTTTTCAAGTGTATGATACGTAATCAATACCGGGAAGTTGGATGGATATTTAGAAATTGAAGTAAATTTATCGAAGATGCCTATTTTCACTGTATCTACTTTATTCTCTTCCGCAATATCTTTCAGTGACAAATCCGCAATTTCATTTGTTAAAATATTACTAAAACCCTCTTTCTCAAAAGCAGAAATTACTTCCTCGTAGCTTTCTCCACGTAATTCTGTCGAAGAAAAACCCACTGGTGTAAGAAGCTTGATTTCGTAATATCCAATGCCTATAAGAGCCGCAGCAATAAGGAATAATATGCCTAAAAAACGAAGCTTCCTATTTGCTTTCTTTTCTGTTTTTTGCTTAACCTTATTATCAGAATAGACATGAGAACCCCAATTATGACTTTCGTTGTTTCTCGTTCTTGCTGAATCACTCGACGTATTTGAATATGAATAATGCTGGTTCTCAGAATCGGAATATTCGAATAAATTACCACTATTATTTGAAGACTCTTCTTCTCTCTCCTCATACTCATCATAGTAATCATGATACAAGTGGGCTCCGCACTCTGTACATTCCCAGTTTTCATCATCCTCATTAAATCCCCATTGAATGTCCAATGGCGCATCGCACCTCGGACAAATATGCTTGATAATTGTATACTCATCATCACTATAAGAATGATGTAAATGAGCTCCACAAGAAGAACACTCCCAATCATCATCATATTTATTGAAGCCTGGCTGAAAATCTAGTGCAACTCCACAATTTGGACATGAAAACTCTATCTGTTCTTCGCTCACGATATCATCCTCTGAAATTCGGTTATGATGCCCACATTCAGTACATGTCCAGGATCCATAACTATCCGAGAATCCGCACTGACGATTAAGAAGAGCCCCACAACTATCACAATACCAAGCTATTCCTTCAAACGAATCTCCGTTATAAACATCATCATCCACAAGGAGCTCACCACACTCTGTACATCGCCATGTCCCACCATCAGGGGCAAATCCATATTGATCATTCAGAATAGCACCGCAGTTCGGACAAAAGTATTCGTCCATCTATTTCACCCCTTTAACTTAAGAATACTCATTCTTTATTTTTTCTTGAAATTGCCATTTTTTTTAAAGAATTGCACCTCCGATTGAAACTACTGCCGATCCAATTCCCGCCACACAATTGCCTGCTTTATTCACACAATCTGAACAAATTCCAAGTTTACTTTTTCCAACAATTATTCTCTTGCAAAATTTGCACTTTTTCTCATTTATCTTTTCCATAATCATTCCTCCCTGTTCTATCCTTGGTTTAACACCTACTCAGCATATTTTTCAATCCAATTTTCTCCATCATATTCGTTAATCTGTTTTTCTAGCCTTGTAAGATAATCTTGCAACCTGCTATCCTCTTCACTGGCATACCAGACATTTGCTCGTCCAAAACCATAAGCCCAACCACTTGATTTTCTTGGAACTTCCCATTGGACTTTTCTTGATCTGATTCCTGTAGGAAGCAAAACACAATCCGACGATTTGGCTATTGCATTATAATATTGTATATCTTCAGGAGCAAACACCGCCTCTTGATAATGTCTATAAACGGTAGCATGCTTGTACCAGCCAACAACTGTTGTAAACTTATGTGCCGGATGTTTTGCGCAGTATACAACAAGTACATCATCTACTGATTCTTCTTTTTTACACAGCTCACAACCTGCAATATTCTCTATCCGCATTTGATTGACATCTTTCCCATTATGTGATTTTGTCTCGAAAAATCCCAAACAATATAAACATTCCCAGCCCTCCATATTCACCGGTGTGAAATTATACTTTTCATGTGCATCTCCGGTCTCATTGACAAAACTTCCGCCATTTACTGGAATATCTCTTCCATCTTCGTTTCCCCGGTATTCTTTCATCCATGCTATATTGCAAAAAAGTATTCTCATATCATCAGCCCTCTTTTCCTTTTGAAAACGGACTCAAATCAATAAATAATTCCTTCAATCCGCTTGTATCTTTAAATTCCCTGAACAAATATTCCAGAAGCTCTTCCTGCCTTGCCTGACCTAATGTAAGCCGGTAAAGAGATAAAATCTTTATCAGCCTTTCATAATTCACCTCGTCCTTACTCATCGGATACATTGGCACGAGTCTCTCTATCTTTACACTCTGATCTTTCCCAAAACACCAGAATGGTACAAGTTCTGATTGATCATCCTGCTTTTCCGCTTTTGCTGCTTCAAACATTTCTTTCCAAATGTCACGCTTATACTCCATTCCGACTGCCTTACCATATTTATCGGCAACATTCTGTCTGATTGCCAGACACTTAAATCTGTTAATTCTGCCTTCTCTCTGCTCAAGATCAATCGGATTTCCAGGAAGATTCCAGTGCATAATCACACGACAGTAATTATGAAAATCAAGCCCTTCCTGCCCGATAGATGTTGTAGCAAGCACGAACGGACGCATTGGTGAATTAAATGCATTTCTAATGTTTTCTTTACGCATGACTACCTTGGAATTATCTCCCGCATCCTTTGTAAATCCTACCGCATAACTTGACCTGATTCGACACCCGTCACTTTTCTTGTCAGCTCCGTTAATACGCTTTTTGAAATCAGGATAAGTATCAGCGATATAGGTAGCGGTATGTATTTTCAATGAATCCATCATCATACCATGAACGATTTGATACTGATTATCCTCTGACTGAAACCCCGCCGTTTCCTTCAACATATGGATATACTCGTCAATCATTGCCTGAAAACAGCCATCCTTACAGTATTTAAGTACATTCTGCCAATGAGAATTATCATCCCTGCATCTGCCGTAGGCAAGGTCAATGATAGCTGTTGACTCCGGTAAATTAAAATTATTCACAAACACTTTTGCCAGTGATGTTGCTCTGGCTGTGCTTCTTCCATTTGAACGAAAAATGCATATTGCCGGCGATCCTAATACCATATTTACCAATGTTTCCAGAAGATCATCCGGCTTTCTTCCAAGATAAATTTCTTCCGGTGCATCAAGATAACTTCTCAGCTTATCAATATGGGCAATAAATCCTTTATTTCTTTTATCCTTCGAACTGCTTCTAACCTCAGATGTTGTATCTTCTTCATCAACATTCATTTCCCACACAATATCGTCTATCCAATTTTTTGCATAAATGACTCCATCCATGAGCATCGGTGCGAGATAATACCATCTGGCATCCTCCTTATTGCTAGACGAATCACCATACTTTTCATTGATTACTGCAAGCTTCTTTTTCAATTTCAGCCGTACCGATTTTTCTATAACTTCCAATGATTCATGATTATTCAATGACTCAATTGGTAAATACATATCCGAAAGTGTCTTAGATGGATAAAGCAGTGCAAATAGGCTCATGCCTCTTACTTCTCCATTTGAGACATTAAACCTCAGTCTTGCCACTGGGTATCTTCTCGAACCTTCCGCAAAATAACCTGTATTCTTCTTATCCTGGTTCTTTATCTGATGTACCAATTTTCCAACTGTAAGTCTTTCCGCCTCATAGGAAACCATAGCACCAATCATTCGTGGAACCATCTCCCATGCAGAAAAAACAAGTATTTTTGAAAACCCTTTGCTGTTTTTATATGCTCCCTGCATCTCATAATATGGCATTGATGGTGGAATCCACAGGTATTTTTCCGCCCCACCAATAAATGCCTTTTCTTTCAGTGCCTCAAGTCTTGCATTGGTTTTCGGCAGTTCTTCATATTTATTGATTCTATTGCGATTCAGCCACAAAAGGCTCTGTTCTCTTTCATTTCCAAATTCATCAGGATGTTTCGTATAATATTTTTCTATCTGCTCTTTTATTTTGTATTTTTTCATAAAAGACATAAGATAAGGACAACTCTTTGCATAATCTATCGGCAACGTATGTTTTGAATCTGTTTTTGACAATAATCGTGACATCTGTATGTAAGAATTAATATCGTTCCCGTCTATCCGCAGATGGTGTTTCACACTGCTGTCATCTGTATAATCCCCAGAATCCATGACAGATATTCGTTCTGTCCTGCTGACTCCTTGATACATGGCATTTTCCGCAAGTTCCTTCATACGGATAATTGCACTGTCTCCAGCTTTTAATTCACTTAAAGCAACTGAATAGTTTTTCCAGATTTCCTTAAAATTTGTATCTTTGACCTCATCGTCAAAAAGAAAGTTCATAACCTGAAAGAATTCTGCATAATGTTCGTCCAGCTGATTTTCATCAATCTCTTCAAGCGTAGAATATAATTTATATGGTGTTGCTGACAGCAGAAGCACTCTTGTATCATGTCCGCTAAGAAAACTATGTGCAAGGATGCCAAGTTCACTGTCATCAGATGACAGAAGAAATTTAAATCTCTGAAATTCATCCATGATTACAAGATCCGGTTCGAGCATGGATACACTGATTCTCGCAAACATTACACGTAATTTATTCATTACATAATAATTGGAATACGTGAGTTGTTTATTATATTTTCTCTCCTTCAGATGATTAAGCAGCATATCCCTAATTGCATTATATTCTGGATAATTAACAATCTTTTCAATTACATTTTTAGGATAACTGCCATCGGACACCTTTTCGCATTCTTTTACACGCTTTTCAAAGTTACATTTTGCCCATCCGTCCCATGCTTTTACAGCATCCAGTATCATAAATTTTTCGAGAGAAATCACATGCCCTTTAAAGTCAGGTATTCTCTTTAAGATTGCAAACATTAATGCTCTTTCCTGTACACTTCCTCCACCGGAAGTCATACGGAAAGATGTTTCTGGTGTAAGCGGAATAAGCTGTATGTAACCTTCCTTTATTCGGGGATCATTCTCCTGCTCAGTAATCTTCAAATGCTGCATAGATAATCTTGTATCAGCTACCGAAGCAATACTATTTTTCCCTGTCACATCAAGTTTTCTAATGTTCTGATTTGCTATGTTCTGATTAGAGCAAATATATATCACTTTAAACAGCTCATCATTTTCTTCAATTCTAAGTCTCGCCGTCTTCACAATTGCCCCTCTGGCAATAAGTGTTTTTCCCATACCGACCTCATCAGCAACAAGCACACGGTTCTGATTATGTCTGAAAAGATAATCCACTCTTTCTACAGTAGCTCGTTGAAAATCTTTCAGACCGGCAAGGGTACGCTTTTCGATTTCATCTATATTAAATTGTGACATAACATCACCTCGTTATCTTCTGATTTTCAAAGTATTACAAAACGTTTCATAAAGTTCACGAAATTCATCCGGTATAATCTCATTATCAGTGACCATTTTAAGTATATACCCGATGTCTTTTATTCTTTCCGGTTCTTCTACAGAAGTCTTAAGCATCTTCTCATAAAGTGCCGGCATTGCATCGCTTGAATTACAGAAAAAGCCGGATTCTCCCATCTGTTTTCCTTCAAGCATGGATGCAATATAATCATCCCCCAATACAAAAGCAATATATTCCACAAATGAAGGTCTGTCCTTTACAACACTGTTTACTGCAGCACTTTCTCTGTCATCTGGAAAATCGCTTGTCGGAATCATAATAATTCTACGAATAATATCTTCTCCCGCTTTTGCTGTAATCTCATAGAATTCCGATAACTGCAATATCTCAAGTTCTGAAAACTCTATGTGTTCTGACAATGTCTGCTCCTGCTTTGAATTAAATGGTGATACTGTAATTGCACTATCAGATTGAATACCGCTAAATTCAACTGTTATCTTATACTTTCCGGCATTCTCATTATCCTCTGAAATTACAGCCTGCCTTTTCACACGGCACAATTTCTTGATCTTCTGCTCCAGCAGATTTCTGTTGTCACTTTCTGTTTCCAAAACTGCATCCGCAACTGTAACCTGTTCAAATGGATTTTTCACATCTCCTGCCGGGCCACAGAATATATCCTCTAAGAATTTATCCCCATTCAGATACATATTCTTTGTACCAAGCCACAGCATCATTTCAACATTTTTATTAATTGCAGAATAGGAAGCATTCATGGAACCAAGATACAGATCAACATCTGAATATTTCCTTCTCAGATAAATTTTTGCATGAATATCCTGTTTCTTTTTATCCGCCAGTTCATCTGAAATTTCATCCTCACCATCTATGATCTCATCCTTTAACGCATAGATGGTAAAATTATCTACATCTGACGCTTTGAGTTTTCCAAGCTCAGAACGTCTCGTAATAAGTGTTCTCTTACAGTCTGACAATGCCCTGTCTGTAAGGTTAAAATCAGCAATCACACTTTCTGACAAAAACGGAGACATCACTACAAGCTCATTAAATGTCGAATTGGCATTTCCTTTTTCCTTGCAGAACAGAATATCATCCTGCATTTGGTAAGCATTTTTTCCAATGCCAAGCGGAAGCACTTCAAAATTCTCGCCAAATATTTTACTTTCAAGCGAAAAGGATACATCCTTAATATCTGCACATAATCCACGAATCAGATTTCTCTTCTTTCCGGCATTATTGCTGGTATTGTGCACATTCGTTACAAGATAATCCAGGAAATCACAGATAGGCTGTGTCTTTTTCTTCTGTCTGACATTTTTACTGCTATCCATTGCAAAGCTGATATCCCAGCTCCTGTCAAAAGTCAGATTTCTGCTCATTACCACAAAGCGATATTTTTTATCTCCCTCAGCGTTTACATATGCTAATACCCATGCTTTCGGATGAAATGACGGGTATCGACCAAGCTGTTTATCCTTTGGCAATGCAACTTCTACTACCATTTTTTCTAATAATATAGATAGTGCAGTCGGTTTTGTTGGCACTTTAATCTGTCCTGCTTCACAAAACAACACGATTTTATCTGACACCTTCTGCAATGTATTCAACACACCAATTGGGTTCTGCATCAGTTTACTATCTGATTCTTCAGATAAACCAAGGCATATTGCTACGGCTGTGAGTGTTTCCAGATCAAGTGAATATGTAGCGCCTACTGCTCTATCCAGTCTATATCCGTCCGGAGGCATCAAGATACTGCTGTAATCTGTTCTATCACAGTTCGAATCCGGTCTAAACATCAGCACTCACCTCCCCGTCATAGATGTCATTCACAATTCTTCTGGTATTTGAGAATCTGTAATCAAGCTTTCCTCCGCCTACCCATTTTGAATGATCAAATTCCTTTGTTCTGCTTAACTTCGCTCTGGCTGCTCCTTTCAGGCTCCGTTCCCTCTTACGAATCAGTTCATCAGCCATATCAATATCCGATGCCATAAATGCTGCTTGTATCCCACACAGAAAGCTCTTTGCCCTTGGATTTATCAACTGCAATTCTCCAAATACTGCATCCAGATCAACTGTCGCATTATGCCTGATATTCGGAAGCAATCTGCTCCATTCATCATTTGCGTATGTATTCTCGCCTTCTGAAAGCATGACATTGTATCTTACTCTTGCCATATACACCAGTTTATTAAAATCGCAGGCAAGCTTCATCATATATGCCAGCTTTTCACTTACTTTTTCCGATAGTTCAGCCGTCAAAGAAGCAAAATCATCATATTCATTCAAATCAATGTGATTTTTCAGCACATATTCAAAAAGAGAACCCTTCGTTGACTTCTGAATCTGTTTATCCAGATAGAAAGCTTCCTCCTGCGTCAGCTCTATTGTAAGGTTGTCTCTCCAATCATCATTATAAATCGGAAGATTCCAGAATCTAATATTGGCAATATCTCCTGCATCAGAATCATCCTTATCATTTTCCTCTGCATCATCATTTCTGTTTCCAAGTCTGCTGCTAACTGATTTCTGTTCTCTTAGTTTTACTGCCAATGAAACATATTCAGAAATAGATATACCATAATCACAAAATATTCCATAGGTGCGAATACCATTCCAGTAAATGTCGGAGGGCTTTCTAGCCACCCAGCCTTTTGGCAATACACGCGTTCCGATAACTCCCTCTGCCTTTGGATCTGCATTCAACAATCTAATACCACAATCTTTTTCAGCAGAATCAATTGCTCTAAGAATCCTATTCACATCTTTGCCGTATCTTCCATCAACAGCCTCTCTCAAGACATATGGAACAATAAGGAAATACTTTGCCCTGGTCTGGATGGTAGAGGTCCCTGGAAAGAAATAATTAGCAAAAGCATCACGAACTATACCGATTCCAAGTTCATCGACTGCTCCCTGTTCACTCAAAAGGTTAATCACATCCAATGCCTTCTGCCGGTCTTCCTTTGAAAAATCTATCCATCCCAATTGCATATTGTCACTCTCCTCCCTGTCAATAACAGCATAAGCAGCCTTTCACGAACTAATTAATTTATAATCCAGATAATGTCCTCATAACCAGATCAACATCTTTATTCTCCAACTCTTGAATAATGTGCAAGTATGTTTTCTGTGTAGTTGTCATACTAGCATGCCCTAACCTTCTTGCTACACTGGCAATTGAAACACCTGCAAAAAGTAATAAAGAAGCATGCGTATGTCTAAGACCATGAATCGAAATCTCAGATATTCCACATGCTTTACAATGTCTGGTAAGGACGTCATTCACAGTTGAATTATAAATCTTTGAATCACCTACAAAAATTGGTTGATCTTCCGGAAGATTTTTTGTAAGCTCCGAAAATTTAACCACAATCTGCCAGTCAATCTGAATTTTTCTCACAGAAGATTTATTCTTTGTTGGAAGGAAGCCTCCATCCCCTTTGTAATCCCATGTCTTGCTAATTGATAGAGTCTGTCTTGCAAAATCGAAATCTGCTGGTGTGATTGCAAGAGCTTCTGAAAATCTCATTCCTGTTTTTGCAACTAATAAAATAAACCAATCCCAATTTACAGTTTCCTTGATATCTAAATCTGCAATCAATGTATGAAGTTCAAATTGATTGAGGTATTTAATCTTTTTTACTCTTGGTGACTTCCCTTTAATAATCGCTTTTCTGGTTGGATCTCTTTCAATCAGACCATCATCAACAGCATCCAGAATGGCTCCTTTCAGCTGATGATGAAAGTCTAATGTCGTCTGTCTTTCATGATCTTTAGCATAATCATTTAACAGTTTTTGATACGCAGTTCTCGTAAGTTCTGACACCTTTAATCGTGGAGCAAGCTTTTCAACCCATTTATGTGTCATTAAATACTTTGCCATTGTTGCTTCTCTGATTGCGCCTCTCTTATAAACCTCAATCCACTGCTGATAATATTCACAAAATAATTGTTCCTTGTTTACACTGTTCTGCATAAGTTATCTCCTCTCTAGGAACTGCTTATGCTGATATAAACAATTAACATGTTTCAGTACAAATTATGAAACTGTAATTAATGGTTTAATTTCCTCATCCAATATTTTTCTCAACTCTGCCATACACTGAGAATAATATTTAAACTTCGGTAATGCCTTTTCCTGTGATTCTTTATATCGCGTATAATTAATTGTTGACTTAATTACACTTTCGTTTGGAATTTCCCCATTTCTATAATGCAATGCAGCATACATTACATCATCTTTTGATGCATACCAAGTAACGCAAAAATCAGTAACCACTTGATTGATACAATCATGTTTCATGTTCTCAACAATGTTCATAATTGACTGACCTTTATATTTATTCTCATCCTGCTCAATTTCATTTACCAAAGTAGTCATAATATCAGCTACTTTCGGATTGTCTTTACGCATTTCCTCAATATACTGCTTCACTTCATCAATCTGTTTCTGACGTTCTTCCGGTGTAACCGCCTCCGCATCTTCATCTGGTGTAACAATGTTCTGAATTAGATTAATGATATACTCATAATCAATCTTTGTGCTGCTATATGCCATTAACTCATAATCTGTATCAACTGTTTCTTCTGCTTCCGGTGGTGTCTGTGTGTCGTCCGGCTCAGCAAGTTTGATTTTCGTCATAGCATTTTGGTAATGTCCCACATAATCTTCATATTCTTCTTCCGTAATACCATAATCTTCAAGCATGCTTTCATCGTACTGTGTAAATGATTTGATCTGCGCAAATAATCTGTCAAATGTCTGAAATGCTTTCGCAAATACCTTCAGTTCTTTCAACGACATATCCGTTTCTTCATCCGGTGTCTCTGCAACCGCTTTTAATGCTGAAAGTGCTCTCTTAAATGCTGGCTCGACTTTATCCCATTCAGCTAGCAATGCAACTTCTGTACTTCCAGCAGAATATAATTTCACCGCATTATCAACACATTCTTTAAACAATACCGGAGCCTGGAATGTTACAATCTGTCCATAAGCCTTATTCGGATCAAAAATACGATTTGTTCTTGAAAATGCCTGAATCAGATCATGTGGTCCCATTGGCTGTCGATCTATAAATATCGTAGATAAACATGGAGCATCAAATCCTGTCAACAAACGGTCTACCACAATTACTAAATCCAGTTGTCTATTTCTGCTCTTATACTTTTTGTCTTTTCGTGCCAATCGTTTGTTCAAATTTTCATTGTAACTCTGGATTTGAGAAAGATCGAATTTTGTACCAAACATTTCATTATAATCATTTAATGACTTCTGCATCTTTTCCTGATTTACATGCGATCCTTCTTCATTTTCTGTTACAGAATATGTAATAGCAAATTTAGGGTAATCAGGAAGAACCTGTTTCATTCTCTCATCGATTTCCAAATCTGTTTCACCATTTTTCACTTTGCTCAACAACTCATAGTACTTCTGTGCCAGTTGAATCGAACTTGTTGTAAGAATTGCCTCATATGTCTGTCCCTTACCATTTTGAAGACCAAATTTCTGGTAAGATTTATTTAGAATAATATCTAACACTCGTAGCATATGTGTCTCATTGTCATAGAGACTCGGATCTGTCTCATCTTCCATATTCTTGGGCCCATTATGCTCAACTTGGAATCCAAGAACTGCATTGTCTTTAATTGCATTCTGTATCGTATACTTATGAAGACATTTTCCATATAGTTCTTCTGTTGTTCTTGGCAAATCTCCCATCTGTGCATATGGATTCTCGGCAAATCTAGGAGTTCCTGTAAAACCAAACCATAACGATCTTCCAAAAAATCGTTCTAATTCTCGCTTTGTTTTCGGTGTAACTGCACGATGACATTCATCCACTACAAATGCAATCCTCAAATTTTTGATTTTATTGTATTCTGGCGTGTCCTCTTGCAGTCTTTTAGTAACCAGTATCTGCATCTTCTGGATTGTTGTAACAATCACCTTTCGGTCTCCGGATTTCAATTTTTTCTTCAAATCATTGACATTGTCCGTCTTATCAACAGCAATCACGTCATTGTTTGCGTATGCCTGAAATGCGCTTGATGTCTGTGTATCAAGATCCTTCCTGTCAATTAAGAAGATTGTTTTATCAAGTGAAGGGATATCCATCAGCAGATTTCGGGTTGCCTTATAGGAGGTCAACGTCTTTCCAGATCCAGTAGTATGCCACACAAAACCGGATTTTCCTATTTTAGATGCTTCACGTATTGATTCGATTGCATGAATCTGATACGGTCGTAAAATAATCAATCTCTTTGCATCTCTATCCAAGACTGTATATCTCGCGATCATTTCATGTGCTTCCGGAATACGGAGTACACTCTTTGCAAAATCAAGATAATCCGACACCGGATTATTCTTCTCGTCAACCCATCCACTCATAAATTTAGCATTCAGGTCGGTATCACTTGCTGCAGCAAAATATTTCGTATCAACACCATTACTAACAACAAACATTTGAACCGCTGAAAAGATACCTGTAAATTTTCCTTCACTAATATATTTCTTTATCTGGTTAAATCCATCCATATATGAATGCTGTCTATTCTTCAACTCTATATGAATCATCGGAAGTCCATTTATCATCAATGTAACATCGAATCTTCTATTTCGTGAAACTGTATAGTAATCATCTTCATCTTTCAAAGCACTATACTGGTTTATTACTTCATAAACTCTGCTCCCTCCTGCAATATGTTCATGGTTCATAACAACTAAATGAAGTTTCTCTGTATCGCGCTGAACGTGCACCATTACCTTTCCATTTTCCCCTACTAACCATTCGCCAGCTTTATAGAAAGATGAAAACTGTAACTGGTTCTTTACCTGCTCAAATTCTGCATCAGATAAAGATTCTCCATTCAACCGATCCTTATTGTTCTGTTCGAGAATATATTTAAAGTTTCTCCATAAATCCTCCTCTGTCTTCAAATCTTCTCGATATGTCCATTGAGAATCTCCATAAACCAATTGGTCAATCAATTTTTCTTCAATTACTCTCTCTAATTCTGGCATTAACTTGATCTCCTTTTTAGTTTTCTTGTTTTTATTCGATATATTTAATAATAAGTAGCACTTACACTGAATTGCTGTGAAAAGCTTCAATCCATTGATGATAAATAACTTATGATGGTGAAGAGTGATGTGGTGGTCGATGGACTCTAAATAATCTCCTATTTTTTGCTGTTCTTCAGTTGATGTATATGGAATTTCAATAGTCTTCATCCCATCAATATCTATACTTCGCCCATCTCTTATTCCGTAAACATGCGGTACTAATTTATGCTTTATAAATTCATGAGATCGAAAGTATGGATAATAAAATCTTGAATCTGCTACATCACTGTGAAATGTATGATATGCAGGGCTTATAATGCCATCTGATGATGCTTTTTCAAGTCCTCCCTCAAAGGAACGAAGATGTACAATGAAATCATCCTTTCTGACCATTTTATAATTGGACAAATTGGATTTATCGTACATTAAATTTCTATCAGAGTCTTCTCTTTTTACTGTTCCACCACCCTGAATAATAGTCAAAGCTGGAAGCTCTATATGGTTCTTTTCAGAATATTCTTTGAACACATCTCCCAACTTACGCTGTTCCCAATCGATGACTATAAATTTATTCCAAAAATAAGGCTTACGTTGGTGAAGAGTGATGAGCCTTTCTAGCTCTTCAAAATACTTTCCAATTTTCTTCTGTTCCTCAATATCTTGCGGTATCATCAGCTTCGTTTCAAAGAAATCCGCAGGTGCAATATTCAAAAGTCCATGATTTCTCGCTCCTTCTGCAGCAATCTCATGAATACCTTTATGCCACAAATTTGTGCTGTAGTACGATACCAAGAAATCTGAATCTATAGGATTGTTTTCTTTTATCCCAAATACGATATAAAGCGTTGATAATACGCCATTTTCATAACGATCCAGCCTTTTAATAGCTCCCCAAGGAGCATCTGTTGAAGTACTTTTATTGTAAGCGAACTCTCCATTCTCAATCAGATAGTAACCACTGACATCTTTACTTGCAACTCTCTTATCAAAGAATTCATTCTGATCAATAAGTCCATATTGAGCCGATATCGTAAGCGGTAGCTCTGAGACTAAATCTTGATTTTTTCTTGTAACACGATCGACTAAATCACCTAACTTACGCTGTTCCCAAACAAATGCATTTATTTTCAAAAAATAGGGCGTAATACGCTGGTGAAGAGTAATGAGGTTGTCTAAACTTTGAAAATGTTCACCTATTTTCTGTTGTTCATCTCCAGATGGAATCATAAATTCCATTTTTGAGAACATATAACCTGTAATCTGATTAATAGTTGCTCCCATATTCTTTGCAATTTCATTCTCAAATGCAGAAGTGTCAAGTAGTGCATTTACAAAAGAAGAATGTTCGGAACGCATGCCACTCATAAATGCTCCAATTACTGTATTTGGCATGGAAGCCTTAATTTGCGCATGTTTTCCAATAAGCGCACGTGAACCATTTCTTACTACAACTATAATATCGCCTTCATGCACATTTTCAGATGTAACCGCTTTATCATTCACATATACATTGTCAGCATCTACAATTTCTCCATTTTTCACATTGGAAGATCTCAATACTAATGTTCCTGTTTCTTCCACATCGTCTGGCGTGTAAGTCAAACCATTAAAAAATGAAACAAATTCAGGAAGCTTACGCTGTTCCCAAACATCCGCTTTAATTTCTAATAATCTTCTATATTCTGTAATTCAAACTGAAATATTGAAATATAACCTAAAATTTAAAGTCATAAACAATATGAATTTGCACTTACGATCAAAATAATCATAAGTGCTTTCATATTGTCTTTATTGGTTTTCTTGTATACAATCAACATGTTTACTTAATCTATATCTTATTTTCTATGTAATTCAATTACACAAACATGTTCTGAAGCATAAATTTCTTTATATTTTGTAATTCTTCACACTTTCGTTGGTGAAGAGTGATGAGGTGGTCGAGAGAATCAAAATATGTTGCAATTTTTTGTTGCTCCTCTCGTTTTGGCGCAACTAATATGTCTAATGTCACTAAATCTTCAGGGTTAACTGACTGCCGTTTTGTAACAGTACCTTCTTCAAATCTCAAAGCTCTTTGTTGAAAATCATGAGACGTAACGATTCGCTCAATAAATCCTGGAATTTCATTCGTTGTAAAAGTAACATAAATGGGTGAAATCAAGCCTCTTCCGCACTTATTTCTGTCTATTGCACCATACTTAACATTCGCAGGATTATAAACAATATCATTTAATTCTGTAACCAAATATTTCTTTGTATATTCATCCTTTGTTAGCTGTTCTCTATTATTTGTTTTTCGTTCACTAAGCGGAATTACTCCCTGTCCAGATGCAAATGCTAAACGCGGATATTCTTCAGATTGTTGTCGTTGCTCTATTCTTCTTTCCAACACATCTCCCAACTTACGCTGTTCCCAATCATCCGTAAAACCTTTAAATCTAATCTCTGGAACTTTCTGTCCATTTTGCGGAAACATTTTTTGAAGCATGTATTTCTTCAAGATTTTTGTTTCTTCGCACTTTCGCTGGTGAAGAGTGATGAGGTTGTCGAGAGTACGAAAATGATCTCCTATTTTCTTCTTTTCTTCTTTTTCAGCTGGTGCAAAATAAGTAAAATTTTTTAATTCTGTTTCGGTCATTGTCGGAACAGCTCCGCCAATTTTTACGGCAGCCACCTGTTTCATAACTCTATCCGTAATAAGAACATTTGACATGAAATTTTCTGTATCTTTTTCTACACGCATCACAACAATCTGCGGATTAATTGATGCATCTTCTTTAAGTCCAGCAACCAAGGCACTTTTCCCAAGTGTTGATCCTGTTTTTACGAAAAGAATATCCCCATTAGATATTTTTATTTCAGGTGATTCATCAGATCGGAAGAGCGTCGTGTAGGGAAA
>OGES01001156.1_pt1 | contig 22208 bp, 14 predicted proteins | sample 1570711 | NCBI WGS metagenome assembly OGES01 (sample SAMEA2582133, study PRJEB24529) | metagenome | biome: Human gut stool | place: China | collected 2011 | reverse complement strand
ATTAGCTACCACGTTATATCCATCCTTCCAGATATTGTCGATAGTCGGTCTCAATGCAGAATTGTAATAATCATAGTTTCGGGCTATCTTATACATATTAGTCCCCTCCTCGCCATATTTCCAAGCCCAGGTATATTGCCGTGACATACAGTCCACCAATCCAAACTGAAGTTCCACTCCATAAAGATTACGGGATGCCATCGCTTCGTAAACTCCCGCCAGGACAGAACGATAGCCATCACCCGTTGTAAACAGCTTATCGCTCGTAGCCTCACCTTCCGGTTGCAAATTCAACCAATCCTTGCATGAACTCAATGACAACAAGGATAATAGAATCATAATTTGTATATATATTTTCATACTCAAATATTTTATTGTTAGAATCCTAACGACAATGTAAAGCTATAGTTCTTCGCATAAGGATAGCTTGTTCCGCGCTCCTGCTTTATATTCGACCAGCGGCAAACATCATTCATGTTAAAACGCAATCCCAACGAAGTCAGTCTCATTTTGCGAATCAAGTCACGGTTAAAATCATAACCGCAAGAGATACTGCTAAATGCCAAATAATTATTATCCTGTACGAATCTTGATGTAGGCTGCGTCTTTTGTTTGTTCTTCAAGTCAAAGAACGGAGCTATATCACCCGGATTTTGCCAACGCTGAGTCAGTACACGACGGTCTACGTTGCTTCCGTCAATATCTGCCTCTTCTACCTTGTTTTTAATGGTCTCGTTATAATCCTGAGCACCCCACTGATAGAGGAATGTTGTATTTAGGTAGAAACCTTTCCAAGCTACATTGATACCGAAAGAACCTTGTGCATCCGGACTCTTGTCACCCACTACCACTTCATCAGCGGCATTCCATACATACGTACTCTGGCCGTTTCTCTTGCGGAACAGTTCCTTACCGTTTGACGGGTCTATACCATAAGAAGGCACAGCATAAATCGCAGTTGTAGATGCTCCTACATAGTACTGAGTCAACGGGATATAGAGCAAATCTGAATAATCTCCGCCCTGTCCCTGATTCTTTCCATTGTGAAAATCCTGGATATTCTTATTATATCTCTCAGCCTCCTGACCCAATTTTGTAATCTCATTCTTATTGGAAGCCAGAGTAGCATTTACAGCAACAGTCCAATTATCATTCTGGAAAACAGTTGTATTCAATTTAATCTCAAAACCTTTGTTCAAAATCGAACCGGCATTTGTGTAATAAGTAGAAAAACCTGATGATGTGCGGACAGACAGCTGTTCCAACTGATTCTTGGTCTCCTTGCGATAATAGTTTCCTTCCACTACAAGACGGTCATGGAACAAGCCCAAGTTAATACCCACATCCAAAGTATATGTCTTCTCCCAAGTTAATTTCGGATTACCCAAAGCAATCAAAGTATTCGATGGTGTATCGTAATACCATTTGTCGGAAGTCTTATAAGTGGAAATTGCCGCATAAGCCGGGAAGTTGACATTACCGGTAACGCCATATGTTCCACGAACACGCAACAAACTAACCAACCAATTATCTTTCAACCATGAATAGTTATGGAAGTTCACACCGGCACCCACAGACCAGAAAGGAGCGAATCTCTTGTCCTCGCCGAACTTAGAAGAACCGTCCAGACGGAAAGAAGCGTCCAACAAATACACGTTGTTGTAAGAATAGTTAAGAGAAGCCAGCATACCTAACAGACGGCTCTTGTCAGAAGAGACAGCCGACTTGCGAGTCTGCTCTGCAGCATAAGTAGGAGAGTTCAAATTACTCAACTGGAATCCACGATACTCTATTGCAGTCGTTTTACTATGAGATTCCTGCACGTTCAATCCGGCGGTAGCATTAATGAAATGCTTGTCGATACCTTTATTGAAATAGAACATCGCATTGGTGTTCCAAGTGAATCCCTTGTCAGAAGAAGTTGTTAAAGTTCCTCTTTCACGAGTCGGAGATCCCTTGAAACTCGGGTCTTTAGGGTCGCTGAAGCTCTTCGTTTCAGAATCGGTTCTTGTCATAGAAAGCTGTCCCTTAAACGAGAAGTTCTTTGTAAAATAGATATTGATACTGAAATTGTTAGTCAAGTCGTTCAATCTTGAGCGACCGGAAAAACTTCCCAATTTCTCAGCCCTGTAGAGAGGATTGGTTGTCTTGCCGTCTTTCAATGTCTCCAACAACTCGCCGTCGTTTGAATACGGAGCCCAGTACGGTTGCAACTTAGCATAAGTATCAAAATTTCCATAAGGAGAATCCTGTGATTTAGTCACATTGAACGAAATAGAGTTCATAACCTGCAACCAGGACTTATTGCGGTAGTCCAGATTCAAACCAACACCTACATTGTCACGATAAGAATCAATCATGGCTCCGTTGTGTGTTCCGTAGTTCAAATCCAGGCTATATCGGATACTTTCAACACCACCGGAAACATTCATACTGTGTGAATGGTTGAACACATTGTGCAAAGGCTGAGCCAGCCAATCGGTCTGCACGCCACGGCGCACCTCATTCACCAAATCATTGTAAGCAATATCTTTCTCCAACTGCATGCCAGGATCTCCGCTTTCTGCGATATACTTTCCGGACAAACGTTCCACTTCAACCTTTTCCCAGGCATTACACAAGTTATAATCTGACAAATCCGGTAATTCAACTCCGGCATTAAAATTATATGTCACCCTCAATTCTCCCGGTTTCGGTGCAACAGTAGTCACGACCACCACTCCGTTGGCAGCACGAGAACCGTATAGAGCTGTAGCGGCAGCATCTTTCAAGATAGTCATACTCTCAATGCGGTTGATATCCATATCGTAGACTTTCTGTACAGATACTTCAAAGCCATCCATGATAAAAATAGGCAAGTTCGGATTGTCCTTCAGAGAAGTTCTTTGCGAACGTCTGGCTTTTTCCATTTCCAGACCACGATTCATACCGATACTACCCTCTCCGCGAATGGTAAACTCCGGCAAAGAGTTCGGGTCAGAACCAAACAATTTATTATCCTTAATTCGGAATGACGGCTCGAAAGCCTGCAGAGCAGCAATAACGTTTTTATTATTTGTTTTTAACAGCTGATCTTTATTGACCGTAGTTGTATTACCTGTAAAGCTCTCTTTTTTCAGTTTCATGTATCCGGTTACAACCACCTCTTCCAACTCCTCCTTGGCAGTCTTCATCACCACATAAAACTCTTGCTGTCCCTTATATGCCACTTCTTTCGGCTCCATACCGATAAAAGAGAATACCAATGCCAGATTGGCTGTTTCGGGCACTCTCATGGCAAACTGTCCATTGGCATCGGTCACAGCACCTACAGAAGTTCCCTTCACCAAAATGGTCACCCCCGGTAGCGGCTCCTTTTTTTCATCAACCACCTTTCCTTTCAAGAGCACCTCCTTGACTGTCTTTTGAGGTATTGTCGGTTTCAAAACAATCACATTGTCTTGCAACACATAAGTCAATGTCGTACCCTTCAGACAGACATTCAGAATAGTCCGGATATCGTCCCCCTGTACGTCAACATCCACCTTGCCGATTCTGTCCAAATCCTCCTCATTATACATGAAAACAAACGATGTCTGGCGTTCTATCGCCCAAAGTACATCCTTCAGACTGGCAGCCTTCATCGAAAGCGTCACCTGTTGCCCGTTCTGCGGGTAGACATTTGCATGAACATGCAACATTCCCAGCAGAACAAATACAAATGTCCATCTAAACATAAGTCGCAATTTTTTCATAAATTTGTAATTTGATTTTTATGTTGATTATTTTGACAAGACAAAATGGTCAATCGGTAGGGATGCTGCAACATCCCTACCTTTTTATCTGCCTCGTCTGATTCTTAAAACTTTTCCATTTCTATCTATTTTTATACGTCCGTTCGCTTCAAAAATGCGCAGAATAGGATCTATCGATTCGTCACGTCCTACATTAAATCCGAAGCGATAATCCTTTACTTCTTGGTTTTCGTAAAACACCGTTACATCATACCAACGTTCAATGGCATGCATAATATCCTCCAGCCGAACATCCCGAAAACGGAAACCGGCATCCTTCCAAGCCACGATATAGCTGACGTCAACCGTCTTGATTTCCTGCTTCCCGGTATTTTTGTCCAATACGAACTGCTCATTCGGCTGTAATATCCTCTGACGGACTCCGGGCCCGGCAACAGCCACCTTGCCTTCAACCAAGGTTGTGTGTACACTCATATCGTTGTCATAATCCGCCACATTAAAACGGGTTCCCAACACTTCAATGTTGTAATGGGAAGTTTTCACAATAAAAGGCCTTGCCGCATCTTTTGCAACCTCGAAATAAGCCTCTCCATGCAACTCTACCTCACGGGTATCCCCTGCAAACCGAACCGGATAACTCAAAACTGTTTCCGAGTTCAAATGAACAACAGTCCCATCGCTAAGGGTAAGTTTAAACTCTCCCCCACGAGGAACAGTCACCTTATTAAAAACCGCTTTTTCGACAGCTTGCACCAAACTGTCTTTATAAACCAAATTGCCACCCTGATTAAAAATATTTGTAGCCGATTGTTTCTCTACAATCCCCCCCTTCGTCTTTTCCAAATCCACGACTTTACCATCTGCCAACGTCAATATCGCACGCGTACCGCCCTGCACCACTTCATTTTGTGCCACCATGCTCCCGACTTCTGTTTTCTGCTCCCAATATAACATTGCAGCCACACCAACCCCGCAAACCAAGGTCACTACTGCAACCCAACGCAAAACACGGCGATGCATTTGTATCTGCCTGCCTGTTGTTCTCTGACGCCGCTTCTGTAATAATTTCTCCCATCCGACCGACCTGTCGAACTTGGCAGCATTCTTTTGAAACGCCTCACGATTACGCTCATCTAAAATACGTTCATAAAGATTCCGGTTGCCTTCCGACTCCGACAACCATTCATCCAAACTGCTTCTGTTCTCTTCAGAACAATCTCCAGACAAAACATGAGCAATCTTTTTCGCTATCTCAAAATCCTTTTCTGTATTTATGCCCTTTTCCATGTTCCTTATAACAAACTCCGTTTATAATAAGACACAAAAAGGCATTTTTATGGGGAAGCCCATCCCCACTTTTTTTTTCAAAACAACAAAAAAAATGTTGGCAGAATTAAATACGCACTAAATATGCACTAATTTAATTCTGCCAACGGGTAAATAAATATTTTTAATAACGGTCTCCGGATGAACTAAAAGCATCAACTTCTTTTACAGAAACAATACTAGCTCCCAAATCAAACTCCTTCAATAACTCCGGATTCTCTTTCATCGTTTTAGCATCGTAAAACAGCAATTTACCTTTTCCCGTCCCAACGACCAAATATTCATAATCTCTATAAACAGTGTAATTCATATATGTCACTTTATCACCACTGTTTAAAGTGATAAAAGGATGGTCGCTCATTTCGTTCTTCTTCACATAGCGTATCTCATGACCATTGGCATACAAAATATAATTGTTTTTAGGGTTAACACTATAAGATGATGCCCCAGCTGTAAGAATCACAGAATTTTCATCCAACGACCGTCCCGGAAACTCCTCGTCCTGAACCCCGGAAACTTTTGCCAACAACCCGTCATTATTGTTTACAGCATAAATACCCCAACGCGTCTTACCATCAGCTCCATTGTAAAAAACATTCATCAAACTATAATAAGGTCCGAAAAAACCCGCAGAGGCAAAACCTGCATAAGAAGCATAAATAAATTTAACTCCATCCGGGAATTGCCACGCCGGACACATACCTTCCATAGATACTCCGGGCGTTATTTTTGCCGGTACTAATTTAGATAACTGGTACTGAGTTCCAACAGGAAAATTTCCTCCCCAAGGGGTCGACATAACATCTCCACTCTGATAAAAAACGATAGTCAACATTCTGTTATTTTTTTCATCATAACAAGGGATACAGGAAAAACCGATTTGAGGTTGTCCAAAAGAAGTGACTTTATATCCCTTTTCATCTGCCACCAATGGTGTTGACACGAAATTACCTCCAAGATTATTCATGGACATCATCCTTCTGTAAATTTTTCCGTCCTCCATAGCAATAAAACTTTGCACACCGGAAGTTGTCATTGATGCATAAGCATCTATACGGGTCACCGGTTTAAAACCGGACGGAACAGGAGAAAAATCCTCCTGCAACTCTCCCACTTTCAACATACTCTCGCAATTAAATTCATACGCCACCTGATCCGTCATCACAGAAACAGCTCCCAATACGCCGATATTAGTCAGATTATTTCCCATCCCCATGGATAACGGTTTGCCAGGAATATCAGCTCCATAAGTATTAAAATAAATATCATCCGACAATTTAAAGTCCATCTTGGACGTTTCCTGATTTCTGGAAGACTTTATATAAGACAATTTCGAATTCCCGCCTTTCTCCGATAATACAATCCAGTCACCATGCGTATTGGTCGGACTTATCTGCACAAAAGCCCTCACCATATAAGCAATACCCGTTTCCTTTTCAATAATGCCAAACGTGCCGTTCACTCCGGTTTTGGGATATTCCGATAATTTAATCAGATTCATCAATTTTTCCGTCTCTATTTCAAAATCAGCCTCTTCACTCAATACGACCCCGTTCACTTTCCATTCATAACGTACTCCTGCAGCACGCGCAGCCGAATCTCCCTGCCATGTAAAAAAGGGAGTACTCTTAAACTTCGCCATTTCACCGGCACGACATTCTACCCATATTGTATTCGAACCCTCTCTCAATTTCCACACCGGCTCATCAAGTTTCGTATAATCATACGAACCCTTATCATCCATACAACTTAAAAACGCCAATGTCAACAAACTGCCAATTAGCCAATTAATATATTTCATAGCTCTAATATTTACTGATTTATACTTTCAATGAATCCAGAATCTTTTTATATTCCGCACCATGTTCCGGGTCATTCAAATGATCCAGCAACCATTGTTTGAATTCAGTCACCATTGCAATTGCTCTTGCCGGATAATTCTTTATCAGATTTTCATTGAACTCTCCTTCGGTATCCACCACCTGTAAGAACAATTTATATTTTTCATAAGAATATGCTCCCAATAGCGTCCATTCCACTTCATGAGTCCACCAATCAGGCTTTGCCTCCACTTCACTCCATACAATCACAGCCCTCCGCCGCTCGTACTGTCCCAAATCTACATCTGCATTCGGCACCAGTTCGACCACCAATCTCACCCCATCCGTGCCTAATTCTGCTAAACGGTCACTGTGCAAAACAGACACCTCTATCGTATCCTTCACCTCCTTCATATCTGTCGGGAGTGCCCTTTTACGAAAAGTGTATTCTTTTTCCAACCTATACTCTTCCGGCTTTGCCGTTGTTCCCTCTTCCACCGTTTTCAACCCAAAATGCAAATCTTTTTCCAATTCCAAGCCGGAAAGATTCACCACCAACTTCACTTTTATCTCCTTCGTATTTTCCGGAAAAAAGAAAAAAGAAGTCCTCGTAGTATCCGCTTCTTTAGTCCCCGGATACAATGCGTTCATATAAAACTTTTCAAAATATATCTGATTCCTTCCTTCAAAAACAGCTATATCTTTTTCTCCACAGGCAGAAACGATACCTGCCAGTAAAGTCACAATAAACAATAAACGAATTTTCATAGTATTGATTTTTGACATTTATAAATCCTTATTTCTGATCTTTCGGCAATGGTAATGAAGCCTCTCCTCTTGTCAACTTGTGCATCTCCCCATTCAAATTGAAAGCTGCATCCAAACGTTTGTACAAGAAAAACAACTGTCCTTCAGAAATCCACTCCCTTCTGGCATCCCCAATCAAATCTATCAAAAACTCTTCCCAACTGTTTCCTACTGCCAGACGGTCCAATTGACGACCGGCACGAATATTATTCAGAATTCCATACGCTTCGCCATAATTTCCATTCCGGGCATGACATTCAGCCAATATATAATTCATTTCTGTCAAACGAATAACCGGCGAAATTTTTAAATGCTCTGCGACATCCGGATTTTTACTATATACATACCATTTTGCAGAAACGGGAATTACCTCCAATGCCGGGAAAATCATATTCTTTGAACGGACATCCGTAGCCCACTCCTCGACACCTCTATTCGTGAACAATTCCACCCTCTTCAACTGAAAATAATTGCTTGCCAAAGGTGTTCCATCTTCTGTCTTGCTACTCAAGTTAAAATAAGACTTTATTCCCGCTCCCTCATAAGCCTTTTCATTATAAGCTGCAAAAATCAAACTCGACTTTAATTTAAAATCACTTTTCTGGTCAAAATCTGCAATAGACGTTCCATTATTGACCGTCACTCCGGCAAAATCATCCTGATAAAATAGAGTCCCGCTCTTTTTTCCATATTCTACAACCTCCGATGCACATCTAAAGGCATCCTCATTCTTCCCGGCATATTGATATACTCTTGCCAATAATGCTGTTATGGAATAATAAGTCAATCGATAACCTCTTCCGGCAAAGAAATCTCCATAATTAAAAGAAGGTCCGGCAAGTATATTCGCTTTGGACATTCTCATTTTTCCAGAACTACTGGCTAAAACACCGGCAGCGGTTGTATCAAAATCTGCTACCAGACTTTTAGCTTTCACCAAATCCCTCACTACTTTATCCAAAAACGGAGTCACTTTTATACTCTCCGGGTGAATATCCGGATAAGTCTCCACATACGGCACATACGCCTGGCCGTCATCATTGACAGGAGCCGGAGCAAACAGACGCAACATATCAAAATGCATCAAAGCACGACATGCATACGCCTCTCCCATTATCATTTTCTTCTCCATTTCTCCTTTTTCAAACAAATGAGCATCTGTCTGTTCGATGTGTTGAATCAAATCGTTCGCATTGGCAATCATTTTAAAAGCCACTGTCCAAATATTATCTATATAATCCACCAAAGAGACATCATCGTATTCAAACTTTGACGCTTTAATATAATGCGTCGTCGTAAAAATATCCTTATTGCTTAAATCGTATTGTTGCGACATACAGTCAACCAAGCCAAAAGACAATTCCCTGCCATACAAATCCGGACGTCCCATCGCCTGATACAAACCATTTAATGCCGTACGGTAGCCTTCGCCTTTACCATATAATTGCGAGGCGGTAATTTCTCCTTCCTGTTGCAAATCCAGCCATTTTTCACATGAAACAAACGACATGGAAATTGCCACCAATATCATTGCATACTTCTTCATATTCATATTCTTATATACCTATATTCAACGAAAAACTAAAACTCCGAGAGAACGGATAACTCGTACCTCTCTCTTCTTTAATTGTTGACCAACGACAAATGTCATTCATATTAAAGCGCAATCCCAAGCTCCTTAATTTCAATTTCGAAATCTGCTCACGCTTAAAATCATATCCTAACGACAAACTACTGAAATTAAGATAATTGTAATCTTGCACAAAGCGGCTTGTCACTTGCGTTTTAGTATTATTTCCCATATCATAGAACGGTACAACATCGCCGGGTTTCATCCATCTCTGTGTCAATATACGACGGTCAACATTATTATATTCAATATTGGCATTCTCTACCTTATTCAACAATGTCTCGTTATAAGATTGAGCTCCCCACTGATACATAAAAGATGCGTTCAAATACAACCCCTGAAATCCCACATTAAAACCTCTCGAACCCTGATCATCAGGATTATTATCTCCAACAACAACCTGATCGTTCGCATCCCAGGTATAAGTCGACATTCCGTTCTTTTTCAAAAAACGTTCTTTACCATTCATCGGATCAATACCTTCTGAACGCACGGCATACAACGCAGTTGTAGAAGCACCCTTATAATATAAAATCACCGGACGGCTCAATACATCACTATATCCTCCTCTACCATTATTCCATTCATTCAGGATTTTCTCATTATAAGCCTTGGTCTCTTCACCCAATTTGGTAATAGTGTTTTTATTAGAGCCCAGATTGGCATTCACCGTTACCATCCAATCGTCATTTCTAAATACCGTAGCATTTAAATTAATCTCAAATCCCTCGTTCTTAATCGCTCCCGAATTGATGTTATAAGTCTTGAAGCCGGAAGAATGCCTGACACTGATTTCATCTATCAAATCCTCCGTACGCTTACAATAGTATGCTGCATCAATATAAATCAAATCCTTCAACAGAGCTAAAGTAAAACCGACATCCACCGTTTTTGTTTTTTCCCAAGTCAAACGCGGATTACCCAATGTATTGAATTGCGCTCCGGCTCCGGTAAAAAACCAACTGTCCATATTCATATTATAAGTTGTCGTTGCCATACTTAACGGGAAATTCACATTACCGGTACTACCATAAGTGGCACGAATCTTCAATTGACTGATCAACCAATTATCCTTCAAGAACTCATAATTGTGAAAGTTAATACCGGTTCCCACCGACCAGAAAGGAGCCCAACGCTTGTCCTTTCCGAATTGAGAAGAGGCATCAAAACGGAATGAAGCATCAAACAGATAAACGTCATCAAATGAATAATTCACAGAACCCAGAAAACCAATCAATCTGTTTTTCGAAGTGGAAATTTTTGTCTTGTCGGGCTGACCTGCAGCAAACAACGGAGAATTAATACCTCCCAATCCAAAACCCAGAAATCTCATTTGCTCCGATTCGCTTGAAGTCTCTTTTGCATTCATACCCAACGTCGCATTTATAAAATGACGTCCTCCCAATGTCTTGTTATAATAAAACATCGTATTTAAATTCCAATTCCAGTTGCTGGAAGTACTTCTATCCAAAGAGCCTTTCTTGTCATCTGTAATTCCGCTATATTGAAACGAAGCGTCTTTCGGATCAACAAAAGTTTCTGTCTTGCTTGTTGTTTTCGTAATACTGAATTGTCCTTTAAATTGCAAACCATTCGCAAAATACATATTGACATTGAAATTATCTGTAATATCATCTGTTTTTCCCTTCCCTCTGTAACTTTCAAGATATTTTACAGGATACAGAGGATTTGCAGCCTTAAACTCTCCTGCCTGAAGATTTTGCAATAATTCTCCATTATCGTCATATATAGGCAAATAAGGTTTCATTTCAGCATAGGTACTGAACGAACCGTAAGGAGAATCTTCTGTTCCCGTCCAGTTATAGGTAATAGAATTCATTAACTGCAACCATGATTTAGGGCGATAATCAATCGTCAAGCCAGCCCCGGCACGTGTTCTGTGCGACCCCTTCATAACACCTTTATTGCTATCATAATTCAAATCCAGACTATATCGGATAGTTTCCTCTCCTCCGGAAACATTCAAACTGTGCTTATGATTGAATACATTACGTAGCGGCTTTGACAACCAATAAGTGTCCACTCCACGCAACACCTGCTGCAACCGACGGTTATAATCCAAATCCTTTAAAGCCTGATCTATAGCAGATGTGTACAATCCCATACGTCTTTCAATCTCCAACATCTCGGCTGCATTACAAAGATTATAATCGGTCAAATCAGGAAAATCACCGCCTCCTGTCAAATTATAAGTAATCTGCATTTCTCCCGGTTTGGGGGCAACCGTTGTCACAACCACAACCCCATTGGCCGCCCGAGAACCGTATAAAGCAGTCGCAGCGGCATCCTTCAAAATAGTCATGCTTTCTATACGGTTCATATCCATATCATAGATTTTCTCCACAGAAACCTCAAAACCATCCAATATAAACACAGGCATATTTGGATTGTTTTTTAAGTTTGTTCGCTGGCTTCTTCTCTCTCTTTCCACATCCAACCCCTTATTCATCGAAATACTTGACTCCCCGCGTATATTGAATTCCGGTAAGGCATTCGGGTCTGAACCCCATAAATTATTTTCCTTAATTCGAAAAGAAGGATCAAACGTCTGCAAAGCAGCAATCACATTTTTATTGTTTGTTTTTAACAACTGATCTTTTGTTACCGTCGTTGCATTTCCGGTAAAACTTTCCTTACGGATATTGGCATAGCCGGTAACCACAACTTCTTCCAACTCCTCTTTCGTCTCCCTCAACACCACATGTATCTCCTCCTGTCCCTCATATTTAACCTCCTTTGAAAGCATTCCGACAAAAGAAAACTGTAATACAATCGACTCCATATCAGGGATTGCGATGGTAAATCTCCCATCCCCATCTGTCACCGTTCCTATCTGCAAACCTTTTATAAACACCGTCACGCCCGGCAGCAAATGTCCCTTTTCATCTTTCACAGTACCTTTGATTCTCACCTCCTTTACCTTTTGTGATTGCACCTCAGGTTTAATCACAATCACCTCATCCTGCAGCACATAAGTCAGGTTTGTATTTCTCAGACACACATTCAAAATCGTCCGGATATCATCTCCCTGCACATCAACATCCACCTTACCGATTTTGTCCAAATCCTCTTCATTATACATAAAAACAAACGATGTCTGGCGTTCTATCGCCCAAAGCACATCCTTCAGACTGACTGCCTTCATCGAAAGCGTCACTTGTTGTCTGTTCTGCCGGTAAGCGTTTGCATGAACATGCAACATTCCCAGCAAAACAAATACAAATGTCCATCTAAACATAAGTCGCAATTTTCTCATAAGCTTGTAATTTGATAGTTATGTTGATTATTTTGATAAGACAAGACAAAACAACCCATCTGCTCTCGTCTTATCCTTAAAATTTTCTATTTCTATCTATTTTTATACGTCTATTAGCTCCCAAAAAATGCACAAAAGAGAATCTATCCGTTTTTTCTGACGCTGCTCCTGTGATAATTCTTCATTCCCCGCATATCCCTTATAACAAGCTTCTTACAACAAGCTCCATTTATAATAAAACACCAAAAAAGATTTTTATGGGGAAGTCCATCCCCACTTTTTTTCAAAAAAAACAAAGAATAATTATCCCAGGAACAAATAGATCAGGTAGTAATAATCTTTTAAGACCACCCTTAATTTCTTATAAGCTATCTTTTTCTGCGTATGGACAGAGCTTTCAGCAATCCCCAATCGAGCGGCTATCTCGCTGTTTTTCAAGCCATCCAAAGCCAATTGAATCACCTCTCTTCCTTGAGGAGAAAGTGTTTCTATAGCGGCATAAAAGATGCGATAGCTCTCTGTCTCTATCAATTTGTCATGAAAAAAACCGCTGTTTTCAAACACGGAAACATCCTCCAACACCACTTTCTGACGCTGAACAATATTCAAACAATCGTTCCTGACAATAGTATAAAGAAAAGATTTGATTTTAACAATATGGTCAAAATCCCTCCTACGATTCCAAAACTTCACAAATGCCTCTTGCACAACATCCGCCGATAAGTCATTATCCTTCAAATAAGCAGAAGCAAATACACACAACCCTTGATAATATTCATCAAACAAACTTTTAAAAGCTTGTTCATTACCATGTTGTATCTGTTCTATTGCAATATTCACAATATTATCTGTGCAAGATTATCATACAAGTGTAGCAAAAAATATTCAACACTCCTAATAATCCTTGAACATAATTATAAATATACCTACTCCAAACGAACGAACTTCACGGCATCAGCAATAATCGCAATATCCTGATTCTGATTATTCTCTTTATTGGAAAGGGTAATCTTCACCCCTCCACCGGGGAAATCAAAATTTCCTAAAGAAACCCACCCTTGTTGCTTATTCCCCAATGCCTCATCCAATGAAAGGGCAATCTCTTCCTGCTCGTCACCATAATACACCGTATAGTGATTTATTACAGACGGCAACGAAGCACCCGGTATCGTCAAACTTTTATAGACAAACACCTGCACATCGTAATACCCCTTAGGCAATGTTGCTCGCCAGGTTGCTGTGGATTTTCCGTTACCACCACTAATAATCCTGGCTCCGCGGATGGAATCTCCCTGGAATCTTGTACCCAATACATCTTTCCAACAATTCGTATGTCCGCCTTGTAAGGTTCTATAGGAGTGTTTCGGAGGAAAATAATGCTGAATCATCGTTTTATTTGCATCCACCAATTCAAAATCCGCATCCGAGTCATCCACCACATACTCATTGGCAGCCTCATTCGCCATAAACTCTTCCTCGGTTATAGTTTCCCAACAACTGCCTACATGCCAGTGGGATGCCACATCTTCAGAACAAGATTCTTCTTCAAAATCAATGACAAGCGGACGATTTGCAGACAAACCCATAAAGAAACCCATACCTTCGGCATACCCATCCAAAGAACGTACCACAGAAAAACGTTTGGCTTCACCAGCCTCAACAAATGCATTAAAATAGGTATTCTCTCTCCAACTACTGCATTCCACCCCAACAAGTCCTCCTTCTCTCCCGGCATTATACACCATACCCTCCACTTTTTGCAAACCTTTCTCTTTAGAAACATATTTCTTAAAGCTGCGGCAACGGAAATAGTGGTTATGTCGGCTTAGCAACCATTCCGACTGCGCACTATCCAAAGAGACATGCCAGCGTCTGTTCCATTTCGAAAGCAACGAATCCAGAATCACCTCCCCCACATGATTTACATACAGAGAATCCAAAGCTTTCGCAAACTCATTCTCCGGCACATCCAATACCAATCGATTCCACAAATCCCTAATTTTAAAATTCAAGCGCACGGACTTGGTATAATCATTTATCCCTGTATCCGATAGCAATTCCATCAAATTCCTATCGATAAAATAATCATATATCTCTACCATATCGTTAGAAATCACAGACCCGGAAAGCATTATGGAATGCTTATTTACACTCGGCAGTTTTCTCCACATACACCCCATAAAAGGATATTTTTCACTGAACAGACACATACGCGGGATATTCCAAACCGTTTTTCCAGAAGCTCGCGACACGCGTCCCTGTCCTCCTCCCCATCCCCGTCCGTACAACCCTCCACTCCGGAAAGGATGACTGAGGCTACTGCCATGCACTCCGTTATCTGCAAATACAGTCCAATACAAAGAGTATACGGCAGCCTGAAACTCTTCTATCCCGTATAACCCTCGGCAGTATTCATCTGCATAGGCAGAATCGAACAGACGTTCCCGCACAAATACCGCACCGGGTTCCACCATACCACCTGCATATCTCGCCGAAAAATCCGATGGAAGATAAGACACCGGACACTCCAGACAGTGCAAAAAAGGATAGGAAGAAGAATACCAAGAGGTTTTTATATAATTCTCATAATCATTGGTCAATGACCTCCAATAAGCAGAAAAGTCCTTAGCCTGAATATTCTTGAACTTTTTCGCCCATTGCTTTCCCCAAGCAGACAGGCAACAACGCAGACTCAGCCCTCTATCTACCGGAACATCATAACTAGCACCATTTATTCCATAAACCGTCAATGCCTGCAAAGGACGTTCCGATTCAAAAGAAATATCCTCACCATTACGCTTACCCAAGCCGGAAGCGACCACAATGTTCTGACGAGGAGAACTGACAGAAAGACTGAAGCGAGTAAAATCCCAAAGTGTAGAAAAAGGATCCACCGGATTCACCGGAGGAAGAGCCACCGGATACCATATACTGGAAGAGGTTAAAAGTAAAATGTCATCATCGACAAAAGCTCCTCGCCTTCCAGTCGGGAAAAAATGGTCACCACAAAAACTGTCCTCATAATCCTTTCGGTTCAAAAACAAGTCGCAAATCCGATCATCCAGAACTCCGGCATAATCCATATCCACTACGAGCGAATCTTTGCTTTCCAGACGGCAGTTTATTACACACACCTGCTCATCCCGCCAATAAGGCAATGTAACCTTCCCGCTAGAAACACGCGACAAATGCAGCCCCGGATTTAAGAACAACACCAGACTATCCAACGCTGTCTCTCCGGGATTATAGAGCACCATCCGACTCGAAGCAGTCAAATGTTTGCCAGACTGGCTCAAATGGATGACATGCGTTTTCACCCGGCTGGTTGTCGCATGCCAGTGACGTTCAAAAACAGAAACCCAACACTCTCGTTGATGGGCAGTCCGCCAATAACTATACTCAAGACTACATAGAAAAGACAAACCAATGACAAAAAAACAAAGCCCCCAAACACGGACCAATCGTCTACAAGATTGACTATTAGGCAAACGCCCCAGATGCCACAAACCCAACAACAACAAACCAATTCCTGCAAATAAATAAATCAAACGATGCTGCAAATACCCCCACAGGTTTACATGACCCACCATATCAGAAAACAGATTAGGAACCCCCACTGAAAAATAATCAAATGTTCCATGCAAAATATAAGGCAACCAAAACACACCGAAAACAAACCATACTAAACTGACAAAAAGACCGAACCCGCGCGAAAAAACAGCACCAAGACACGCAGCTAAGCCGGACACAAAGAAAAAACAAGGGACATTTAAAGTCAGAATATAAAAGAAATAAAGCGACAATGATAACGGAGCAGCATTGACTGAATTCACTAATAGAATTACCACAAATACCTCCACCACATTCACCAAAAGGAAAAGAAGGAATATTCCCGTCAATGCCCCCCAATAATACACCGTGTTACTAAAGGGACGCACCATCACCCCGTCACGCAATCCCGACCGTATCAGACGTTGCGGAAACTCGGACATAATAACTATCAGGAAAAGCGATTGAACCACGCTAAAAAGATATGCGTTCATCAAGGGCATGGAACAGGGAAGTGCTACCATTTTCCAGGCACTACTGCCTGCTCCATGTATATACATCTGATACGCAACTATTCCCACCAAAGACAAGACTATAAAGAAACGAAACACCCAGCTGCGCATCTGCAATTTCATTTCATTCCGCATTATCAAGAAAAAAGTATGCGTATCCATAGTATTCGATTTTAGATATATAACATCAACTTAAGAAAAACTCATTCGGCTTCAACATAAAACACTCAAGTGAACTGCAAATACCTTCCAAGTCAAAGATTACATCTTGCCACAAATATAAAACTTATTCCCAAAAAAGCAAATCTTCAAAAAAACGAAGGGACTATGTGAAAAAGAGGCTGTATTTTGTCGGGAAAAATGCGAAAGTAGATAATATTTGAACAGAAAAGGAAGATTTTTTTCTTTTATTGTTCAAAATATTACTGATGTATATCCTGACTTCGTCAATGCGTACCCCAAAACCCATCATTAAACAATGGTGCGATCCGTTGATGACGTTTCATAAGCATTGTTCTTGTTATAGTTTGCTTACTTTGAGGTAAAGTCACCTGTATCGTGACTATAGTCTGTGCAAGCGCCAGCACTTTATCTACACTCATGTTTATATTGGATAGCTTCAGTAGTCTCTCTAGCTCTTTGTAGACTTTAAGTGCCACAAAGCAGATGCACACGTGAGCTTCTATTCTCCTACGGGTAAAATGAAACATCGGCCTTATCTCTATTTTTGATTTTGATATCCGGAAAGCCCTCTCAACATGCCCGAGATTATGGTATGCGGCGTATACCTCGCTAACAGGAATATCCGTGTTTGTAAGATACCCTTTAAGACCGTCCCATTTCTCGTCCGCTTCAAGCTTATCATAATTTATGGAAACCTTTACGTCTCCTTCCATTTTTAAGAATTTGTTGTAACCACGCTTGTTAATGTTGTCTTTCGTAAGTGTTCCTCGGTTATAAGCCTTTTCCAAACGGCGTATTCCCTTTTCTCTGTTATAGGCGTCCTTGCGGGCACGGTCGTCGGTATATCCTACCAAGAGTCGCTGTCCGTTACCTTTGTCGTACTCTATCATTTGACAATTGACCTTCGGCTGTGCAAGAATCCACTCCTGTATTTTCTTGCTTTCATTCTTTATCTTTGCGCCGATAATATATTTGTAGCCATTACTCTCAAGGTCCGCTATATTATTGCCGTTCATAAGCCCGGAGTCGGCTACGACAATAAAATCATCAAGACTGTACTTCCTGACAAATTCAGTCACGACAGGTAACATTGTATGTCCTTCATATTTATTGCCCTCGTATATACAATATGCCAACGGGTAGCCTCCAATACTGACAAGCAGCCCTGGGATTATTTGCGGATTCTTGTGACGGCCTTCCTTGGAAAATCCGGTCTTACGCAAGTCGTCTTCATAATCGGCCTCAAAATAAAGGGCGGTTACATCTTAAAAAAGAACGCCAATATGCCCATCTGGTATTTTACTGGTGTGCATAACGCTGATACCCTGGACAATTTCATGCTGATTGTCGCTAAGTTTGTCCAGATAGCGGTATATCTTTGACAAGCTGACATCTTCGTCAAAATGATTCTTCAGATATTCTACTGTGGCTGATTTGCTTACAGGATAAGCAAGACGTGCCTTGACAAGCTGCCGAAAAACAATGTCCTCAATTCGGTTAAAGCCAATATTATCAAATACACGATCGAGTATTAAATCAGCTCCGTTGATAGATATATTAGTGATACATGAAAGCATTTGTTCGGCACTTAGCAGTTCAGTCTCACATTTCTTGCGTTCATCACCGAAAAGGTCCAGACGTGGATGGCGGCGTTCTTCCTCCCTGTCAATCCAGACACGAGCTTTGACCAAAAGTCCATCGATCTCATCTGGACTTTTGGCGATGCCTATAGTTGCAAACTCCTTGTAAAAGCCGGAACTCTTTTCAGCGACAACAATGCTTACGGTACCAGACCGATTCTTTTTACGCTTAATGAACATAGAAAAATACGTTGCGTACCCCATTTTTGGGGTACGAAAAGTATATATAATTATTTATCAAGCAATTACAAAATCGATAATTTTATAGTGACGAAGTCAGGAAAAAACAAAAGCGTATGCCCTTTCCGCATCATTTCCGATGGAAGCGGTAAATCCGTCCATGATGATGTCCCCCCCGTCGCCATCAGAATACCTTATCATTAATTGCAGACTCATACCTTTGTTGAATATTAAAAAGTTTTTTCCAACTTTCCACTAAATCATCATCTTTGGGACCATTGGGTTTATATCACTAACTCCTAATCCCCTTTTTTAATATCATTTGTTAGTGCCGGTTCGTTTAAAAGTTAAATGTAACCTATATTCAGGATAATAAACACATCGATGTTTAACCAGAGTACAAGCATGCCCAATCGGTACAAGATTATCAAAATTAACCACAAGATAGGGATATTGTTCTTTACACAACCAATGACCTATTTCTCGTCTGGATTGCCCCTGCAAATCATAAAAACTTTCCAAAGCACAAAACGGACATACTTCAATACTTTTATTTTCAGCAATAAATTTATCAATAAAATCTTCCAACCCGGTCGAAAAAATGATCATTAAATTTTGGGGAACGCAATGCATTTTCCCATAAATGAACAAACAGATTCTTCAAAGGCTGCTGGAAGGCTGCCGGGAACTTCTTCAAGCAGACAGCTTTCAGACCGGAATTGTTCTCGCATAAATCAGCCACCCTGTTGGTATCCCGAATGGCAGCCATCACCTCTTGCTGCTGTTTCCCGGTCAGTTTTTTATAAGCCTGAAACAAAACTGTATTCGCCATCATCAGATTGACAGCCTTCACGACAGTCTCTCCATCTTCCGGGTCCAAACAGACAGCACGTAAATAATGATCTACGGCATTCATACTCCAGCCTATCCGGTTGTAACAATCTCCGATCCGTTTTAATAAAGTGACATTTGTCGTGTCTGTCTGATATAAACGATCATAGATTCCGATCGCCCGAACAGTTTTCCCTATCTGCTGATACAAACGGGCCAGCTGATAATTGACAAAAAAATCCAGAGAATCTTCTCCGGCCAATTGTTCATAGATATCGACCGCTTTCATCGTCCGCCCCGCCAAGGCTGCTACCCGCGCTAAAGCAAGCCGGGTATCCCAATCGGAAGAATCCCGCTCCAACCACTCCGAATAACAGCGGAAAGTTGCCTTATAACGCAACATCCCTTCATTGGCTTTACCTTCAAAAAAAGCAAATCGGAAGATTCACCTTCTATCCGGTATAAAGAATCGACACCTCTTAAAACCTCATCGTAATGATTCCGGTCCAACTCTCTTTCTAAAATTTGCCGACCGATGTCCTGAGCATAATTTCCTATAATACAAAACAGGATTCCAAGAACGAAATATATCTTTATTTCAATAGTTTTGATATTCCATCACAAATAAAGAAAGATTTCAACGATAAAACAAACATTTCAACTAAAAACTTAGTTGCAAAAATATTTCCCTTAACGGACTAACAACAAAGCTCCTTTTTTAACATATTTCGGAGGATTCACCTTCTCTCTTCCTTTGGCAGTAATCACATAAAAATAAGTTCCCGGGCTTGCATATTTACCCCCGATACGTCCGTCCCAGCCTTCCGAAGGGTCGTTCCATTCGTAGATTTTACGTCCCCAACGGTTCAGAATCACCCCTTGGAAAGATTCCAGGGACAAGGCTTTCACCTTAAAAATATCATTCTTACCGTCTCCATTGGGTGTAAAGACATTCGGGACATCCAGCAAAGATTCGACGACATTTACATATTGTATATCCGAAGTATCCCGGCAAAAATTTCCTTTTCCATGGATGGCTACGAGCATTACCTTATACCGTCCGGAATGCTCGTAAGTATAAACAAAATCTTCCGGCGTCCGGATCTGATTTCCAATCAGGCTATCCTCGGGCGATAAGACCATTCCGACCAAATCGGTCGTATCTTTATACAAATACCATTCATAAGAAGAAGCATTTTTAGAACCGGAAGCATCGAATTCTACTTCTAAAGGCGCCTGTCCCATTTCATCGCCGACTTCCCCGACCACATCCACCGTATTTCCCAGAGTCAGTTCAGGGACAGCCTCCGGGATCATCGATTCGTAAGTCACTTCGTTACTTTCCCATACGAATCCGAAACGATCCTTGATCCTAATGCGGCAAGACACATCTTCGGCACAGCCGGCGACAGCCTGACTTAGATCTTCATACCGATAGTCATTCATAGAAGACAATTGCCGTTCTTTGCCATCCCAATCGACCCAGTAATCCACATTCTCTCCACCGGGGAAACCGGCAAAATCGGGAATATAAAGATAATCGATATGAATCGTAATATATTCACAATCCAGTACATCGGTCAAGGTAATTTTAAAATCCATAAAATCATAAAACACATAAAACCGTTCCTGAACCGTATTCACACCTTCCTTTCGGGCAGTAAAAGTATAGAGTCCGTTCCCCAGCAAAGGGACGGTCAAGCGGGTAGAATCCTCATACGGAGCAACGGCCTGAGGGGAACCCTCGTAAGTCCAGCCGAATTCCCAACGATCTCCTCCCGGCACAAAACTCACCTGCCCTTCCGGAACCGCTCCGCCCTGGGTCTGACGGATAACATACAGAAAAGTTTTACAATACTTACATCTCCACACACTTTGACGATTATCCTTGCTATATTACTAAAAATCCCCGGTATTTTGTGAGGCTGGAGATTAATTTTTAATTTTGCTACGGGAAATAATCAATCATTATCGTCGATCAAAAATTTATTCAGGGTGAATTTTATCAATGAATTAAACAGCAGTCAGCAGGAGGCGGTCATCAACACAGAAGGTCCTTCATTGGTCATTGCAGGTGCCGGTTCAGGCAAAACACGTGTATTGACCTACCGGATAGCCCAATTGCTCAGTCAGGGAGTGCCGGCCTATAAAATTCTGGCCCTGACCTTTACCAATAAAGCTGCCCGTGAAATGCAAAAACGAATTGCAGAGTTAGTGGGCCAGGAAATCGCTGCCAACCTGTGGATGGGAACTTTCCACTCGATTTTTTCAAAAATCCTGCGATTCGAAGCCGAGAAATTAGGCTATACATCGAGCTATACCATCTACGATACCCAGGATTCTAAAAATATGATCAAGGCCATCGTCAAAGACATGAAACTGGACGATAAGATTTACAAACCGAGCACAATCCTCGGACGGATTTCGATGGCGAAAAACAACCTGATCGTCGCTCAGAGTTATGCCCAATCTTCCCGCATTTTATCCGAAGATACAGCCGGCAAACGCCCGTTATTGGGAGAAATCTACAAACAATACCAGCAGCGTTGCAAACAATCGGATACCATGGATTTCGACGATCTTTTGCTGCAAACCAATATCCTGTTCCGTGATTTCCCGGACATTCTGGCCAAATATCAACAGAAATTCAATTATATCCTGGTCGACGAATATCAGGATACCAATTACGCCCAATACCTGATCGTAAAAAAACTTTCGG
>OGES01001149.1_pt1 | contig 22287 bp, 17 predicted proteins | sample 1570711 | NCBI WGS metagenome assembly OGES01 (sample SAMEA2582133, study PRJEB24529) | metagenome | biome: Human gut stool | place: China | collected 2011 | reverse complement strand
GCATCTGTTACGAGGGCGGTCTCGACGCCGACGGCAATCCGGCAGATACCCGTACAAAGGCCCAGAAGCAGTCTCTCCAAAATCTCCTGACGAGTCTGTGCGTAGACTATCCCGAAGCCGAAATTCTAGGTCATCGTGATCTCCCGAACGTCCACAAGTCCTGTCCCTGCTTCTGTGTCCAGGCTTGGCTGAATGAAATCAAATTCCACATTTAGCTCCCTATTCAGTTAATATTATTCATACTATATTATTTTTTCTACTCTCTCCCCCTATCTTAAGTGATTAAGGTTGGGGGATTTTTGTTCAGGAATCTGCAAACTTCTTCAAAATGAGGAGTATTGCGCCCCCGCTTTTCCACTGAAAAAAGGCTGTAACATGAAATATAAGGCATAATTGTTTTAAATAATGTAAAAAAGTAGTGTAATACTAAACTTTATATGTACTTTTGCATCGAATTATATAAAAATAAGAAACAAATTAAAGAGGAAATAAAAAAAAGAAGAAAGGATATGAAGATGAAAAGAATCATATTGACACTCACAATGCTGGTTGCTCTTGTAGCTACAGCATCTGCTCAGGCAGAGATTAAGTTCGACAAACTGATACACAACTTCGGTTCGTTCGAAGAGTCAAATCCAGTACAGAAGGCAACCTTTACCTTCACCAATGTAGGCAACAAGCCTTTGATTATCAACCAGGCTATTGCCAGCTGCGGCTGTACCGTACCTTCTTACACAAAGAAGCCTATCGCTCCAGGCGAGAAGGGACAGATTAGTGTTACCTATAACGGCAAGGGCATGTTCCCTGGTCATTTCAAGAAGAGCATCACCATCCGTTCTAACGGCAATGTAGAAATGTCACGCCTCTATATAGAAGGTGTTATGACAGAAAAGAAATAATCTAGCTCAATACATATTTAAAAGTAAGCATGATTTTCTATTTCTCAGGAACTGGAAATACCAAGTGGGCAGCAGCCAGACTGGCAGCGGCTACACACGAAGACTTGATTCCTATCGCCCCTTATATGCGGGCGGATGATTCAAGCCACAATATAGCCGAGCCGTTTATTCTGAAAGAGAATGAACGGCTCGGATTCGTTTTCCCCGTACATGGCTGGAGGGTTCCACGCCTTGTAAGGGAGTTTATCAGGAAGATGAAGATAACTTCTGATGCTACTACAGAAGGTAATAAGAAGATGGTCAGAAAGCATCCTTTCGCCTATTGCGTCTGTACAGCAGGCGACAGCATCGGACTCACCATCGAAAACCTCAACGATACGATTGCGCTGAATGCATCGCTTCAGGCATTGGGCATCACGGAGGTTTCTGCTTCCTACTCGCTCATCATGCCGGAATCTTATGTGGGACTTCCTTTCATGGATGTTGATCCGAAGGAGCGCGAAGTTCATAAGAAATCGAAATCGGCACAGGAACTGGCGGCTATCTGCGAAGAGATATTCGACAGGAAAGAGGGCGTGAACCGTCTGGTAAAAGGTCCTATCCCCTGGTTCTTCACCAAGGTTGTGGGCGGATTCTTTGAGAAGGTGCTCATCACCGACAAGGGGTTTCATGTGGAGAAAGACAAGTGCGTGAAGTGTGGCATCTGTGCCAACGTCTGTCCTGTAGGCGATATCAAGGGCGGTCATGGAGAATACCCGGAATGGCTGCATCACAAGGATTGCCTCACCTGCTTTACCTGCTATCACCATTGTCCGCATCACGCCATCGAGTTTGGACGCCAGACTCAGAAGAAAGGACAATACTTTTACAAATAATCCCCATCTACCCTGACTGTTAATGAAGAAGACAATCATCTCTCTGGCGCTCGCCTTCCTGGGCATCGCCAATCTCTATGCCGTAAAGGCTAAACCGGGCATCGCCAAGATTATGCTGGCTGATGGAACCATGGCATGTGCTACCCTGCATGGCGACGAAACCTTCCACTACTACATGCTGCTGGACGGTACGCCCCTGCGGGAAACTCAAGACGGAAAATACGAAAAGATAACTGCCGAAGAGCTGAACACCCGAAAGACCCGTGCTTTCTCTTCAGAGAATCTTACAAGAGCTTCAGAAATAGGAACCGTGAAACCAAGCTATTTCCCTCATAAGGGAAGTCCGAAGGCATTGGTACTCCTGGTGCAGTTTCTGGATGTAAAGTTCAAGAGTAAGGATCCGGTTGCAACATTCAACCATTACCTCAACGGAAAGAAGGGAGAAGCTATGCCAGAGGCTGATAAAGAAGTGTTTATCACCAACGAGACTTACTGCCAGAACTATGGCAGCGTACAGCAGTATTTCGCAGACATGAGCGATAACCAGTTTATACCACAGTTTGATGTAGTGGGTCCTGTTACGGTAAGCAAGAATTCAGCTTATTATGGCAAGAACGGAGTTGACGACGGAAGTGACACCAACTTTCCTCAGATGATTAAGGAAGCCTGCCAGCAGGTAAACGCCAAGGTTAACTTTGCCGATTACGACAGCGACGGCGACGGATATGTAGACCTCGTATATGTAATCTATGCCGGCTATTCTGAAAGCATTTCAGGTAATTCAAGCGATTGTCTCTGGCCGAAATCGGGTACCGTAGGAGGACTGGGAACCTATGACGGAAAAAAAGTACGTCGGTTCGGCATCAACAACGAGCTGAACAATAAGCCTGCAGATACCCAAGACGGTAAATACTTCATCAATGGTATCGGTCTCTTCTGCCATGAATTTTCGCATACCCTCGGTTTGCCAGACATCTATCCTACCAACGGCATTACAGAGCACAACCAGAGTCCTGAATATTGGGACGTTATGGATATGGGCAGTTATCAGGCTGACGGTTACCAGCCTATCCCCTACTCACCATGGGAGAAGAGCATCGTAGGATGGAAACAGCCTACCCTCCTTTCTGATACCGAGGCGAAGCAGCTCAAGCTGGAACCATACGACAAGGCATCGGATGCATACAAGATTATAGCCAACAGCCAGGGCGAATACCTGCTGCTGCAGAATATCAGAAACGAGGGATGGTACAAGGAGGCTCTGGGTTACGGATTGCTGGTATGGCGCATCGACTACGATGAACTGCCATCGGTTAATCTGTTTGATAATCCCAACAACACGACAGGTAAGCCAAGGGTCATGATTGTTCCTGCAGACGGAATGGTATACAACAGCTATAACAAGAAAGTTAGCGATGCTGATATTATAACGAGTCTTCAGAACGACCCGTTCCCAACCTACAAGGCGGGCTCTGCTACAGAGTATGAGGTGAACAGTCTGACCAGTATCACCCTGAACAACAGTGTTGATACGAGTCATCCGCTCTACAACATCACAAAGGATGAAGCAACCGGTCTGGTAACCTTCGATTATCTCAAGAACTTCTCTCCTACCGGAATCTCTTCGGTCATCATCGGTAAAGACAGACCGACAGCCTATTTTGATCTGGAAGGCAGAAAGGTTTCCGTTCCACAAAAGGGCAAGATTTATATCACCAACAAGGGACAGAAGATAATATACTAATATACTGAACTTTCGCATGTGGTTCAAGAACGGGCTGAAGGCCCAAAAGCTCCTAGCCCAGGGCATCGCCCTGGGTATAATGGCAATCAGCAAGACGCCCTGTAAGGGCAAAAGCTTTGTACATTGCACAGTATTTTAAAGCTTTTGCCCTTACAGGGCGACAAGTTTGTGTCCGTAATTACCCAGGGCGATGCCCTGGGCTAAGAGCTTCTGCCCTTTCAGGGCGTGTGGAGCTTATTTGCGAAACTTGAGATTTTAATATATTCTAGGACCGAAGATGGTGGTACCTACACGAACCATCGTGCTGCCGTGCTTGACGGCAATATGATAATCGTGACTCATACCCCAGCTGCGCTCGCAGAAAGCATCATCATCGGCAAAATATCTGGCCTTTATCTCATCAAAGAACCGGGCAGCCTCATCAAACTCCTGAGCAATCTGCTGCTCATCGTTTGTATTGGATGCCATCATCATGATGCCACAAATCTGCACATGCTTCATCTCCCGCCATTCGCCTGCCTCCAGGAGTTCGCGGCAAGCATCAAGAGAAAGACCCGATTTGGTATCTTCCTCTGCCAGATGAAGTTCCAGAAGAACCTTCACCACACGATCGTGCTTGGCAGCCTGCTTCTCAATCTCCTTGAGAAGTTTCAGACTGTCTACCGACTCAATCATCGAGATATAAGGTGCGATATACTTCACCTTATTGGTCTGCAGATGACCGATGAAATGCCATTCGATGTCCTCAGGCAGCGAAGCCACCTTCTTGGCGAGTTCCTGTTCATGACTCTCGCCGAAGATACGCTGTCCTTCAGCATAAGCCTCCTCGATATACTCGTTGGGATGGAACTTGCTGATGGCAACGAGACGGACGCCGGCAGGCAAGCTGCCCAGCACCTCATGGAGATTTCCTTTTACATCATAGTCCATATTCTAAATGTTGAGTGTTGAATGTTGAGTGTTGAGTGTTGAGTGTTGAATGTTGAATTAACCTTTGTGTCCCGTTAGGCAACTCAACATTCAACATTCAACACTCAACATTAATTTATTTCTCCTCGTATTCAGGCACATCATTCTTCTCCTCTTTCTTCTCGTTAGGAGCATGGTGCTCGAATACATCCATCAGTTTGGTTTCGTTCAAACCAATCACATCATAATCTATCATGGTCTTGCCCATCACCTCATCAATATAACGGAGGGCACGGGCGAGAGACTTAGCCTGAACAAGATAGGTAACATTACTGCGCTTCTCCTTCTCACTCTTCTCATCAATTGTGATGAACTGGAGTTTAGCCTTATACCACTTATCATCATCATCCACATCGCTGAAGAAGATTTCGCCGTAGCCAGCCTTGCCGATACCGCTCACCTTCAACTCGCCGCTTACATAAACCGACATCTCATCGATGATGGCGCTCTCAGCCTCGGTAAAGCTCAAAGCATCTACTACGTATGCTTCAGAAACAACCTTTTCTGAACCATCCTCCATTGTCTTCTGATATTTCACTTTGGTCTCAAACCATGTACTTGTTCTACTTCTCATATTTTTCTTCTTACTTATTTTAATTAATTAGTATAATCTTATAACATTTCTTGAAATTAAGTGCAAAGTTATAAAAAAGAAAGCAAAGAGCGACATATTTAAAGAGTTTTTAATCAAAAAATAAAATTTAACCGAAAGTTATTCTCAATTCTCATCTAATTTTCTTATCTTTGCAGCCGAATAGCGTAAATTGAAAAGACCAGAAGGTCATAGAATTCAATTTTCGACACGGATAATTAATAGAAAGAAACAATATTTTAAGATGCCAGAAATATCTGTACGCGGTCTTGAAATGCCAGAGTCACCTATCAGAAAGTTGGCTCCTCTGGCTGCCGCAGCAAAAAAACGTGGAGTAAAGGTATATCACCTCAACATCGGTCAGCCTGACCTTCCAACTCCTCAATGTGGCCTAGATGCCTTGAAGCATATAGACCGCACGGTCTTGGAGTATTCTCCAAGTCAGGGCTATCTCAGCTATCGCGAGAAGCTTGTAGATTACTATAAGAAATTCAACATCAACGTAACTGCCGATGATATCATCATTACATCGGGAGGTTCTGAGGCTGTACTCTTCTCTTTCATGAGCTGCCTCAACCCTGGCGACGAGATTATCGTACCAGAACCTGCTTATGCTAACTATATGGCGTTCGCCATCTCGGCGGGTGCCAAGATCCGTACCATCGCCACAACGATAGAAGAAGGTTTCTCCCTGCCTAAGGTGGAGAAGTTTGAGGAGCTGATCAATGAGCGCACCCGTGCCATCCTGATCTGCAACCCTAACAACCCTACGGGCTATCTCTATACCCGCAGAGAGATGAATCAGATACGTGACCTGGTGAAGAAGTACGACCTCTATCTCTTCTCTGATGAGGTTTACCGTGAGTATATCTATACCGGCAGTCCTTATATCAGTGCGATGCACCTGGAAGGCATCGAGCAGAACACGGTTCTCATCGATTCTGTTTCAAAGCGTTACAGTGAGTGCGGTATCCGTGTAGGTGCCCTCATCACCAAGAATGCTGAAATCCGCAAGGCGGTGATGAAGTTCTGCCAGGCCCGTCTCTCTCCTCCACTGATCGGTCAGATTGTAGCCGAAGCTTCTCTGGATGCTCCAGAAGAGTACTACCGCGACGTATACGATGAGTATGTAGAGCGCCGTAAGTGTCTGATAGACGGCTTGAACCGCATTCCGGGCGTATACTCTCCTATTCCTATGGGAGCCTTCTATACCGTAGCCAAACTGCCTATCGATGATTCAGAAAAGTTCTGCCGCTGGTGTCTGGAGGAATTCAACTACGAGGGCGAAACCATCATGATGGCTCCAGCCTCTGGTTTCTATACGACTCCTGGAGCCGGTCACAATCAGGTTCGTGTAGCTTACGTCTTGAAGAAACACGATCTGGAACGTGCTCTGGTGGTTCTGGGTAAGGCACTTGAGGCTTATCCGGGAAGAGTGGAAGACGAAGGACTATAACAATGTTGAATGTTGAGTGTTGAATGTTGAGTTGCCTAACGGACACAAAGATTAAATTAACTATCAACACTCAACATTCAACTATCAACATTCAACACTCAACATTCAACATTACAAAAGATGAATTTTCCTCTATTTATAGCAAAGAGATTATATAGCGATCAGGGCGATAAACGTAAAGTTTCTCGCCCTGCTATTCATATAGCCACTGCAGGTGTTGCTATCGGACTCGCCATTATGATTATGTCGGTATGCGTAGTGCTCGGATTCAAGCATACCATACGCGACAAGGTAATAGGATTCGGAAGCCATATACAGGTGGCCGACTTCATGACGCTGCAGCAGCAAAACCAGTATCCGGTGGTCATGAACGACTCGATGGTCAACGTACTGAAAAAGATACCTGGCGTAAAACATGTGCAGAAATTTGCCATGAAAGAGGGAATCCTGAAGACGGACAGCGATTTCCTGGGCGTCATGTTCAAAGGTGTAGGACCTGATTTCGATTCTACCTTCATCCATCAGAACATGATTAAAGGCAGCATCCCTAAGTTTGATGACAAAGCGAGTCATAACCAGATTCTCATCTCACAGCTGATGGCTGATAAGCTGAAGCTGAAGACGGGAGAACGCATCTTTGCCTACTTCTTTGATGGCAACGGAGTGCGTATGCGCCGCTTCACCATCAAGGGTATCTATCAGACCAACCTGAAGAAGTATGATGAGGTAATGGTATACACCGACCTCTATACTGCCGTGAAGCTCAACGGATGGGAAGAAGACCAGACGAGCGGTGCAGAACTGACAGTAAACGACTTCAACAAGCTCAACGAGACTGAAGATTATATTATTAATAAGGTGAACCGCACGGTAGATCACTATGGAGAAACCTACAGCAGTTCTACCATCAAGGACCTGAATCCAAACATCTTCCAATGGCTGAGCCTGATGGATCTGAACGTCTGGATTATTCTCGGTCTGATGCTGATAGTAGCCGGCGTCACCATGATCAGCGGTCTGCTCATCATCATTCTGGAACGCACCTCCATGATAGGCGTGATGAAGGCATTGGGTGCCCGCAACAAGACTATCCGCCACACCTTCCTGTGGTTTGCCGTCTTCATCATCGGCAAGGGTATGCTTCTGGGCAACATCATCGCCCTCGGCATTCTTACCCTCCAGTACTTTACAGGCATCATCAAACTCGATGCACAGACCTATTATGTAAGTACCGTTCCGGTAGAATTCAACTGGCTTGCCATCATAGCCCTGAACATTGCTACACTGCTGATAAGCATCTTCATGCTCGTAGCACCAAGCTACCTGATTTCTCATATCCATCCAGCCAAATCAATGAGATATGAGTAAAATACAGTCTATAACACCACAATATGTAGACTAAAAAGGAAAAAAACTAATTATTTTATATAGTTTTTGAAAATAGTGCACATTTTATTTTGCAGTGTGCACTATTTTCATTATCTTTGCACAAAATTTTGTAAATTGTGCAATGAATTCAATACCAAGTTTTAACTCGTATATTGAGAACAGCATTATCAAGAATTGGAATCTGGATGCGCTCACCGATTACAAGGGCACAACCCTCCAATATCACGATATTGCCAGAAAGATTGAGAAGCTACACATCCTGTTCGAAAACAGCGATGTAAAGAAGGGCGACAAGATTGCCGTCTGCGGAAGAAATAGTAGCCAGTGGGCAGTAGCCTTCCTGGCCATTATTACTTACGGAGCCATTGTCGTACCTATACAGAACGAATTTAAGCCTGAGCAGATTCACAACATCGTGAACCACAGCGAAAGCAAACTTCTGTTCGTTGGTGACGTGGTAGCTACAGAGATAACACCAGAGGAGATGCCTTCGCTGGAAGGAATCATCTATCTTCCGGACAATTCGCTTGTCATCTCGCGCTCTGAGAAACTGACTTATGCGCGCGAGAACCTCAATGCAATGTTCGGACACAGATATCCTAAGTATTTCAGACCAGAACACGTGAAGTATCACGTAGACGATCCTGAAGAACTGGCAATGATCAACTATACCAGTGGAACTACCGGTTTCTCAAAAGGTGTGATGCTCCCATACAGAGCACTCTGGGGTAATCTCGACTACCTCATCGATTCAGTGAAGCCTAATATAGGTAAGAACTGCAACATCCTTTCTACCCTTCCGATGGCTCACATGTATGGACTCATGACAGAATTTCTCTTCAATATAGTATTGGGTAACCATATCTTCTTCCTTACCCGTCTGCCGAGCCCAACGCTCATCTCAGAGGCATTGTCAGAAATCAAGCCAGACATCCTCTATGCGGTGCCGCTTGTAGTAGACAAGATTGTAAGAAAGGAAGTATTCCCACATATCCAAACCAACCGTGCACGACTGCTGATGAACATGCCTGTCATCAATAAGCGCATCAAGGAGAAGGTTCGCGAGTTTGTATTGAAAAAGTTTGGCGAACGTCCTTGCGAGGTTGTTGTGGGTGGTGCTCCGCTCAACAAGGAGATAGAGAACTTCTTCATCAGCGTAGGTTTCCCTATCGCAATGGGATATGGTACCACTGAGACTGCTCCACTTATCACCTTTGCCCATCAGGACAACTATGTGGCAGGAAGCTGTGGTGTTGCCGTGAAGCACATGGAGGTAAAGGTTTTGAGCGATGACCCGGAAAACGTAGCCGGTGAACTGGTTTGCCGCGGCATCAATGTGATGAAGGGCTATTACAAGAATCAGGAGGCAACAGATGCCGTAATAGATAAAGACGGATGGTTCCATACAGGCGACCTGGCAACGATGGACGCCGACGGACATTTCTTCGTAAGAGGAAGAAGCAAGAACATGCTGCTGGGACCTAACGGACAGAACATCTATCCGGAAGAGATTGAGGACAAGCTCAACTCCATGGCTATGGTCAACGAGAGCATCGTAATACAGAACGATGACAAGCTGGTAGCTCTGGTTCATCCGGATATGGAAGAAGTTAACAACCTCGGCTTTACAGACGAAGACCTGGAGAACATCATGGAGCAGAACCGCAAGGAACTGAACTTGCAGATGCCTAGCTTCGCAAAGGTGTCACGCATCAAACTTCATAATCAGGAATTTGAAAAGACAGCCAAGAAGTCTATCAAGCGTTACCTCTATCAGAACGCAATCTAGAGACAGGCCCTATCTGCTGACAGATCATCAGCAGATAAGGTCTATCATCAGCAAACTGACTTCAGTACGAGAAAAATATAAAAAAGCAAATCGTTAAATAACAAGAATATGGAGATTCCAAGCTTTAACGCATTAATCCAAAAGAGCATCGTAGACCATTGGGATATGGATGCTCTGACAGACTACAAGGGAGCAACCTTGCAGTACCATGATGTAGCACGCAAAATTGAGAAGCTACACATCATGTTTGAGAACTCTGGTGTAGTAAAGGGCGACAAGATAGCACTTTGCGGTCGAAATAGCGCAAACTGGGCTGTAGCATTCCTTGCTACACTTACCTATGGTGCCATTGCCGTACCTATCCTGCATGAATTCATGCCAGACCAGATTCACAACATCGTAAACCACAGCGATGCCAAACTGCTCTTTGTGGGTGATGTTGTAGCTACACAGATTGATGCAACGAAGATGCCGGGTCTTGAAGGCATCATCTATATACCGGATTATTCACTTGTCGTTTCACGTACCGACAAGTTGACTTATGCGCGCGAACACCTCAACGAGATGTTCGGTATCAAGTATCCTAAGTACTTCCGCAAAAACCATGTCAACTACTATATGGAACAGAATCCGGATGAGTTGGCTATGATCAACTATACCAGCGGAACTACCGGTTTCTCCAAGGGAGTAATGGTTCCATACCGTGCACTCTGGGGCAATGCAGATTTTGCTGAGGACGTACTGGGTAAGAAGATCAAGCCGGGAGATTCTGTCATCAGTATCCTGCCGATGGCCCACATGTACGGCATGGCGTTTGAATTTATCTTCGAATTCATCAAGGGCTGCCACGTCTTCTATCTCACCCGCATCCCTAGTCCAGCCATCATCGCCGAGGCATTCGGCCGCATCAAGCCAGCTGTCATCATAGCTGTACCTCTGGTTATCGAGAAGATTATCCGCAAGAAGGTATTCCCTAAGATCCAGAACAACCGCATGCGTATGCTGCTCCACATGCCTGTAATCAGCAAGAAGGTGAAGGAGAAGATATGCGACCAGGTATCCAATGCCTTCGGTGGCAACTTCTACGAGGTGATTATCGGTGGTGCAGCCTTTAACCAGGAAGTGGAAAGTTTCCTCCATAGCGTAGGTTTCAAATATACCGTGGGATATGGCGCAACAGAATGTGCCCCTATCATCTGCTACGAGGATTACAAAAACTTCGTACCGGGCTCTTGCGGTAAGGCTGCCCTCCACATGATGGTCCGCATCGACAGTCCTGATCCTGAGAATGTACCGGGCGAAATCCTTGCCAAGGGTCCTAACGTAATGTTGGGTTACTATAAGAATGAGGAAGCTACCAAGCAGACCATCGACGAGAACGGATGGTATCATACAGGCGACCTCGGTACCATGGACGGTGACGGCAACGTCTTCATCAAGGGCCGTAGCAAGAACATGCTGCTCGGCGCAAACGGTCAGAATATCTACCCTGAGGAGATTGAGGATAAGCTCAACTCTTTGGCTCTGGTAGCGGAAAGCGTGGTTGTACAGAAGGGCGATAAGCTCATTGCTCTGGTTCACCCAGACTATGATGAAGCTCAGACCTTGAACCTCGGTACCAACGAACTGACAGATGTCATGGAGCAGAACCGTCAGGAGCTGAACACCATGATTCCTGCTTACAGCAAAGTATCAGAAATACGTATACATGAAGATGAGTTTGAAAAGACTCCTAAGAAGAGTATCAAGCGATTCCTCTATACGGCAGAGTAAAGAAAGAAACTGTATTATGAAATAAAAAATGGTGTGACTTCGGTTTTGAAGTCACACCATTTTTTATAAGTTATAAATTATAATAACGTATTCGAGCGGATTCTGGACAGCGTTTCCGGCGTCATCTGCAGATAACTTGCGATATAGGTGAGCGGTGCACGCAGAACCACCTGTGGGTTCATTTCGCACAGGCGCTTATATTTATTAGGCGCCGACTCAAATCGCATCAGATCGGCATGAATCTGAGACTGAATCAAACTCTCTTCCAGTATTTTACGATAAAGCATCTGGATATTAATATTGCGCATAGCAGCCGCCTCCAGCTTCTTCTTCGGTAGCATATACACCAGCGTAGGCTCCAAAGCTTCCACCTGCAGGTGGGTAGGCTCTTCCTTAAAGAGGCTCTCAATGCACATAAAGATGGTATGATCCACACCCAGATGCTCGGTCACCTCCTTGCCATTCTTAAAGTAAAATTGGCGCACCAATCCCTTCTCGATGTACGAGATACCCATGCACTGTTCACCTTCAGGCAAGATCATCTCGCCCTTGGCATACTTGATAGGCTCAAGGATATCTTCCACCACATCGAGTTCATCATGAGTCATCGTACTATATTTACGCGCCAGCTCGCGCGCAATATCACGCTTAGGGGTAATTACTTTAAAGTCTGCCATAATACTTAACCTCCTTTTCCATTATACTTATATTAAATCATTAGTCGAGTTTGAGCACAGCTAGGAAGGCTTTCTGTGGAACTTCCACATTACCAATCTGCTTCATGCGCTTCTTACCCTTCTTCTGCTTCTCAAGCAACTTGCGCTTACGGCTTACGTCACCACCATAACATTTGGCAGTAACATCCTTGCGCACCTGCTTAACAGTCTCACGTGCCACAATCTTGGCACCGATAGCTGCCTGGATAGCAATATCGAACTGCTGACGAGGTATGAGGTCCTTCAACTTCTCGCACATTCTGCGGCCGAAGCTCACAGAGTTATCGCGGTGAGTCAAAGTACTCAATGCATCTACAGGCTCTCCATTCAACAGGATATCGAGTTTCACCAGGTCAGAATGACGGAATGAATCGATATGATAGTCGAACGAAGCATATCCCTTGGAGATACTCTTCAGCTTGTCATAGAAGTCGATGACGATTTCTCCCAATGGCAACATGAAGTGGAGTTCTACACGGTTTCCACTCACATATTCCTGGTTGATGAGTTCGCCTCGTTTATCCAGACAGAGTTTCATGATAGGTCCAATATAATTGGTAGCCGTAATGATGGTTGCCCGGATATATGGTTCCTCAATATGGTCTATCAGCGTTGGGTCTGGCAATCCGGAAGGATTGTGAACCTCTTTCTCACCGCCCTGCTTGTCGTATACCATATAAGATACGTTAGGTACGGTAGTGATGACATCCATATTAAACTCACGGTCCAGTCTCTCCTGTACGATTTCCATGTGGAGCAATCCGAGGAATCCGCAACGGAAACCGAAGCCCAAAGCCACAGAACTCTCTGGCGAGAAAGTCAATGAAGCATCATTGAGCTGCAGTTTTTCGAGCGATGCACGCAGATTCTCGTAATCGCTAGGATCGATAGGATAAACACCGGCAAAGACCATAGGTTTCACTTCCTGGAAACCCGCAATCGCCTTGTCGCAAGGACGGGCGATATGGGTAATGGTATCACCCACCTTAACCTCGGTAGCATTCTTGATACCCGAGATGATATAACCTACCTCACCGGTACCCAATTCCTGGCGTGGAATCATATCCATCTTCAATACACCGATTTCATCAGCATCATATTCCATGCCGGTATTGAAGAACTTCACCTTATCTCCCTTACGGATCACGCCATTCTCTATCTTGAAATAGGCGATGATGCCGCGGAAAGAGTTGAATACAGAGTCGAAAATCAAAGCCTGAAGCGGTGCCTTCTCGTCTCCTACCGGAGCAGGAACACGATTAACAACAGCTTCCAGTATATCTTCTACACCCTCACCGGTCTTACCTGAAGCACGGAGAATATCTTCATGCTTACAACCGATCAGGTCTACTATTTCATCTTCTACCTCATCAGGCATAGCTGAAGGCATATCTATCTTATTGATTACCGGAATAATCTCCAGGTCGTGCTCGATAGCCATATAGAGGTTTGAAATGGTCTGTGCCTGAACGCCTTGAGTTGCGTCAACAACCAGCAGTGCTCCCTCGCAAGCAGCGATGGAACGGGAAACTTCGTATGAGAAGTCAACGTGTCCCGGAGTATCGATAAGATTCAGGATATAGGTCTGTCCATCCTTTGCCTTATATTCCATTTGGATAGCGTGACTCTTGATTGTGATACCACGTTCTCTTTCCAAATCCATATCATCAAGCATCTGTCCTTCAGTTATCTTGATGGTCTGAGTCTTCTCCAGAAGTCGGTCTGCCAAGGTACTTTTACCATGGTCTATATGTGCAATAATGCAGAAATTTCTTATTTTATTTATATTCTCCATATAATTTTTCTCTCTTTAGAGTGCAAAGATAGTATTTTTTTTCGTATCTTTGCACAAAATATTGAAAATAATAGAGATTTTTAGATAAAAAGTAGAAAAATCATGAAGAAAAAGTTGATTTACATCGGTATTTTTGCTTCTTTGCTCGTTTCTTGTACAGAAAGTCTGGAGGACAAAGCGGCTCGTGAAGCCAAGGAATATACTGAAAAATACTGTCCTACTCCATACGTCAATGACGCCAGGACTGACAGTGCTGCATTTGATAAAACCAAGAAGATGTATACGTACTATATCTCTTTGAGAAACAAGGCAGATAACAAGAAGGCGATTGATGCCAACAAGGATAAACTCCATAAGATTCAGAAGGAAGCCCTGGACAACAACCCTGGTCTGAAGAAATATAAGGAAGAGCATTTCACCTTCCGTTTCGTATATCATTCGGCTAAGAACCCGAAAGAGGTGTTGCTGGATGATATCTTCAAGTATTAGAAAAGGCACGGATTACTAGTAGTAATCCGTGCCTAAAACACTATTAATATCCCATTTCCTGCAAAGCTGTCGCCAACTGGTCTGGACAGCTTGTAGGCTTATTGCCACAAGTGATACCCTTCAGTCGGGCGATGACCTCCTTTGCCTTCATGCCTTTAATCAAAGCACAAACGCCCTTGGTATTGCCATCGCAGCCTCCGATGAACTGGGCATCCTGCACATTTCCATCTTCATCTATACTGATGCAGATGTATTTTGAGCAGGTGCCATGAGTCTGATAAGTTACCTTCTGCAACTTATCCTGTTTGTCTTGCTGCAACATAATGCTTATTCTGCGTCTGCAGGAATTTCTGGCTTCATGTTGGTATATACAGTCTGAACATCGTCAAACTCTTCCAACTTCTCAACCATCTTGTCGATAGTTTCGCGCTCCTCAGGAGTTACATCCTTCAAATCGTTAGGGATGTAAGTGAACTCAGCACCAGTTACCTCGAAACCCTCAGCCTCCAGATGCTTCTGAATTTCGCCGAAGCTTGTAGGAGCACCATAGATTGTGATTTCGTTGTTCTCCTCATCCTCATCAAACTCATCTTCTACGCCGTAGTCGATCAGGTCGAGAATCATCTCATCCATATCCAGACCTTCCTTCTTCTTGAATGTGAACACAGCCTTGTGGTCGAAGAGGAAAGACAGAGAACCTGTTGTACCCAAGTTTCCGCTGAACTTGTTGAAGATAGAACGAACGTCAGCAACAGTACGTGTAGTGTTGTCTGTCAGAGTATCAACGAAGACAGCCACTCCGTGAGGGCCATATCCCTCGTATGTTACCTCCTTGTAATCGCTGGTATCCTTGCCACAAGCGTTCTTGATGGCACGAGCGATGTTATCCTTAGGCATGTTCTCACGCTTACAGTTAGCGATGATAGCACGCAATGTTGGGTTGTTCTCTGGTTCTGGACCGCCTGCCTTTACAGCGATAGCAATCTGCTTACCCAACTTAGTAAATGTCTTGGCCATGTGGCCCCATCTTTTCAGCTTTGTAGCTTTACGATATTCAAATGCTCTTCCCATTGGAATAAAATTTTAAATGTTTATCGTTTGTTTATAATATTATCTTAATTCTGCATTGAGCACCTTCTGCATTATCTCAATTCTGCATTGAGCTTGCCTGTAAGGTTGGCTATGAGCTTCTTCATGATAGCATCTATCTGCTTGTCATTCAGAGTCTTCTCCTCATCCTGCAGGATGAAGTTAACGGCATAACTCTTCTTGCCCTCTGGCAAATGCTCACCCTCATAAACATCGAAGAGAACAACGCTCTTCAGAAGTTTCTTCTCTGTCTGGTGGGCAATCTGCTCAATCTGAGCGAACTCTACATTCTTGTCTACGAGCAATGCAAGGTCGCGGCTCACTGAAGGATACTTGCTGATGTCGGTGTAAGTAAGGTTCACCTTCTTCACTGCCTTCATCAGGTTATCCCAGTGGATATCAGCATAGAATACATCCTGCTCAATATCGAATGCTTTCTTCAACTTCAGGCTCAGGATACCGAGCTCTACCAATACCTTGCCGGCACGGGTCTCGTAACTTACACCCTTAGAGAAGATGTTATTGTCGCTGTGCTTGATAACCACGTTGTTCTGTGGCATACCCACACGGCGGAGAATATTCTCAACCACAGCCTTCAGCTCGTAGATGCTGCTCTGCTCATCAGCATGAGCCCAACTGCCCTCTACGCGCTTACCGGTGATGAAGAGAGACATGTGAGCCTCCTGAGAGTAAGCCTTGATAGGACTCTCCTCGCTCCATTTCTCCTTATTATATAAATAGGTATTACCTACCTCGAAGAACTTCAGGTTCTGGCTCTTATGGTTGATGTTGCGAACCACGCTCTCCAAACCACCGAACAGCATCGTCTGTCGCATCACACCGAGATCAGCACTCAATGGGTTCATCACCTTCACGGTTGTCTCGTTAGGATACTTGTTGAGGTCGAAGTCGGTATAGTAGCTAGCCTTGCTCAGAGAGTTATTGAGAATCTCCATGAAGCCCTCGCCTACCAGCTGCTCTGCCACGAGGTTCTGGCTGTGATAAGCCTTGTCCTCATCGCCCTGAACAGTCAGGGAGCTCTTCAACTGGGTTGGAATCTCCACATTATTATATCCGTAGATACGGAGGATATCCTCTACCACGTCGCAAGGACGCTGAACGTCTACACGATAAGCAGGAACCAGGAGGTCGATGCCCTCAGCATCCTCCTTCACGATCTTCATCTCGAGAGATGTGGCAATGTTCTTGATGGTTTCAGCACCAATCTCCTTACCAATAAGGCGATGCGCATACTCATAGTTCAGACGAACAGGGAAATCCTGCATTGGCTCTGGATATACATCCTTTATCTGCATGGAAATCTTACCGCCAGCCAACTGCTTACAGAGGATGGCAGCCTGCTTCAATGCATAAATCTGTCCGTTTGGATCTACGCCACGCTCAAAACGGTAGCTGGCATCTGTGCTCAAACCATGACGGCGAGCGCTCTTGCGAATCCATGTAGGATGGAAGTAAGCACTCTCCAAGACTACATCCTTGGTTGTCTCATAAGTACCAGAACCCTTACCGCCGAAGATACCGGCGATACACATAGGCTCCTCAGCATTGCAGATGCTCAGGTCGTGCTCACCCAAGGTATGCTCCTCGCCATCGAGAGTAACAAACTTGGTGCCCTCTGGCTGGGTACGGACCACAATCTTATGACCGGTAACCATGTCTGCATCGAAGCAGTGCAATGGCTGGCCGTATGCCATCATGATGTAGTTGGTGATATCCACGATATTGTTGATAGGGCGCAAGCCGATGATGTTCAGCTTATCCTGCAACCACTTAGGACTTTCCTTCACCTCACAACCGGTGATGCTTACACAGGCATAACGCTTGCAAGCCTCAGTATTCTGGATTTCAACATCGATAGGAAGATCCTCGTTGTCTACCACAAACTCATCGCAAGATGGGCGATGCAAGCTTGTCTTGTAGCCATTCTGCTTCAACCAGGCATACAGGTCGCGGGCTACACCCCAGTGACCGAGCGCATCAGCACGGTTGGCTGTGATATCAATCTCGATGAGCCAGTCGCTCTCCAGGTGATAATACTCAGCAGCAGGCTGACCTACCGGAGCATCTTCTGGGAGTACGATGATGCCGTCGTGAGAGGTACCTACACCAATTTCATCTTCAGCACAGATCATACCCAAACTCTCTACACCGCGGAGTTTGCTCTTCTTGATGGTAAAACTCTGGTCGCCATCGTAAAGCACGCAGCCCAAATCAGCCACGATAACCTTCTGACCTGCAGCAACGTTAGGAGCACCACAGACAATCTGCTGAGGTTCGCCCTTACCCAAGTCAACGGTTGTAACATGGAGGTGATCACTGTTAGGATGCTCCTCGCATGTCAATACTTTACCAACATAGAGACCTTTCAGTCCGCCCTTGACAGACTGAACTTCTTCCAAAGCGTCAACTTCGAGTCCGCAAGAGGTCAACGCGTCCGCAGTCTCCTGTGGTGTCAAATCGAAATCGACGTATTCTTTAAGCCATTTGTATGAAACGTTCATTATAATGATTTTTTATTTTATTTCTATTTTGAAAACCCGAAGAAACATCATTCGGGCTATGCATGTTCTAAAACTCTGCAAAAATACAAAAAAAAATGCATATAAACAAATAACATTCGCCATTTTTGCACTATTTAAAATAAATACATGCAAAAATGGCGAATGCCTTGGTTTTTATTCGAAAACTTCGTCGATACTGCCACCTCCTACTTCCTCAAAGTCATCCTGTTCGGCTGCCTTTCGGGAACAAGGATTGTAGTCTTCCGGCAAATCGAACTTGATAGCAGGACTGATGCCCAGCGACGGGTCGGCATAAACCTTCTTCATGAATATCGCCCAGATAGGCAAAGCCATGGTAGCACCCTGACCCATACTCATGGAATCGAAGTGAATATCACGCTCCTCACCACCTACCCAGCAGCCACTTACGAGCTGTGGAGTAAAGCCGATAAACCAACCGTCACTGTTGTTATTGGTAGTACCGGTCTTGGCGCCAATCTGTCCTTCCAGGTTATAACGGTAGCGCAGTCTTCCTGCCGTACCATTATCCACTACGCCCATCAGCATGGTGAGCATCTTCATGGCATTATCGGCACTGATTACCTCGTTCATACGTGGCTGGAAGGTAGCAATCGTATTACCTTCATTATCCTCGATACGGCTCACAAACATTGGAGCAGTACGGATGCCGTGGTTGGCAAATACGGTATAAGCGCTCACCATCTCGCTGACACTTACCTCACATGGTCCCAGACAGAGACTCATGGATGCATGGATATCAGGACTGCTGATGCCGAAGTCGCGCAACATCTGTACGAACTGCTGCGGATTGAGCTTACTCATCAGATAAGCACTCACCCAGTTGCTACTCTGTGCCAATCCCCAACTCAGCGGAACCATCTGTCCGGCACGTGAATGGTTGGCGTTACGAGGTGTCCACGGACGACCAGCCACCATATAGGTCTGCTGGCGGTTAGGCGCCAAATCGCAAGGCTGGAAGCCGTTAGACATCGCCAGACTGTAAAGGAAAGGTTTGATGGTAGAACCCACCTGACGGCGTCCCAGACTCACCATATCATACATGAAATGAGTATAATCCAATCCACCCACATACGCCTTCACAGCACCCGTCTTAGGATCCATGCTCATAAAACCGCTACGCAGAAAACTCTTGTAATAACGGATAGAATCGAGCGGACTCATCAGCGTATCAATATCACCATGATAGGTAAATACGGTCATCTCCTGCTTCTTGCGGAATGCCGCCTTGATTTCATCCTCAGAATATCCCGCAGCCTTCATCGTACGATAACGCTCACTCTGGGTGATACTGCGGTTCAGTATACTCTTAATCTGTTTCGGTGTCAGCTTATCGCTGTATGGCGAGCTTGGTTTGCGGGCTATCTCTGCACTGAAGCGAGGCTGCAGATAGCGGGCTACATGCTGATACATAGCCTCTTCCGCATACTGCTGTATACGGCTATCGATAGTTGTAAACACCTTCAGTCCATCACTGTATACATTATATGGCGAACCATCCTTCTTATAGTTCTTGTTGCACCATCCATAGAGCGGATCATTCTCCCACTGGATAGAATCCACCACAAACTGGGCACGGTTCCAAGATGGATAATCACTACGTTCCGGACGCTTAGCCATCATATACTGGCGAAGGAACTCACGCAGATAAGTAGCCGAACCATCCTTATGGTCGGTACGGTGGAAATTGAGTGTCAGCGGCTCAGCAGCATACTGGCTATACTCGCTCCGGCTCAGATATCCCGCCTTCACCATCTGCGAAAGAACTACATTTCTGCGCTCCCTCGCTCTCTCCGGATAGCGAACCGGATTGAAGAGCGACGGATTCTTGCACAGTCCGATGAGCGTTGCCGACTCACAGAGGGTCAGATTCTTCGGTTCCTTATTAAAATAGGTATTGGCCGCCGTCTTGATTCCTACAGCATTGTGCAGGAAATCGAAGTAATTGAGATAGAGAGCCAGAATCTCCTCTTTGGTATAATAGCGTTCCAGCTTCACCGCAATCACCCACTCTATCGGCTTCTGCAACAATCGTTCCATCGTACTGCCTGCCTTCTCAGAATAAAGCTGCTTGGCGAGCTGCTGCGTGATGGTACTTCCACCACCCGCATTAGTCTGTCCCAGGATACCACGCTTGACGATGGCACGTCCCAGGGCACGGAAGTCGATACCTGAATGCTCATAGAATCGCTCATCCTCAGTAGCCACCAGTGCCTTTATTAAATAAGGTGACATTTTCTTGTAAGGAATCACGATACGGTTCTCCTTGTTCAGGTTCCACGTACCAAGCACCTTGCCATCGGCAGAGTAAACCTGGGTGGCAAATCTGTTGATAGGATTCTGCAGATCCTCGATGTCGGGCATGTAGCCAATCATTCCAAACCAGATGGCAACAAAGGCAAGAATTACCATGAGTATTCCAGTGCCGAAAACAGCCCATAAAATATGTATAAATCGCTTTCTCATCACTATTTCTTTAAATATTTGTGCAAAATTACATAAAAGTTTTGACTTATCACACATAAATCAGATTTTTTATGTAACTTTGTGGGCGATTTTAGAACATTCAATCAAATTTCAAATGGAAAAACATAATTTTGTGACCATTGCAGACCTTTCCAAGGAGAAAATCATGTACCTCTTGGAAATGGCGCAAGAGTTCGAAAAGCACCCGAACAGGGAGTTGTTGAAGGGAAAGGTCGTAGCGACCCTTTTCTTCGAGCCATCTACTCGTACCCAACTCAGTTTCCAAACCGCTGCCAACCGTCTTGGCGCCCGTGTCATTGGTTTCTCTGATGCCAAGACATCCAGTACCACCAAGGGTGAGACCCTCAAGGATACCATCCTGATGGTAAGCAACTATGCCGATGTAATCGCCATGCGCCATTTCATCGAGGGAGCAGCCCAGTATGCCAGTGAGGTAGCACCAGTGCCTATCGTAAATGCAGGCGACGGCGCTCACATGCATCCTTCACAGTGCCTGCTCGACCTCTACTCTATCTACAAGACCCAGGGAACCCTGGAGAACTTGAACATCTATCTTGTGGGTGACCTCAAATATGGCCGCACCGTTCACTCACTTATCACAGCTATGCGCCACTTCAATCCTACCTTCCATTTCATCGCACCTAAGGAACTCGCCATGCCAGAAGAGTATAAACTCTACTGCAAGGAGCACAACATCAAATATGTTGAGCACGAGGACTTTAACGAAGATGTAATTGCAGATGCCGACATCCTCTACATGACACGTGTACAGAAGGAGCGTTTCAGCGACCTGATGGAGTATGAACGCGTGAAGAACGTGTATATCCTGAAGCGTGACATGCTCTGCAAGGCTAAGGAGAACATGAAGATTATGCATCCGCTGCCACGCGTGAACGAAATTGCTTACGATGTAGACGATGATCCACATGCATACTATATCCAGCAGGCTCAGAATGGTCTCTATGCACGTGAGGCTATCTTCTGCCACTGCCTCGGCATTTCGCTCGATGATGTAAAGAACGATAAAAGCATAATTGAATAATGTTGAATGTTGAATGTTGAATGTTAAGTTGCCTAACGGACACCTAACATGGCCCTCAAGGGCGCAAGCCTCACTCAACATTCAACACTCAACATTCAACACTCAACACTCAACATTTAAAAAAAAAGAGATGGGAAATAATAAAAGTCAATTAGTGGTTGCGGCTATCGAGAACGGTACCGTAATCGACCATATACCAGCCGAAAAGACCTATCAGGTAGTAAATCTGCTCCAGTTGGAGAAGATGGAGACTCCTGTTACTATCGGCTACAACCTGCCAAGCAAGAAGATTGGCAAGAAGGGCATCATCAAGGTTGCCAACAAGTATTTTACCGATGAGGAAATCAACCGACTCTCTGTCGTTGCGCCTAACATCGGACTGAGTATCATCAAAGACTACGAAATCGTAGAGAAGAAGACCGTCAAGACTCCTGATACATTGAAGGGCATCGTAAAGTGCAACAACCCTAAGTGCATCACCAACAACGAGCCTATGCAGACCCTCTTCCATACCGTAGACAAAGTGCTCGGTATCGTACGTTGCCACTACTGCGACAAAGAGCAGCAATTGGGCAAAGTAGAGCTCTGCAAGTAATAAAAACAGGTAGTTTATAACAAAAAG
>OGES01001136.1_pt1 | contig 22608 bp, 9 predicted proteins | sample 1570711 | NCBI WGS metagenome assembly OGES01 (sample SAMEA2582133, study PRJEB24529) | metagenome | biome: Human gut stool | place: China | collected 2011 | reverse complement strand
AATTTTTATGCAATATATATATATATATATATATATATATATTGCATAAAAATTCGATTAATTTGGGTGAAAACTGTTTATATCATAAGTATCTAGAGAACAAAAATAATATAAATAATTGAGTTAAAAAAATACATTTTTATTTGACCTCATCAATATATTTGATATAATGAGAAAAAAAGTTAAAAGGTGGATTGTATGACGAGACAACAAAGACCTAAACATAGGAAGTCTTTCAATTGGTATGGCTTAAGCCAACGTTTCTCTATTCGTAAGTATCATTTTGGTGCTACGAGTGTGTTGTTGGGGACAGCCTTGATTGTGGGTGCTGCCCAAACGACTGCTAAAGCAGAAGAAGTAACAGCTGAAAATAAAACAGAAGCTGTTGCATCTACTCCAAAAGATGATAAAACTAATAAGAATGTCGCAAATGTGACGACACCAGCTCTTTCTGCTACGACAGAAGCTACTGTAGTAGAAAAGCCAACTTTGAGTGATGATGAAATTGCAAAATTAGCTGCTGAAGCATCTAAGAAAGATGAAAAAGCATCTAAACCAGCTACAACTGAAAAAACAGAAGCAGCTGACAAAGAAAAATCAACACTAACTACTCCTTCAACAGACAAAAAAGCTGATAAAGAGGATGAAAAGAAAGCAGAAAATCCAGTTACTGCAACTAAAACTGTCCTTGAACAGTTGACATCTGAAGCAGAAGTGTTGAACACAACGGCCTCAAACTTTGCGGACAAAAAAGCAGAAGATAAAGCAGGGAAAGAGGCTATCGCAGCTGCAGTAGCTTCAGCTAAGGTCCAAATCAAAGCCTCTAAGATAGCTTTATTAGCAGGAGAAATCACTAAAGAGGAATTGGATGCCCAAGTCCAACGTATTTCATCTGCCATCGAAGCAGTCTACGCAGAGATGAAACGTGCAGGACACGTAGGTAAAGTTGAAGCAGTATTAGATGATGTTGCTGCAAATAATAACAAATTAGTCGTTAAACCTGCTCAAGTTACGCCAGTAGCAAATTATAAACATGTTACAGAAGAAGAAATAGCAGAAATCATCCGTCAATTCCGTATTGCGAACCCTGATTTGACAGATGCTGATAAAATTCAAGTAAATGTTAATGGTAACTTAGTTGGAGAAACAACAGTTACTCTGGCAAATGGTCAAAAATTTACATTTCCAACATCAGAAGTAATTAAAGGGTATACAGCTAATCGTAATACTGAACAATTGAAGAAATCTATTAACTGGTTTGACTTTGGTTCATCTAAAATTACTTATACAGATGGAACAAAAGTAGGTGAGGTTAAGCACTTAGCTACTCCAGTTACTAAAGTTGTTAGAGACCGCTATGGTGTAGAGCAAACAGGGGTGTTTACGTATTATCGTGAAGTAACGTATCCTGATGGTCGTAAAGGAACAACTTTAGATGATGAATGGTTGAAAAATGGTCCAGCTCGTTACTCAAAACACTTCTATAGCAATGGAAACGTACAGAGTCAGAATGGACGTGTAGATAGTTCTAAAGGAGAATTTTTCGAAGCGCTTCAAGAAGGAATGAAGTTTACTGTTAAAACTTCAGTAGAAGGGTATGAATTAACAGCTACTGTAACATCATTAGCACCTAAAAATGTTGCAACAAATCCATTTAAAGATTCAAATGGTAAAGCTTATAACGTAATGAATCAAGATCAAAAAGCTACAGGTAGAAGAGCTGGAGATCCAGTTGATGTCGTTTTAGCTTATCAGGATAAGACTTATTCACACATGAAGCACGTGGGTCTATCTACTGATAATGAAGATGGTACCCCTCAGATGACCGCTTTCACTGCAGCCTATGACAGTGCCAATGTAGGGGTGAATTTCTCGCTTTCAGCTACTTATAATAGCCGTCCTGTTGCTGTTAATGCGATTGCGGTAGATGCTGAAGAAGCTGGAGAAATTGAAGTGCTTCAATTTGAGACAGATGGGACAAACTGGGAACAGTTTTTAGCACTAAATAAAAACCCTAAAGGTGGAAATGGTGTTGTCCCAATTAATTCAGAATTATTAGCAAGAAATAATAACTCATTTGAAAGACCTGGATATAAAAGAACAGAATGGTTAAGTACAGATAAAAATGGACATGTTTCTATGTATGGAACAAAATTATTTGGACCAGCATGGACTACTATTAGTAGTGGAAACGATTTGCCAGTAGGAATAAGTCAAAATGTTTCTAATTTGTCTATTTATATGAATACTCAAGGTTCTCAAGCGGGTACGATTGGATTTGTCATTTATGACGGGGGAGATGCTCCAGCCTCATATGGTTCAGCTCAACACTTCATTGGTAACCTTGTAAGAACAAACTCTGACGGAAGTAGCACGGTAGCTACTCAACCATATTTAGGTTCACAAAAAGGTGACCCTGATTTCCGTTCTACAGAAAAAGAGCCAAATGGAGCTTGGGTATTAGATGATTTAGTTAATACAGATAAATATGAAAAAGTTGAACTTAAGAGTGGAACTTCTACTGTTACAAATGAAAAAGGAGACACAGGTACTTATGAAGTTCAAAGGAACGGAAATACTGTTATCCGTAAAACAGATGGAACAACGGTTGCTCTTAGACAAGATGATATTTTAACAGTTTCTGATCCTACATCACATTTACCAATAAAAGGTGTCTTTAATAAAGCTGAAGGTGTCATTGGTGTTGGTGTCTTAGCTGATGAAGGAGAAGGTCAATTATTAGATCCAGCTGTGGCAACGACTTATGCATTACGTCAAGGAACTGCAAACGAATATGAGTTAAAAGGTGTCCGTGCAAATCCAGGGACTAATAATGAGAAAGCGTATATTCGTGGATGGGTTGACTTCAATAACAACGGTAAATTCGATTTATATGAAGCTTCTGAATTAGTAGAAGTAACAAAAGCAGGAACTTACACATTAAAATGGAAAAACACTCCTCAATTATTAGATACATCTGTTGATAATTTAGGTGTACGTTTACGTATCGCTTTAGATAAAGGAGATGTTGATTTACCAACTGGTGTTGCGTCTTCAGGTGAAGTAGAAGATTTCCAAACTCATGTAGTTCACCCACCTCGTGGAACAAAAAATGAAACAAAAGACTTCCAAGGTAGAGAACAAAAATTAGATATTCGAACTACTGAATTGTTTACTGCAACAGGTAAAACGGAATCATCAAAATATACAGCATGGAACCAAATGGAACCAACAGTTGCTCCTAAGTTTGTATTAACTGATTCAGTTGTTGCAAGTGAAGAACCTACAGCTAATACAAACGTGAACGTTGTAGATCCAGAAGGAACAACTGTTTATAAAGGGCCAGAAGTAGTAGTAAAAGATAAACGAGGAAATACTTTAGGTACAGCGATTAAAGTAGTAAACCCTGCAACAGGTAAAACAGAGTACTACTTATCCAAATATACAGAATATGATACTGCTGGAAATAAAGTTGGGGAATATACTTTAAATAAAGCTGGAGTAAATGGACAAAATATTAAAGATGCTTCAGGAAATTATCGAACAACGGTTGACTTTAAACCTGAAGCAGGATATGTAGGAACTGCCCGTGGAGCAGTTATTCGTGGTTGGGACCAAAACCGTAATTCAACGGGTTGGGACTTAACAGATGCAACTCTTAAAGAAGTATTAGCATCAGATCGATTAGCTGATAAGGACAAATTAACAGCAAATGTGAATAATGAATATAATGGTAATCGTACAATGGATGCGGTATATATTCCAACTGTTATTGACGTTCGTCCAGTAGGAGAAGATACTATTACTGAGGATGTTCAAGGTGCTACACAAAAATCTAATCCAACAATCCCTGTTTATGGTACTGTAGAAACAGTAACAAATGACAAAGTTGAAGATGTCAGGTATACAACTGATTATGTAATACTAGATAAAACGAAGAAGCCAACTTTTGCAACAAGAAAAGAAATTCCAGGTAAGTTTTATAGACAGAATACTAAAGTAACTGAACCAACAACAATCACTTTAGATGATGGAACTCAAGCTACATTCGCACCTAAAACTTTTCCAGCAGGTACTCCAGTATTTGAAAAAAATAAAACATATACCATTACTGGTACAGGAAATGTAACACTTAAAAATGTAAACTACGGTGGTGGTACGGTTCCAGCAGGCGCTAAAGTAATGAGTAAAGAGCCGACAACGGTGGAGCCAACAACAGTAATCAGAGATGGTGCTCAGGTTGTAGTACCAACTGGACAAAAACTAAAAATTGGTGATGTTCTAGTAACACCTTTAAATATTAGAGGAGAAGCTCAACGTTCATTCTGGGAAATTACTTATAAAACAGGTGAAAATGTACCTGGTAACCGAGTGAGCAGAAATCCTGATATTACTCTTGCTAATGACACAACTGTAGATCAGTTAATCGGTGGTTCTGAAACTGAGTTTACAGCAGCAAATGGTAAGACTTATTCTAAGAATTCAGTAGATACGATTCCAGCAGGAACTCGTGAGCAAACTACTTATGAAGACTTAATGAACGTAACTCTTCCAAATGCAGTTCACATCGATCCACAAACAGGAGAAGTGACAAGTGTTCCACGTCGTTACACTAAAGTAACTGAAACAGAAATCGTCATTGAAAACGAAGGTACCTACACATTAAACCAAGATACTGGTGAAATTACATTCACACCAGATCCTAAGTTCGTAGGAACAGGTACAGGTGTAACAAAACAACAACCGGATGTCGACTATAACGATAAAGTAGCAGGGGATTCTGTAACAAGTAAATATGGTACAGACTATGGTAAAGCAACGTATACACCAATCGTTAAACCACAGTCAAAAGCTTCAATCACTCGTACCATTCATTATGTATATGAAAACGATAATGACAATCCATCAAGTCAAGATTCTTATAAAGATAATAATCCAATCCTAGCAATCGATAATACGCCAGTTACTCGTACACAAACGATTGATTATACTCGTGATTACAAGATCTTCTCTGAAGCAGGTGCAACAGATAAAGAGATGGTTACGACTAACCAAGTTACAGATGCATCTGGTCATGTATACAAAGTTGGAGATACTATTCCAGCTGGAACTAAGTTTAACCAAGGTTCAATTATCATTGGTAAATGGACGGCTCCAAGTGATGAAAATTCTAAATTCAAAGAAATTATCTCACCAACAGTTAAAGGATATACTGCTGAAGTAGTAACAGCTGACTTCACAAGTCCTGGTACTGACGGTAAGATGGGTCACATCCACAATGGAAAACAACCTGTCGGATTATATACTCCAGTAGCAGATAATACTAAAGATGTTGGAGCATACGAACCATTAGTATCAGAAGTTCGTTCAGACGATAAAGATGACTTCGATATGTATGTTGTTTACAAAGCTGATACTCAAAAAGCTAAAGTCACATACATTGACTTAGACGCTACAGGTGATGCTCGTATTCTTGAAGTTCAAACGGCAGCAACTGCTCCTACAACAGGTGCGGATGCGAAAACAACTTACGGTGTTACAACACTTCAAGGTAAATCTCATACAGCGATTCCTTATACAACAGCTGAAACAATCAAGAAATATGAAGACCAAGGGTATGAACTAGTAACAGATGACTATACAAATAATACCCAAGGTACAGCTATTGAGGGTGGACGTAAGTTTGATGATGATAAAGAAGTAGACCAAGCATTCAATGTTTACCTACGTCACAAGAAAGTTATTCGTCAAATTAAAGATACTCAAGAAGTAACACGTACAATTGAGTACAAATATGCAAGTACAGATGATGTACCAGCAGATAAACGTGGAACAACAGCAGCACCAACAGTGACTGAAACACTTCACTTTGAACGTGACCGTACAATTGACTACACATTAGCAGCTAAAGAATATCCAACAGAATACGCTACTTATAAAGCAGTATTAGATAAGAGCGGATATGATTCTCCTGAGGAATACAAAGCTCGTACAGTTTACTACGACCACATCACAAGCAAAGCAATTGCAGCAGATGCAACAGCTGCTCAAAAAGAAATCGTTACATTTGGACCATGGACACCAGTAGGTGGAACATCTAACGATGCAATCACATTATCTGATGCAGAAAAAGCTAAAGATGATAAATTCAACAATGTGCCATCACCAGAAGTAACTGGATATGTACCAGATAACGCTACTGTAGAAGCGACTGCAGCAATCGATGCAGAAGCAGATGACTACAAGATTACAGTTCTTTATACTCCAGTAGACCAAAAAGCTGTAGTTAAATTTGTAGAAGTAGATCCTACTAATACAGATAAAGTCATTACTCCAGGTCTTGCAGATCCAATCGCAGTAACAGGTAAATCAGAAGCAGCTTACCCAGCTACAACAGCAACTTCAGTAACAGATAAGATTGCTGAGCTAGTTAAGAAAGGCTACGAACTTGTTGATAATGGATTCAAACCAACTGATAAATTCGATAAAGATGCAGCAGTTGATCAAGAATATGTTGTGAAATTCAAAGCTAAAGTAGTTGATATTCCATCATTTGATCCAACTAAACCATCAAGTAATGACAATCCAAAACCAACTCCAGGTGTAACACCAATCGATCCAAATAATCCAGATGGACCAAAATGGACTGAAGCATTAATCAACGCTGTAAAAGTACAAGAAGAAGTAACACGTACGATTAAGTATGTATACGAAGATGGTACTCCAGTAGCAGAATCTGATTTAACAAGTGTTGCTGATAAGAAAGTTAAAACACTTAAATTCACACGTTCTGGTAAGATTAATGTAGCGACAGGTGAAATCACATACGGAGATTGGTCAGCTGATCAAGCATTCGAAGCAGTAACTTCTCCAACACTTGAGAAATACACTGCGGCAGTTGCAGGTGTAACACCAGCAATTGCAGATGTGCCAGCGAAAACTGTAGCGGCTACAGATAAAGACTTTGAAGAGACAGTAATCTACTCTACAAAACCAACAACTGTAGACCCTAACAAACCAACAGATCCAACAAATCCAAATGTTACTCCACAACCTGATGATGTAGTACCTAACGATCCAAAAGGACGTACTTACAGAGAATTAGGATTAATCGAAGAAGTAACACACACAGTTCACTACAAACTTGAAGACGGATCAGATGCAGGTATTGCGGATAATGTACAAACATTAACATTTACACGTACTGCAGAGGTAGATCTAGTAACAGGAGCAATCTCTAACTACGGTACATGGAAAGCTAAAGGTGGAGACACAACAATCGATGCTGTAACAACACCAAATAAAGATGGATATGTAGCTTCAGCGAAAACATCTACAGAACGTACAAATGTAGCAGCTACGGATAAAGATAGTGAAGAAACAATTATCTACCGTAAACTTGGTTCATATGTACCAGTAGTACCAGAAGGAATTACGCCTCCAGCAGGTGCTGATCTAAATCCAAAACCATATCCAAATGCAACTCCAGTAGATCCTACAAAACCAGGAACACCTACTGAAACTCCAGTAGTACCATACATCCCTGGAACAACACCAGTAGGACCAAATGGAAAACCATTAACACCGAAAGATCCAAACGATCCAACTAAAGGATATGAAGTACCAGGCTTACCAACAGATCCAACTCAAAACACTACAATTACGTATGTTAAAGACGGATCACAAGTAGCTGTTACACACTTTATCGAAGTTAACAGTGAAACTGATAAGACTGAAAAAGGTGCAGTAGCAGAATCAGTAGTAGATACTGGTGATACAGGTAAAGCATTCACTAAAGCTGCTGATGTAACATCAACAATTGAAGCACTTAAAGCTAAAGGATACACAGTCGTTGAAAATAATTACCCAACAGATGGTAAATTTGATGCGGATTCTAAGACTAACCAAGTATACAAAGTCCTAGTAACTGCTAAGCCGATTACTGTAAATCCAAATGATCCAACTCCGACTAAAGATCAACCAATTGATCCAAATAATCCAACAGGACCAAAATGGACTCCAGAGTTAATCAAAGAGTTAGAAGACGGACGTAAAGAAGAAGTTAAACGTACAATCAAGTATGTTTACGCGGATGGATCTAAAGCTGCTGATTCAGTTCAAGAAACTAAAGAGTTCAAACGTTCAGCAACAATCAACCCAGTAACTGGTAAGATTACATTCGGAGACTGGTCACCAGCTCAAACATTTGAAGCTGTAACTTCACCAAAAGTTACAAACTTTACTCCAGATAAAGAGACTGTACCAGCATCAGAAGTAACAGCAACTGCTGAAGACATTAATGAAACAGTAATCTATACTACAAAACCAACGAATGTTGATCCAAACAAACCAGTGGATCCAAACACACCAGATGTTACTCCAAAACCTGATGATAAAGTACCAAACGATCCAAAAGGACGTACTTACAAAGAATTAGGATTAATCGAAGAAGTAACTCACACAGTTCACTACAAACTAGCTGACGGATCAGATGCAGGTATCCCTGATAATGTACAAACATTAACATTCACTCGTACAGCTGACCTAGATCCAGTGACAGGAGCACTCTCTAACTTCTCTGACTGGACAGCTAAAGATAACGATACAACAATCGATGCTGTAACAACACCAAACAAACCTGGATATGTAGCTTCAGCTGCGACATCTACAGCTCGTGAAAATGTTAAAGCTACTGATAAAGATAGTGAAGAAACAATCATCTATCGTAAACTTGGTTCATATGTACCGGTAATTCCGGAAGGAGTAACGCCTCCACCAGGAACTGATTTAACACCAAAACCATATGAAAACCCAACTAATGAAGATCCAACAAAACCAGGAACACCTACTGAAACTCCAGTAGTACCATACATCCCTGGAACAACACCAGTAGGGCCAGACGGTAAACCATTAACTCCGAAAGATCCTAACGATCCAACGAAAGGATATGAAGTACCGAAAGTACCAGAGGATCCAACTCAAAACACTACAATCACGTATGTGAAAGATGGATCTCAAGTTGCTCTAGTTCACTTCATTAAAGCTGATGGAACTGCAGTTCATGTATCAGTTGCGGAAGCAGGTGACACAGGTAAAGCTATCAAGACAACAAATGTTGACAGTGTTAAAGCTGAATTAGAGGCTAAAGGTTACGAAGTAATCGCTCCAACTGATCCAGCCTACACTACAGATCGTGTAGCATTCTCCGCTGAATCGAACCGTACATTTGATGATAAAGATGACAAAGGTAATGATGGAATTAGCCAAGTTTACTACGTAATCGTTAAAGAAGGAATCACTCCAATCGATCCAGATAAACCGCTAGATCCAAATAATCCAAACACAACTCCAAAACCAGGAGACAAAGTACCTGGAGATCCAAAACAACGTACATTTGAACAACTAGGATTACTAGATGAAGTAAATCGTACAATCAACTACAGATACGCTAATACTGATAAAGTAGAAGAAGCTAAACGTGGTCAAGAAGCTGCGGCTACTGTAGAACAAAAACTTCGTTACTCTCGTAAAGGTGATCTAAACAAAGTAACAGGTGAAATCACTTATACTTCTGACTGGACTGCACCTCAAACATTAGCTGAAGTAACATCTCCAGTAATCGAAGGATATGTTGCAGACATTAAAGCAGCTGAAAAAGTAGAGAACGTATCTCACGATGCAGCTGACTCAGTAGTAAACGTCGTTTACACACCACTTGGTAAATATGTACCAAAAGTACCAGAAGGATTCGAGGAACCAAAACTTGAGAAACCTCAATATCCAAACGATCCAACAGATCCAACAAAACCAGGAACACCAACAACAGTGATTCCTCACGTTCCAGGAACAACTCCAAAAGATCCAAATGGAAACCCACTGAAACCAGTAGATCCAAACGATCCAAGTAAAGGATATGTTCCACCAACACCTGAAAACCCAACAGAAGATACTGAAATCACTTATGAGAAAGATACTCAAAAAGCAACAGTAACCTATGTTGTAGAAGGAACAGGAACAGTACTTCACACAGATAACCTAGAAGGTAAATCTGGAGAACCAATCGAGTACTCAACAGTAGCTAAGCTTGCTGAACTTAAAGCTCTAGGATATGACCTAGTAACTGATGGATTCACAACAGCTGCAGATAAGAACTTCGATAAAGATACGAAAGTAGATCAAAGCTTCGTAGTGACGGTTACACCACACGTTGAACCAATCAAACCAGTAGATCCAGAAAATCCAAATGATCCAAATAAACCAAAACCAGGTGATCCAATCGATCCTAAGAACCCTGATGGACCAAAATGGACTGAAGATCTAATTAAGAAGATTGATACAACTCGCCACGTGAACCGTACAATCACATACGTTAACGAAAAAGGTGAGGAAGTAGCTAAGAAAGTAGCTGATAAAGTTACATTCACTCGTGAAGGTAAGATCAACGCTGTAACAGGTGAAATCACTTACGGTAACTGGACTGCTAAAGATGGAGATACAACATTCGAAGCTGTAACATCACCAGTAGTTAAAGGATATATCCTGAAAGATGCTAAACAAAAAGAAGTAGCAGCTACAACAGGATTAACTGCAGACTCTAAAGATGAAAACATCGAAGTAGTTTACACTAAACTTGGTTCATGGGTACCGAAAGTACCGGAAGGAGTAACTCCTATCGATCCAACTCCATATCCAAATGATCCGAAAGATCCAACTAAACCAGGAAACGATAGACCAATCGTTCCTTACGTGCCAGGAACAACACCAGTGGTACCAAAAGATCCAACTAAACCAATTAGTCCGGATAACCCACTAGTTCCATTAACACCAGTTGATCCGAAAGATCCATCTAAAGGATATGAAGTACCACCAGTACCAACTGACCCAAGTACAGATACACCAATCACTTACGTAACTGATAAGCAAAAAGCTATCACAAACTTTGTAACTGAAAGTGGTAAAGTAGTATCAACTCCAGTAGTTGATGAAGGTGATTCAGGAGCTAACTTCACTAAGTCTAAAGTTGATGATGTAACTAAGACTATTGAAAAACTTGAAAAAGCTGGATACAGAGTAGTTAAGAACGACTTCCCATCTAAAGATACAGACAGAGTATTTGATAAAGATAAATCTGTAGATCAAATCTTTAATGTAACAGTAGCTGAGAGAATTATTCCAGTTACACCAGGTAAGCCAGTAGATCCAAATGATCCAAACTTACCGAAGAATCCAGATGGAACTCCAGTAACACCATCTACACCAGAACCAGGTAAACCAGTATTCCCTGAAGATCCAAATAGCCCAGTATGGCCAAGTACTGTGAAATATCTTGTAACTGAGAAATCAGCTACACGTACTATCAAGTATGTGGATCGCAATGGAAACGAAGTTTCTGAAACTCGTGTTGAAACAATCAAATTCACTCGTGATGCTAAAGTTAACTTAGTAACAGGAGAAATCACATACGGAGAATGGACAACAGATCGTAACGACGATATCTTCAACGGATATCCAGTACCAGTTGTGAAAGGATATATTGCTAAAGATGGTGATTTAGAATCATCAACGAAAGATGTTAAAGTAACACCTGATACAATCAAAGATATCAACGAAACAGTTGTTTACGATAAGTTAGGATCATGGGTACCAAACATCCCAGGAACACCAACAAATCCAATTCCATATCCAAATGATCCAACAGATCCAACAAAACCAGGAAGTGATAAACCACATGTACCTTACGTACCAGGATTCACTCCGGTAGATCCAAACGGAAACCCACTGAAACCAGTTGATCCAAATGATCCAACTAAAGGATATGAAGTACCAAACGTACCGAACGATCCGACTAAGGACACGCCAATCAACTATGTTCCAGTACCACAACCAAACCCAACTCCAGCACCAACTCCTAAACCAGAGCCTAAGCCGGAACCAAAACCAGAAACTCCACAACCTGTAACACCTGCAGATAATGGAGATAACAACGGAAATAATAATGGAACTCCAACAACTCCAGCTCAACCAGCAGCACCTTCTACACCTCAATATATGGATGGCCAACGTGAACTTCCAAATACAGGTACAGAAGATAATGCTAGCCTTGCAGCACTTGGACTTCTCGGAGTATTGAGTGGATTTGGTCTTGTAGCTCGTAAGAAGAAAGAAGACTAATCTTTCTAATTGATACGATTTGTTTGTAATGAACATATCTTCCTTAAAACTGATGAATCATTTGATTCATCAGTTTTTTTCACTTTATCTATAAAAGGAATATGTACACATTGAACTAAAGAAAGTATCATTTAATTGAAGTAAAATGATACTTATTTATTCTTGGTAAAAAACAGATGCTGTCAATAATTTTGTGTAAACACTCAAGTAGAGTTACGGAGTGTTAATCAAATAAGCTTTCAAGTGTATCAGAACATTGGCCAAATCCTCTATGGATGAGTTGACTTTGCTTGAAATTATAATCTTCAAACAGGGTAACTAAATAACCTTCCAGAACCTCCTCAGTATCTTTCCCAAAAATTGTCAAAATGTAAATCCATTAAATAAATTCAGCAATATCAGTAATTAGAATAAGTCTGCTTCAATTACTCTTAAAATAATAAGGTAACGACTCAAGTCGCTTAATAAAGAAAACCAGGGTGTAAGCCCTGCTTTTTTCTATTGCTTTTAATATTTCCATTTGTTAGAATGTAGGTAATGTGCGTGCTTGTCACGCTCTTTTTCTGTACTTTTTAATGTTTCGGAAGTTGGTATCGACTTTTGAAAACGTAAGAGTATAGCTTAATGAAGAAGAAAAGGAGAAATTTATGGCTTTTATTTGGTCTTATCTCAGGCGTTATCCTAAGTGGCTAGCGATGAATTTTACGGCGGCCATTTTATTTGTTATTGCCAATTTGGGGCTGCCGACGGTTCTTGCCAGAATGATTGATGAGGGAATTAACCGTGGGGATGCAGACAAGCTTTATACCTATGCTTGGGTCATGTTTGGTGTGGTCTTAACTGGTATTGTTGGTCGTGTGCTTCTGGCCTATGCGGTTGGTAAGTTGACGACTACTATGGTGCAGGTCATGCGTAATGATATTTACGCGAAGCTTCAGGAGTATTCACACCATGAGTACGAACAAATTGGGGTATCTTCTTTGGTGACTCGTATCACGTCGGATGCTTTTGTTCTCATGCAGTTTGCAGATCAAGTTCTCAAGCTGGGTGTTATCACTCCTTTGATGATGGTTTCCAGTGTCTTTTTGATTTTGACGACAAGTCCATCTTTGGCTTGGATTGTGGCAATCTCCTTGCCTTTCCTAGCCGTAGTTGTCTGGTATGTGGCGGTAAAAACGCGTCCGCTTTCTGAAAAGCAACAGACAACGCTCGACAAGATTAACCAGTATGCTCGTGAAAATCTGACTGGACTTCGTGTCATCCGTGCTTTCGCTAGAGAAGATTTTCAAGAGAAGAAGTTCGCTTCTGAAAATGCTGTCTATGCGGATAATTCAAACAAACTTTTTAAATTGACTGGTTTGACCGAGCCACTTTTTGTGCAAATCATCATAGCTATGATTGTGGCTATTGTTTGGTTTGCCCTAAATCCATTAGGTTCTGGAACTCTGGCAATCGGGGACTTGGTTGCCTTTATTGAGTACAGCTTCCATGCACTATTGTCTTTCCTTTTCCTAGCCAATCTCTTTACCATGTATCCTCGTACAGCGGTATCTAGTGAACGTCTGCAGGAAATTATGGACATGCCGATTTCTATCAATCCAAATGAAGATGGCGTGACAGAAACCGAGACTAAGGGATATTTGGAGTTTGACAATGTGACCTTTGCCTATCCTGGTGAAACTGAAAGTCCTGTCCTACACAACATTTCTTTCAAGGCAAAACCTGGTGAAACCATTGCCTTTATTGGGTCTACGGGTTCAGGAAAATCATCACTTGTACAGTTGATTCCACGCTTTTATGATGTAACACTTGGACGCATTCTTGTGGATGGTGTGGATGTCCGTGACTACAATCTTAAGGCGCTTCGTCGTAAGATTGGTTTTATTCCACAAAAAGCTCTGCTCTTTACTGGAACTATCGGTGAAAATATTCGTTATGGTAAGGAAAATGCCAGTCATGAAGAATTGAATCAAGCTACTGATGTGGCTCAAGCCAAGGAATTTATCGAAAGTAAGGAAGAACGCTATGATTCTCACTTGGCTGAAGGTGGTAGCAACCTTTCTGGGGGACAGAAGCAGCGTTTGTCAATTGCACGTGCGGTGGTTAAACGTCCTGATCTCTACATCTTTGATGATTCCTTCTCTGCCTTGGACTACAAGACTGATGCGACCTTGCGTCGTCGTCTAAAAGAAGTGACCCAGGATGCGACGGTCTTGATCGTGGCTCAACGTGTGGGAACTATTATGGATGCTGATCAGATTATCGTTCTTGATAAGGGTGAAATTGTTGGTCGTGGTCGTCACGAAGAGCTCATGGAAAGTAATGACATTTACCGTGAGATTGCTAATTCACAATTGAATCAAAAGAGTCTTACAGAAAGACTAGAAGGAGGTCAAAATGAAGGATAATAAAAAGAAAACAACTCATTCCTCAAGTTTTGGCCGCCTTTGGTCATACTTGCAGGTTTACCGTTTCCCACTTTACCTAGCTATTTTCCTGAAAATTATTAGTGTCATCATGAGTGTCATTGAGCCGGTGGTCATTGGTTTAGCCATTACGGAACTGACTAAAAATACACTGGACATCATTAAGGGGGTAGAAGGGGCTCATATCAACGTTTCCTACGTTGGTTTAGTTTTGGTCTTTTACCTCTTGCGTGGTCTCATCTATGAGTTGGCTTCTTACTATTCCAACTATTTTATGACCAATGCTGTGCAAGCAACGGTTCAGGATATGCGAAATGAGATGACTGAGAAAATCAATCGTACTTCAGTGTCATACTTTGATAAGCAACAATTTGGAGACCTTTTGGGTCGCTTTACTAGTGACGTCGAGACAGTTTCGAATGCCTTGCAGCAGTCATTCTTGCAGGTTGTCAATGCCGTCTTTACTCTAGCCTTGGTTATTGGAACAGTGCTGTACCTTAATCTTCAGTTGGGAGCTGTGGTTGTTATCACTATTCCGATTACTTACTTTGGTGCTCGCTTCATTATGAGTAAGTCTCAACCTTACTTTAAGCAGCAGGCTGATGCCCTAGGTACTCTTAACGGTTTTGTTCAGGAAAATCTGACTGGTTTCAATGTGCTTAAACTTTTTGGGCGTGAGGATAGGTCTTTAGACGACTTTAAAGAGATTACGGAAGACCTTCAAAAGGTAGGTTTTAAGGCCAATTTCATTTCAGGCCTCATGATGCCTGTCCTTAATGGTTTATCTGACTTGACCTATCTAATTGTTGCCGTCCTAGGTGGTTTGCAAGTCTTGGCTGGTCGCTTGACGATTGGTAATATGCAGGCTTTTGTTCAGTACGTTTGGCAGATTAATCAACCTATTCAGAACTTGACTCAGTTGGCTGGACAATTGCAGAGTGCTAAATCTTCCTTGGACCGTATTTTCCAACTGATGGATGAACCAGACGAGGCTAATGATGCTACTGAGGTGCTTGAAGGAGAATTAACTGGCCAAGTTAGCTTTAATCATGTGGACTTCCAGTATGTCGCAGATAAGCCTTTGATTCGTGACTTTAACCTTGAGGTTAATCCTGGTGAGATGGTGGCTATTGTCGGTCCTACCGGTGCTGGAAAATCAACCATTATCAATCTTCTCATGCGTTTCTATGATGTGACTGCAGGTTCTATCTCGGTTGATGGTCATGATATACGCAACTTGTCGCGTCAAGATTATCGTAAACAGTTTGGTATGGTGCTTCAGGATGCTTGGCTCTTTGAAGGAACTATCAAGGAAAATCTTCGTTTTGGTAATCTTGAGGCAACTGATGAAGAAATTGTTGAAGCAGCTAAGGCTGCCAATGTGGATCACTTTATCCGTACGCTGCCTGGTGGTTACAATATGGAAATGAACCAGGAATCAAGTAACATTTCACTGGGACAAAAGCAACTTTTGACCATAGCTCGTGCACTTTTGGCTGACCCTAAAATCTTGATTTTGGACGAGGCAACCTCATCGGTTGATACCCGTCTGGAACTCTTGATTCAAAAAGCCATGAAAACTCTCATGCAAGGTCGAACAAGTTTTGTCATTGCTCACCGGTTATCAACTATCCAAGAAGCAGACAAGATTTTGGTCCTTAAAGATGGACAAATCATCGAACAAGGTAACCATGAATCCCTTCTTGTAGATAAAGGTTTCTATTACGATTTGTATAATAGTCAATTTGCAGAGAAATAAACAAAAATCCATCAGTTATAATGAACTGATGGATTTTTTCTGAATGTGACGAGCAATAAGAGAGACTTCCCCAGTAAGAGAAGTCTCAAAATAACTATTATTTCTCCGCACGTCGTGTGACAAACATGGCATCTCCGAAGCTGAAGAAGCGGTAGCGTTCTTGGACGGCGTGTTTGTAGGCATCGAGGACGAATTCACGACCAGCAAAGGCTGAAACCAACATCACCAAGGTTGACTTTGGAAGGTGGAAGTTGGTTGAAAAGGCATCTACGACTGTGAATTGATAACCTGGTTTGATAAAAATATTGGTCCAGCCTGAGTCGGCTTGGAGTTGACCATCGTATTTATTACCGATTGTTTCCAGTGTTCGTATTGAGGTCGTCCCTACTGCAACAATGCGACCTCCAGCAGCTTTGACACTATTGAGGGTATCGGCAGCTTCTTGGCTGAGAGTGTAAAACTCTGAGTGCATTTCATGTTCGTCGACATTATCGACAGAAACAGGTCGGAAGGTTCCCAGTCCAACGTGGAGGGTGAGGTAGACCAATTTTACGCCTTTAGCTTCAATCTTTTGAAGTAACTCAGGAGTGAAATGGAGGCCAGCTGTTGGAGCAGCGGCAGAGCCATTTTCCTTAGCATAGACCGTTTGATAACGATCGCGGTCTTCCAATTTTTCATGGATATAAGGTGGTAGTGGCATCTCGCCTAAGCTCTCCAAAACCTCAAGGAAGATACCGTCGTAGCTAAATTCTACGATACGCCCGCCGTGATCCAGTTCCTCAGTGACAGTGGCAGTCAAGCGGCCATCACCAAAGCTGACTTTAGCACCTACTTTAAGGCGTTTGGCTGGTTTGGCTAAAACTTCCCATTGATCACCTTGGGTATTTTTCAAAAGGAGAAATTCTACATGACCGTGTGTATCAGTTTTTTCACCGTAGAGACGGGCAGGAAGCACGCGCGTATTGTTCATGACCAAGGCATCGCCAGGGTTAAGCTGGTCAATGATGTGGTCGAAGTGGGTATCAGTCATTTCCTTGGTTACAGGATCGATGACCAAGAGTTTAGAGGCGTCACGTTGTTCCAATGGGGTTTGGGCAATTAGTTCTTCTGGTAGTTCAAAATCAAAATCGTTTGTATTCATTTGTTTCCTCGTTTAAAAATTTTCGGCCTTCTTATTATAGCACGATATAGGACGACAGTCATTAAAGGAGTTGAGTGAAAGCGCTTGACAAAAGCGTTAAAAAAAGAGATAATAAAGAAAATGGTATATACCAATATTGAGGTGAATAGAATGAAAAAGATTTTAGTTAAAAATCAAGTTGAGGGAGGCAAAGTTGCCTTTGATCTTCTTAAAGAGAGCCTTGTAGTGGGTGCTCAAACATTGGGGTTGGCTACAGGTAGTTCACCTATCGCCCTCTACCAAGAGATGGTTGAAAGTGACTTGGATTTTTCGGAACTTTACAGTGTCAATTTGGATGAATATGTTGGTTTAGCACCAGAGCATGAGCAGAGCTATCATGCTTTTATGAAGGCTCAACTCTTTGACGCTAAGCCATTTAAAGAGAACTTCTTACCTGACGGTATGGCTGAAGATTTGGAGAAGGCGGCTAAGGATTACGATGACGTCTTGGCACAACATGACATTGATCTGCAAATCCTAGGAATCGGAAGTAATGGGCATATTGGTTTTAATGAGCCGGGTACGCCTTTTGATAGTCAAACTCATGTGGTCGACTTGACGGATAGCACCATTGAAGCAAATAGCCGTTTCTTTGCCAGTCGTGACCAAGTCCCTACAAAGGCTATTTCAATGGGAATTGCTTCTATTATGGCTGCTAAGAAGATTATCTTGTTTGCCTATGGTGACAAGAAGGCAGATGCCATTTTCAAGATGGTTAAGGGTCCGGTGACAGAGAAAGTGCCAGCTAGTGTCTTGCAAAATCATCCAGACGTGACTCTTATCTTGGATCAAGCAGCTGCTGCGAAATTGTAATACTATCTTGTGAAAAAATAATCACACGAAACAGAGGTTGAGGCATTTGGCACTCAGCCTTTTTCTTTTGAGGAAATTCTCCTCCAAGCAAATCAATTGCCTAGTCCTCTTTGATAGCGCTATAATAGTTAAGTTGAGTTTGACTATCAAACAACAAATATAGATATTTCATAAAGAAAGAGGAAATACAATGGCAAAACCTATTCGAGTATTGCTTTATTATAAATACCTTCCCATCGAAAACGCTGAGCAATTTGCGGCTGACCACTTGGCTTTTTGTAAGTCAATCGGTCTAAAAGGACGTATCTTGGTCGCTGACGAGGGAATCAATGGAACGGTTTCTGGTGACTATGAAACCACTCAAAAATATATGGACTACGTTCATAGCCTTCCAGGAATGGAGGACCTTTGGTTCAAGATTGATGAGGAAGAAGAGCAAGCCTTTAAGAAGATGTTTGTTCGCTACAAGAAGGAAATTGTTCACCTTGGTTTAGAGGATGACAACTTTGACAGCGACATTAATCCACTTGAAACGACAGGTGCTTACTTGTCACCAAAAGAGTTTAAAGATGCTCTTTTAGATGAGGACACTGTTGTCCTCGATACACGTAACGACTATGAGTATGACCTTGGTCACTTCCGTGGAGCCATTCGTCCTGACATTCGCAACTTCCGTGAATTGCCACAATGGGTCCGCGATCATAAAGAAGAGTTCATGGATAAGCGCGTGGTTGTTTACTGTACTGGTGGTGTCCGCTGTGAGAAATTCTCAGGTTGGATGGTCCGTGAAGGCTACAAAGATGTTGGCCAATTGCACGGTGGTATCGCGACTTACGGAAAAGATCCAGAGGTTCAAGGGGAGCTTTGGGATGGTAAGATGTATGTCTTTGATGAGCGCATTGCTGTTGATATCAACCATGTAGATCCTATAGTTGTCGGTAAGGATTGGTTCGATGGCACACCTTGTGAACGCTATGTCAACTGTGGTAACCCATTCTGTAACCGCCGTATCCTTACTTCAGAGGAAAATGAAGACAAGTACCTTCGTGGTTGCTCACATGAATGCCGTGTTCACCCACGTAACCGTTATGTCTCTGAAAATGGTTTGAGCCAAGAAGACGTTGTCGAACGCCTTGCGGCTATTGGTGAGAGCTTGGATGTAACACCTGCCTAAGTTTAAATAGAGAAGAAGCTGAGAGAAATCTTGGCTTTTTCAAATTTCTTATTTGTAATCATTCTAAATAACTGTTATAATATTTTTTAGAATCATTCTAAATAAGGAGTGCACTATTGGAAGATAAGAATTTTGCAGAACGTTTAAATATTTTGAGAGCTGGCGTGTTGGGTGCCAATGATGGTATCATTTCCATTGCGGGAGTGGTTATCGGTGTGGCCAGTGCGACATCTAACATCTGGTTTATCTTGATTTCAGCCCTATCAGCGATTTTTGCTGGTGCCTTTTCGATGGCCGGTGGCGAATATGTCAGTGTCTCAACGCAAAAAGATACGGAAGAAGCTGCCATCGCTAAGGAACAAGCTCTCCTGGATCGCTCACCTGAAGCAGCTAGAGAGAGTTTGTACCAAACCTTCCTCAGTCAGGGGGATTGCGAAACAGCAGCGGAAGTTAAGGTCAATCAGGCCTTCAGTAAAAATCCTATCAAGGTCTTGGTTGAGGAAAAATATGGAGTTGATTTAGAAGAAATCACAAATCCATGGCATGCTGCCGTATCAAGTTTCTTGTCCTTTTCAGTTGGTTCCTTGCCACCAACATTAGCTATCCTGCTTTTCCCAGAGCCTTACCGTATTCCTGTAACAGTGGTCGTGGTTGCACTGACTTTGCTCTTGACTGGCTATATCAGTGCCAAGCTCGGAAAAGCACCTATTAAACAAGCTATGTTGCGTAATTTGACCGTAGGACTCTTGACTATGCTCGTGACCTATGTGGTTGGACAGGTCTTCCATGTGAATGTGTAATTGTTAGTAATATGAGTCTACCTTCTTAGGTAGGCTTTTTTAGACTATTAGACTATACTTATCCGTGGTACAATAAGGTTATGCGTTTAGATAAATTATTAGGACAGGCGGGCTATGGTTCTCGCAATCAGGTCAAGAAGCTCATTCGTAGTCGACAAGTCTATGTGGATAGTGTCTTGGCGGATCGAGATAATCTTAATGTGGATGCTAGTCTTCAAACTATCACGGTTTCTGGTAAGGAACTGGAGCATACGCCAGAAGTTTATTATCTCATGAATAAGCCAGCAGGGGTCGTGTCAGCTCGAAGTGACAAGGAGCACCAGACAGTTATTGATTTGATTAAGCCTGAAGATCAGCGAGACGGTCTTTATCCTGTGGGCCGATTGGATAGAGACACGGAGGGTTTGGTACTGATTACTAACAATGGGCCTCTGGGCTTTGCCATGCTTCACCCACGCTATCATGTGGCTAAGACTTATTATGTTGAGGTTAATGATATTCTGGGGCATGATGCACCTGCATTTTTTGAGTCAGGTGTTGTCTTTGAGGATGGTACTATTTGTAAATCAGCTCAGCTAGAAATTCTAAGTTCTGCGAGCGACAAGAGCTGTGCTAGAATTACGATTTCGGAAGGTAAGTTTCATCAAGTGAAAAAGATGTTCTTGGCTTATGGGGTCAAGGTGACCTATCTTAAGCGGATTTCTTTTGGAGCTTTTAAGCTTGATAAAGGGATAGCAGTAGGATCCTACCGAGCGTTAACGGAAGCAGAAAAAGTGATTTTGCGTACTTATCTGGGCTAGTCATTTCTTCCTACTAAAGTATGATAGGAACTTTCAATCTCCTGATAGGTCCATCCTATCACTAGGCTTAATACTGTAAGGCCCATAACGACGGTCTTTTCTAGGGGTATAAGTAAAACTTATGACATTCTATAAGTTTTTTTAATTTCTCAAGCCTTGTTTCTGGTGGTATGATGGTATCAATTCGATTGAGAGTTTTAAAAAAGGATTGACAATCCAAAACTGATCAGAGACGGAGGTTCATTATGACAGAAGCATTTTATGATCATTTAGCAAAGACGCGTCATCAGATTCACCAACATCCAGAGGTCTCTGAGGAGGAGCATGAGACGACAGTCTTTTTGAAAGCTTATTTGAAAAATCTAGGTATTGAGCCTTTAAATTATCCCTTGAAGACAGGACTTATCGCTGAGATTGGGTCAGGTTATCCGATTATTGCTTTGCGTGCTGATATTGATGCCCTACCGATTAAGGAAAAGACAGGACTTCCTTATGCCAGCGACAATGGGGCCATGCATGCCTGTGGTCATGACTTTCACCAGACCTCACTGCTTGGAGCTGCTCAGCTTTTAAAAGAAAGAGAAGCAGAGCTTAAGGGGACCGTTCGCTTGATTTTCCAACCGGCCGAGGAAAATTTCCAAGGGGCCTATCAGGTCATTGAAGCAGGCGGTATTGAGGGTGTGTCAGCTATCATCGGTTATCACAATAATCCTCACTTGAAACCTGGTCAGATTGGCCTTCGTTCAGGTGCTATTTTGGCAGGCGTGGAGCAGTTTAGGGTTGATGTCAAGGGTGTTTCATCCCATGCGGCCCGTCCTGACTTAGGTGTGGATACGGTCTTGGTTACTACGACTATCATTAATAATTTACAGCAAATTGTGGCTCGGACGGTATCGCCCTTTGAATCAGCTGTATTGTCAGTCACTCATATCGAAGTTGGAAATACCTGGAATGTTCTTCCAGCAGCTGGCTTTTTCGAAGGAACGATTCGTACCTTTGAACCTAAGGTTCGTGAATCTGTTATTGCTCGTTTTGAAAAGGTCGTTCAGGCGACAGCAGACCAGTTCGGTGCTGAGGTAGAGATAAGCTGGGGTAATTCGCCTTACGTGACCTACAATGACCAGACGCTCACACCTCTCATCTTTGAAAATTCTAAATCCTTCGCAGAAGTGATTGAAACGCTGCCATCAACAGGCGGAGAAGACTTTGCGGCCTATCAAAAGGAAATACCAGGAGTCTTTGCCTTTGTCGGCTCTAATGGTGAGGAGGATGCCCCAGACTGGCATCATGATGATTTTCTTGTGAAAGATGAGGCCTTGCCTGTAGCTGTTAATTACTATGTAGAAAACGCTCTTTTCCTACTTGATTATTTTAAGGAGCAAGACGACTGACTATTCCCTTAATTGGAATTACTAGTAATGAAGAACCTGTTACGGAAGGAAGTCCAATTATCCAGAGTTTCTCTTGGGTCATAAACAATTAGCG
>OGES01001129.1_pt1 | contig 22664 bp, 12 predicted proteins | sample 1570711 | NCBI WGS metagenome assembly OGES01 (sample SAMEA2582133, study PRJEB24529) | metagenome | biome: Human gut stool | place: China | collected 2011 | reverse complement strand
GAGGTCAGGGAACTGTTTTTGATACGTGCCGTATCGATATACAGTTCATTGCCTTCGGCAATCATCACCGGAACTGCCGTCGCATTGTTACGGTTAAACAGCGAGAACCGGTCGGCGTAGAGGATCATGTCGCTCGTTTCACCATTGCTGCCCAGCGTAATCCCCGCGCCAACATTCTTCCCGTTAACCGTCTCAACCTTCATCGACCACAGCGAACTCACCGTACCATTCACATCCGCCACGGTTTTAGCGGTGTTTTGAACGGAAGCGCTGAGATCCCCGACACTGGATGTCAGGGTCGTCTGCTGCGTTGCCAGCGCCTCCAGTGCCGTTGCATGCGTCTGCTGGGTACTGGTGATACTGGCCACCGATTTAATCGTGTTGTCCAGCGTCGTCTGGTTTTTGATGTTGGCGGCCGCCTGGGCGTCAATCTGCGACTGAAGCGAGGTATTCAGGCTGGCCTGTGTGCTCTGGCTGTCGCTCAGCGTCTTCGCCATGTTATCGACGCGGGAGTTGGCGTTATCCACTTTCGAGGCCAGTGCTGTCTGCTGCTGCGCCTGGGCAGTGATTTTCCCTTCGGCATCCGTTACGCGCGCCGTCAGGCCGCTCACGGCGCTCGCCGTCGCGTCAGAGGTATCCTGTGCCGCTTTCGCATCGGTAACATCCGTGATGACCAGATCGTCGATATACAGTGAATAGCCAGGGGTACCGTTGCCGGTAGCGCCACGAGTGGAGATCCAGACCACCGCGCGTGTTCTGCCTGCCCCGTTGTTACTGGCGATACCCGAGAATTTAACCCACTTATCGCGCGCGCCCAGAGAGGCTTCGCTGACAGTGACCGCCGCCTGCCACGCATTTTGCCCGGCAGCATTCTGCGACTGGATACCGACCAGCGTTGTCCACCCGGAGGAGGGCGCCTGATCCGCCGGCATCATGGCCCAGAACTCAAACCGGAACTTCGCGTCCTCACGGACTGACTGCCAGGTGCCAAGCTGTTTATCACTGTTGCCGCTGTTGTTCTCATCCCGTCTCAACTTCAGGCTCTTACCGCCGGTGAATTTCTGAGACGCCACCACAACGGCTGTGCCGTTCCCGCCCAGCACCTGGCCATCGCTGTAGCTTTCAAACGTACCGTCAACCCACGGATTAGCTCCCTGAGTGCGGATGGTATTGATGGTGCTGGTCAGCGACGTGATGCTCTGCGACTGGCTGGTGATGGTGTTTTCCACCTGGCTTACGCGACCGGTCAGTGAACTCACCGCGGACGTGTCAGCCTTTTTACCCAGCTCAGTATTCATCGTGGTCAGGCTGTTCTGCAGACTGGTGAGCTGCTGCGACTGCGAATCCAGTTTACCCTCGGCAGTCGTCATCCGGGTGGTCAACCCGGTGACAGCGCTTTGCTCGGCCTTCTGACTGACCGCCGCATTCGTGACGGCCAGATCGCCGCTGAATTTCGTCAACTGCTGCGCCTGGGTGGTGATAGCCCCTTCAGCAGCGGTGACGCGGGTATTCATCTGAGAAATGGCCCCGGCATTAGCTGCGATATCCTTTTCATCCGTAACATCGAGGACATGGAAATCATCGAAATACATTGCCCCCGCGCTGAGGAAGGTCGTCAGCTGGAAACTGGCCATCGTGGTCTTCGTGGCTTTCCAGTCAAACGTTACCAGTTGCCAGCCAGAACTAAACGGTCCGTAGTTTGAGCCGACCAGCAGGCCAGTGCTGTCGGCCACACGAAACTTCGTGTTACCCGCATCTTTAATCGTGGTTCCCGGGTCCTGCTTCGCCCATACCCCCATGCGGTAGGTACGACCCTGCGTGATACTGATTTCCTGCCCGACCAGGTTCGACTGGCCGGCGGACATTTTCAGCGCCTTGTTACCCGAATGCGGAACCTGTAAATCGGCCACCGTCGCGGTACTGCTCCAGCCGGTAAAGCCCGCCGCACCGCGCTCAAAACTGCCGTTGACAATGAGGTTGCCCGGCATTTTCCCGCTGGCGTCAATATCCGCTGCCGTCTGGCTCAGGCTGTTACTCAGTTGCGTTAGAGAATCCCCCTGCGCACTGAGTGTTTTGCCCTGCTCCGTGACCTGGTTCTGCAGGGTGTTCATCGCGCTTGCGTCCGCTTTTTTGTTCACGTTCGCATTCGTCGTGGCCAGATCGCTGCTGAGTTTTGTCAGCGCGCTGTTAGCTGCCGCGATGTCATTCCCCTGCTGCGTCACCGTGCCCTGCAGCTGCGTCACCGCTGTCGTGTCAGCCTTTTTACTCACCGTATCGTTTGTCGACCGGAGGCTGTTCTCCAGCGAGGAGGTACGCGTGCCGATGCTGCTGAGCGTATCGCCCTGCTGGCTAACCGTGGTGGTCAGTGAATCCACCGCTTTTGCAGTCGCATCTGCGGTTTTCTGCGCACTGTTCGCCGCCGTCACGTTACGCATATGCCAGTCGGCAGCGTACCAGACGGTGCCGAACGGGCTGCTCTGATTAACCTGCAGAAACGGCCGCAGCAAGCTGGTATCGGATGGCACCGTAAAGCGCCAGGTAGCTCGTTTCCACGCAGTGGTGGTCCTGGTGTTACCCCCGGACGCTTTCGCTCCGATGCCACCGGTGGCGGTGGTGGCCCGACCGATATAGAAGTTAAAGTCAGCGCTGCCGGTACCACACGCTACCAGAGCAGACATTTCGAAAACGTCGCCCGGCGTCACGGCGATGTTGTTGATTTTTGGCACATGGTCTCGCCCGGCCAGCCGGACGGCATACCTGAACGGGCAGTCAGCCGGTACACCATCGGCGGTGGTCTCCACCACGTCATAACCCATGCGGTCATACGCCGGATCAAATGACGGGTTTGGAATGTAATCATCCCCGGCAGCATTCCCGGCGTTCACCGCTGCCGTCAGGCTGACGATGTTGCTGTTGGCTGCCGTGAGGCCTGCCTCGGTTTTCTCCACCCGGCCAGTCAGCGCGTTAAGCGCCGTCTGATCCGCTTTGGTGTTGACCTTATCGGTGGTGCTGCTCAAATCGCCCTGCAGCTTCGTGATAGCCTGCCCCTGGGAGGTGATTTTGCCTTCCGCACTGGTGACCCGGCTGGTGAGATCACTCACCGACTGCGCGCTGGCCTTTTGTGCCACGTTGTTGTTGGTGGTGTTCAGGCTGTTCTGCAGATTCGTGATGCTCTGAGATTGCGCGGTCAGTTGCCCCTCGGCATTCGTCATCCGACTGGTGAGGCTGTTAATGGCCGATGTGTTCGCGGTAATACCGCTGGCCGCATCATCCGGACTCGGTGACCAGTCAGTCATCACGGTCCCGGTTTCCAGCTGAGGGCGACAGAGCCAGACTTCTTTGTCGGCAGACGTCGCGCTTTCCAGACGCGCGGCAATCAGCCGTTTGGTGCCACTGGTGGCAGGAATAACCCATTTCACCCAGTAACGCGCCCATGCGGTGGTCAGTTTCGTGACCGCCTTGCCGTCACCGGCCCCGCCTTTAACCCCCTGGCTGGTTTCCGTGGTGGTGGTGTTCGACGGGTTATAAAAATAACTCGCCATTTCCTGTCCGTTATAGGCACCTTTCGCATAGAAGCTGAATACAAATTCAGTACGCCCGGTAACATCCAGCGTCTGTTCATCCAGCTGGATATAACCGGATGCACCTTTCGCCAGCCGGGTGTAGGCCACGCGGTCGCCCAGATACGTCTCTGTGGCGTGGCGGCTGCTCCATCCCTCCAGTGTGTCCGCATTGCGGATAAGGTTGGTCCCGCCAACGGCCAGGGAGGAAAAGTTGTTTTCCAGGTTCGTCAGCGCGCTGCTTTGCGTGGTCAGATCCCTGCCATGCTGTTCAACGGTGTTCTGCAGGCTCTGCAGCGCCGTTGCATCAGCCTTCTTCGCCACATTGCTGTTAGTCGTGTTCAGGCTGTTCTGCAGGGTGGTCAGGCTGTCTCCCTGCGATTTCAGGCTGCCTTCGGTAGCCGTCACGCGGGTCGTCAGATTCGTCAGCGCGCTGGCATCGGCCTTGCCGCTGATATCCTTACCAAGTTGCGTCACATCCGACTGCAGCTTCGTGATCGCGCTGCCCTGAGACGTAATATTCTTCCCGTTCTGCGTGACTGACGCGGACAGACTGGAAAGCGCCTGCGCATTCGTATCGGCGGCATCGAGCGCCGCTTTCGCATCGGTCACTTCAGTGATGATCAGATCATCAATCAGGAAGGCGTCACCCAGGCGAACTTTTGGTGTATTCGGGATGGAGATCCTCACCATTGCCTGTTTCAGTGCGGTTCGGTTGTTGGTCAGATAGCCACTGACCTTTGTCCAGTTGTCCACCGACAACTCGGAGACTTTCACGTTCAGGCCAGGCCACGACCAGCCATTGGCAGAATCCTGGAAGGAAAATCCGAGCACCATATAAACGGTCGGATCGGCGGTCGAGCCAGCTGGCAACTTAACCCACGCCTCCACGTAATAGATCGCGTTATCGCGAACCTGCATGCCTGAAAAGATATGGGTATCGTTATTATCCGTCGCGTTCGGGTTGTACTCCGTACTGCGCGTAACACGCAGGCTTTTGGTCCCGCTGTGAGCAGCTTCACTGGTGATAACGGCGCGGGCATTACTGAGAACATCGCCGACGGCATAGGATTCAAAACTGCCGTCCGGCAGTACGTTGGCTCCCCGTGTCGCCTGCTGCTTCAGCGATGTATTCAGGCTGGTCAGGCTGTCGGCCTGGCTACGGATATCCTTTTCAGTCTGGGTAACCCGGTTGGTCAGTGAACTGACCGCCGACGCATCAGCCTTCTTCGCCACATCGCCTTTGACCCCTTCCAGCGCGTTATTCAGCGCCGTGATGGATTGCCCCTGTGATGTCAGGGTGTTCCCCTGGTTCGTCACCGTCCCGGTCAGAGACGAAACAGCATCGCTGGTCGCCTTGATGTTGGTTTCATCGGTGATATCAAACACCCGGACGGAATCGAGCCAGATTTCACCGTTTGTCGGATGAGAATAAAGTTTGAAGTTCTGCCCGTCCGCGCCGGCAGCCGTCAATCCGGTTTCCCAGGTGATGGTTTGCCAGTCAGTGGTCAGCGTGACCGTTTTATCCTCATACGTACTGTCCGTCTGGCCGATTTTGTTCTGGCGACGGATCAGCAGACTCATCGCGCCGGAAACACCTTTGGCCTTCACCACCACCCGATACTTGCGCTGGCCATTCAGTGGCACCGGCTTGTTGTTGTTGGAGAAAATGCCTGGGCTGGTAGTGGTCGTCCGGTTCAGCCGGACCCCCGCTTTCCCGTCCCCGAAATCGCCAAAGGTCACACCGGCTGGATACTGAATATCCCAGGCAGTGCTGCCCTGCAGAAAATCAAAGTTCGGGATCAGGTTGTCGCCGGCGTTGCGGGTGGCCGTCAGCACATTCGCCAGATTTGTCAGCTGCTGGCTCTGTGTGGTCAGTTTCCCTTCCGCCTCTGTCACCCGGTTATCGACCGAAGTCAGTGCCGTTGCATCGGCCTTCTTCGACACATTGCTGTTGGTCGTGTTCAGGCTGTTCTGCAGGTTCGTCAGCTGCTGGCTTTGCGAGGTGATAGCCCCTTCCGCTGTGCTGACCCGGCTCGTCAGTCCGGTAACGGCGCCGGCGGTGGCATCGATGTCTACCCGGTCGGTAACGTCAGTGACGTAAAAATCATCGAAGTAGCGGCTGCCACTAATCAGATAGTTACTCAGCGTCACCGGCAGGCTGGCTGTCTCCGTCGCTTTCCAGCGACCGGAAATCAGGGTCCAGTTTGTCCCCACCGTACCGCTGTTGTATGGACGCTCAAAAACCGGCTGGCCGGCAGAGTTGCCGATCCGCAGCTTGTTGTTCCCCGCGCCATTATCCGTCGTCGCTCCGGGTTCCTTGACCCACACCCCGATTTCATAGGTTCGCCCCTGAACAAACTGGATGTATTGCCCCGGAGTCACATTCCCCGGATCAACCTTCAGCGCCCGCGTCCCGCTGTGAGGAACAGAAACCTCCACCACACTGGTCGCGGTTGACCGCCCGGTGTAGCCATCCAGCCCACGTTCAAACGAGGGATTCACGACCAGGTTACCCGGTATCTGACCGCTGGCATCGATATCTGCCGCAACCTGCGAGAGACTGTTCGACAGGTTCGTCAGCGAATTGCTCTGGCTCTCCAGCGTTTTACCCTGCTGCGTCACTTTCGTGTCGAGCGTGGCCAGCGCAGTCGCATCGGCTTTCTGCGCCAGCGTTTTATCGGTATTCGCCAGATTTCCGGTCAGTTTCGTGATGGCGCTGTTCGCAGCAGTCAGATCGTTGCCCAGCTGTGTGACGGTATTGGTCAAATCCTGCACCGCTGTCGCATCAGCCTTTTTGGCCACTGCGGCATTGGTGGTTGCCAGCCCGTTTTCCAGCTGGGTTGTCCGGTTGCCGGTCGAGGTCAGCAGATTACCCTGTTGCGTCACGGTGGTGGTCAGAGAGTCAACCGCCGCCGCCGTGGCATCCGCAGTATCCTGAACCTTTTGCGCCGCTGTCACATTTCGCATATGCCAGTCCGTAACGAACCATACGGTGCCATACGGGCTGTTCTGCGAGATCTGCAGGAACGGGCGGATATAACCCCTGTCCACCATCGCCTGCGTAACCTTGAAGCGCCAGGTGGTTCTCTGCCAGGTCGCGGAGGGGGATTTCCCGCCCCCCGCCATGAGTGGCGCACCGGTGCTCGTATCTGGCCGAACGGCGGTGCCAACATACAGATTAAAATTCGCCGTGCCGGCGCCGCAGGCAACCAGTGCGCTGATCTCAATCACATCGTTAAGCGTGGCCGGGAACGCGGCAAAATTAGGATGGTGATCCCGGCTGGCAATTCGGGCCGCATAACCATACGGGCAGCCCGGCGGGACCTCCTCAGCCGTCGTGGCTACCACGCTGAACCCCATCTGGTCATACGCCGGGTCAAACGTCGGGTTGGGAATTAAATCCCCGCCTGATGCGTTTCCGGCCCGTACAGCGGATTTCAGCGAGGTAATGTTGGCGTTAGCAGCCGTCAGCCCGGATTCCGTCTTCTCCACTCGTCCGGTTAGCGAGTTCATCGCCGTCTGATCCGCTTTGCTGGCCACGTTCGCGTCTGTCTGCGTCAGCGCATTCCGGAGCTGGGTGATGTTCTGCGAATTGCTGACCACATCGTTGCCAATCTGGCTGACATTCGAGCTGAGCACGCCGGCTGCGTTTGCCAGCGCGGAAACCCCGAGACCGGAGTACATCTCAGCAACCTTGTCTGACAGCTTCAGGCCCAGGTTGATATACGCCTGGCCGGTCCACTGATTCACCAGAAACTCAACGGTGTTCCAGCCGGCTTTCAGTTCAAAACTGACGGTATTCCAGCTGGCGTTACCCCAGGCGACCTGTACCCCATTCACAAATATGGCGCCGGTATCATCAAAAACCCTGGCGCCGGGCGCCAGTGTGATGGTGGTATCTGCGGCCACTTTCACCTGGCAGGAATACAGCGCGATCAGATAGCTGCCGGCGGACGTAAAGTCCAGTTTGGCCGCGTCGGCCACCTCATCCACGACCGTTGGCGCCACGGCGCGAACATCGCTGAATGACGGGACTGTCCCGGCGTTAGCCAGCTGCACAGGATAGAGTCGACGGGACCAGCGATTCGGCTGGCCATTGACCAGCTGATTCGACAGGCTGGTGATGCTGTCAGTATTGCTGCGAATATCCCGCCCGTTTTGCTCTACCTGCTGCGTTAAGGCAGTGACCGCAGCCGCTTCGGCTTTCTTCGCCAGCGCGGTATTTGTCGTGCCCAAATCGCTCGTCAGTTTCGTGATGGACTGACCCTGGCTGGTTATCCTGTCGCCCTGCTGGGTAACAACAGACTGCAGCCCGCTCAGCGCCTCATTCGTACCAGCCAGGCCCGTTTCCGTCTGGCCAACCCGGTTAGTGAGCGATGTTAACGCGGCTCCCTGCGATGTCAGCGTGGTGCCCTGTTGCTCAACTTTCTGCGTCAGGGACGTCAGCGCGGCCGCATCGGCTTTTTTCCCGAGGCTGGTTTCCAGGCCACCGATACGGCTCGCCTGCGCGCTCTGCTCTGTCGTCAGAGAACTCAGTTCACCAGAAACAGCAGCTTTGTTGTCGTTAAACTGCGTCTGCAGGGACTCTCTGGCCTTAACTTCCGCCGAGATGGCGGTAACGCGCGCGGTTTTTTCCTGGTACAGCAGCCCGGAGGTGACTTTCTCCAGATCGCTCCCATCATAGGAGCCACGCATCTGCGCCGCCAGCGTGCTGCGTGCCTGCGCTTCGGCGGTCAGCGCGTTACTCAGCGTACTGCGCACATCCTGCAGAGCCGCCGTACTGGCGCCGGGTGCTGGCCGGCCAACGGCGATCCAGTCGAATTCGATAAAGTTGCTGGCATCCTGCTGGTTCGTCAGGTCCAGGCGAATACGATCAATGTTCCCTGTCCACGGAATATCACGCACCGTCAGGGTTGCCACCCCATCGGCATATTCCGGCTCAGCAACAATGTATCGCTTCGTGTTATTGAAGTTTTCGCCGGCAGACACCCAGCGGATCTCACCCGCCCAGACTGGTTTGCCGGTTTGACGAAAGCGCAGCATGATGAAACGGTACGCCGCACCAACGACAGCCAGCCCGCCAGGAGAGGTAATGTACGGATCGGTGGCGCTGTCCGCCGGGCGTAACCAGCCATCCTGTGACACACCCGGTACGCCGGCGCTGCCGGTCCAGCCCTCGGTCGTCTGATTGTTGAAATGCCAGATAACCTGCGAATCGAACTGGATATTAGCGCCGGCAGCGAGGCTGGACATTTCCCGCGCCAGATTTTCATCGGCGGTCTTCATCACCTGAGTCAGGCTCTCGATACTCGCCTCAATCCCCTGCGTTGCCGCCAGCCGTTCATCAGCGGCCTGTGACGCCTTCGCGTTAACATCGGCGATACGATCCGCGGTCTCCTGCTTCACCGCATTGGTCAGCGTGGTGTTGACCTGAGACAGCGACTGCTTCAGGCCATTTTCGGCAGTCTTTATCTGCGCATTCAATGCGGCATCGCCGTCGGCCAGCGTTTTGCTGACCCTGGCAATCTCCAGGTCGATGGTGGCGTTGATTTCCGCAGCCGTATCGGTGACTGACTGTCTTACCTGGGTGATGCTGTCGGTCAGCGACTTGTTCACAGTTGCGATCTGCTTGTTCGCATCTGCGACGGCGGATTTTGCCTCCTGAACGCCTTTGTTTGCCTGAGCCAGACCAGAATCGAGAGCCTCATTGACCGAGGTGATCTCATCCGTGATGGTTTTATTCACGGCGGAGATCTTCCCGTCAACATCAGCAGTGATGCTTTTCGCCGATGCATCAATATCCTGGCTGACCTGCTTCGCCTGGTCTTCGGCTTCCTTACGCAGAGCTTCAGCGGTCTGCTCCAGTTCCTGCTGCGTATTGCGGATACCTTCCTGCGTTTCGCTAATGGTGCGCTGCGTTTCCTCCCAGGCAGCCGTATCCTTGATCGCGTCAGTCAGGTTTTCGTAGTAGTCATCAAAGTTATCGCTGGCCATCCCCTGGACCCAGCCGGTCCACGGGCTTTCATTGCCAAGACGGTCCACAAGGCGCGCCCGATACCAGAATTCTGCGCCCATACTGAGGCCCATCTGCTGATAGTTTTTCCCCGGATAGGCCACGTCTGATAACGGCATCGGTGCACTGCCGTCCTGATTTTTGCTGTACTGCAGTTCTGTGCGCAGCGTATCCCCGGAGCCGGTCGGGAACTCCCAGCTAACCTGGACCCCATGAACCAGCGAACGGGTTGCCAGCGCCAGCGGTGCCAGCGGCTCGCCGACCTTGCCGGTCAGGGTTTTCTCTTCGGAATACGCCCAGCCGCTCGAGATCTCCGCCGCATTGATCGCACGGACGCGAACCAGGTAACGACCGGCATAAATGCCGCTGACCTCAAACGAGGTGGTCGAGCTGCGCGGCACATTAATCCAGTTCCCGTCGTTACGGCGCCACTGCGCCTCGTAGGCAATAGCGCCGCTGACCGCTGACCAGTTAACCTGCATCGTTTCGACGCTGATCCCCTGATTCACGACCGAGCGGGATGTGATGACAATATCGTCAGGAGGTGACTGGTTGCCCGCCGGCAATACGCTAACCGGGCGCTGATCGATAATCGCGCCGGTATCGATGCGGGCGAATTTATCCGGGTCATGTGACACGCCGGTGATCGTGAGGGTGGCATCGCCGTTCTCTTTTACCCCTGTGACCCGGTACTGCTGCAGAAAGAGGTCATTAGATTCTACGGCCCAGACGCATTCCCGTTCTGGCGTCTCACTGTACGCCGTTGTGACCGTAATCTGCCGGCGTCCGTTAACGGCCTGGATGGTCCGGCTCTGTGAGATCCCGGATGGCAGGTTTAGCTGGAGGCGGTCGCCAGGTTTGGCATCCACATCACGATCCAGCGTAATCACCCGGCCATTCACCGCGCTGATCCGCCCGCCGTTGACCCGTCCGGCCAGCAACTCATCCGCCAGGGCAATGATATAACCGGGTTGAGGAATGCGACCGTCCAGCCCCACATCAAACTCAACGACCCGGTCTTTGTTGTTGGTCAGTATGCCCCACAGCCCCTTACGGTGGGCTTCGCTCTGGCGCGTACAGCCAATCGCGGTCATTTCGAGCTGGTTAAAACTGTAGCGGGAAACCAGTTCCGGGATAAACGCCGGCTCCATTGCATCAGCATAAGCATTATCCGGATCAGACCAGGAAACCAGAGCGTTGGTGTACCGAACCTGGCTGCTGCTGCTCGAATAACGGGGTTTGCCGACAATATTGGCGCGCGTATAGGTAAAATCGACATCACGCGGCATATCAGCCTGCACAACAATCTGCTCACCGTTCCAGCAGGTCATGCCCCGGAAAATGGCGGCAAAGTCTCGCAGCACGGTGTAAGCATCGTTGCGTTCCTGGACGTAGACGTTACAGGTATAGCGCGGCTCCATGCCGTCACCACCGCGCCCGTCAGGAACCAGCTGATCGCAGTACTGTGCAATCTGGTACAACGTCCATTTCGAAATATTGGCGCTGCTCAGACGATTACCGAGACCAAAACGGTCAGCTATAACAATGTCGTAATAGATCCAGGCCGGGTTATCCGTCCAGGCCCATTTAAACCCGCCGGTCCAGACGCCGGTATATTCGCGGGTTTCCGGATTGTAGTTATCCGGCACACGAATCACGCGCCCACGCGGCTCACAGGAAATTTGCGGAATGGAGCCATTAAACTGGCTGGAGTCGAACTCGATATAAAGCAGCGCGGTGTTGGGATAACGCAGCTTCGCGTCAATCACTTCGGTATAGCTCTGCAGCGTCATCACGTCGCCAGTTTTGACACTGTTTGCATCCGGAGAAATTTTACGCAGGCGTAGCGTCCAGGTACTGCCGGCCTGGGGCAGATCAATACGATGGCTCCGCTCGTAACCGGAGGTGGTTTTACCCGTGACAGCGGTTTCCAGCACCGTCTGCCAGGCACCGCCGTCGGTCTGCAGGTCAATCGCATACTTGACGGTATTGCCCACCACGTCGCCGTCATCTTCCTGTTTCATCAGGGACGGCCATTTCAGGCGGACACGAACGGCAGAAAGCTGGGTATTAGTAAAGGTATGGGTCCAGGCTGTCTTGCTGGAAACTTCCGTTCCTACACTGAGTTCATTTTCAGTACCGGGAATACCCTGAATATAAGTCTGAGCCTGCGTGCCGGGGCGAAATTCCCAGGACACGCCACTGAAGTTTTGCGAACCATCAGCATTTTCAAGCGGGGTGCCATCAAGATAAATATCTTTCCCGGTTAAACCACCTGCAAATTCACCCTCACCTAATGCGAGCAGCATTTTGGCTTTCGCAACGGACTGTAAATCATCCGGCTGTTCCGTCGGTGTACGCTGCTTTGAGCCGCCACCCTTGCGCCCTTTGATTATGTTATTTGCCATATTACGCCCATAAAAAAAGCCACCGCAAGGTGGCCTGAATTGGATGGTTTACTGAATAAAACTTATTGCTGGTCTTCTACATAAATACCGGCAGATATAATGGCGCCGCCAATTCGGCGTTTGCCATAAAGCAAAGGGACTGGGTATCCCTGTGAGGCAGTATTCGTCACGCCCCCAAAGGCGTAGGACGCTTTATTGTCAGCGGATTCTTTTCGTGCCAGGCCAGCTGGCTGTGGGGAAAGCATCTGAACGACGCCGCCGAGCATCATGGCGCCGCCAGCTTGAATACCATACGCGGCATTAGCCCAATCCTCTGTGAAAAAACCATAGGCAACACTTGCCGCAACAATAACTGCACCAAGGATTGTCTGGAGAATTCCTGCCTTCTTACTGCCAATGATAACAGGGACTATGCGGATAATTTCGCCACTTACAGGGAATCCTAGATCATCATGACCGATATTCTTATTCCCTTTAAATACTGCATAGGTCAATCCACGCTCCTCACTGGATATCATGAACCTTTCAAATCCAGGGATCGTCGCAGATAATGCCTCTCCGGCTTCATTGATGTTCTTTATTAAACGATAATGAACCTTCCCAAAGGTTTTACCAAGGACTCCAGACAGTTCTATTCTCGTCATGGTTTCTTGCATGCTTTACCCTTGCCATTCAATTAGTGATAACACTGTCTCTCCCACTCCTTATTAAAGGAAGTGGTGCCTTCATCTATTGCAGAAAAATTGACAGAAAATATGTAACGAGAGTCCCCAGCGTAACCACCAAAACTATTTTTAGCGTTGACATGGCCACAGATAGCACCATTTTTTCCAATGAATTCACCAGAAAATTTAGCTGAGGAGGGGTCTTTTAGCATCCCTTTTACATGCTCTCTGGCGTTAAGGATATCATTTAGCTGTTGCTGATCTTCTTCCTTTGATTTCCTAGTAACTTCATTTTTAATTTCATCCCTCTGCTTTCTTAATTCATATGCTTCTCCAAATATTGGTGCCTGCGCATTAGTGAGGAACAAAAAGATTAAACATGCAGAGATTGAACTCAACCCCAGGAAACCTTCTCCACCATGATTTTGGTTTGTAAAAACAAATGCAGCCATTATGGCGGGGATTAGAAAAACAAACGATATCGGTGCTCTGTAAGCATAAAAGCAGGTTATAATAAAAAATATTATAGCTATAACTAATGCTACTCTCCCAACAAGAAATTTTAGTCCACTACTATCATTGTTTTTTTGAGATGTACAGCATCGATTATCTTTATCAGTGTGTTTGGAAGATGCGTGTTTTACTGGTAAATATTCACCTACCGTTCCTGTATTAACAACGACTCCATCAGCAATCATCCTGTCCACAATTTCATCAAGAGTGTCAGGAGGAATGCGCAAGGACCTAGAAATATAATCAAAGCGCACACTCCCATCCATTTTATTAACGAAATTTACAACTTTATTGTATAACTGCTCAGTGATTGGCTCATTCATTCGCATGCTCCTGTAAATTGAATCAGGAGCATAATATACAGGCACCTTAAAATAGTGAATGATGTCGCACGATTTTCATCGTCCTTTCCATCCAGTACCCACCATACGGCACGCGCTTGCTGAGATGTCCATACAGGTGATGCAACAGCATATTACCTTCCAGCAGAATCCCGGCGTGGTTCCACTTATCCGCCTGCACCTGCATGATCACCATATCACCCGGTTGCGGTGGACCATCAAACTCACGGAACCCGCATTCATACCAGCAGTCCTGATAAAAATTGTCCGAATACTCCTTTTCCCACCACGGATAATCGACGCGGTAATCGTGCAGCTCGATGCCGTGGGTTTGCCGAAAATAGCTCATCACCAGGCCCCAGCAATCGTAGTGGCCCAGCACGAATGGTCGCTCGAGGAGCGGCAACTCACCACGCGGGTGGATGGTACGGAGATCGCCTTCTGGCCAGCTGATAATATGCCAAGGGAGAAGGGTTGCGTCGCATTGCGCTTTATCCAGTTCGCTCGGCTGGGTGGTGGCATCAGGATGGCTGTGAACAATACCGGTGATCGTTCCCCATTCCTCAACCTCTGCATAATCCTCCGGCGCCAGCACAAAATTATCTTTCGACTCTGTGGCCAGGTTCCGGCAGGGGAAATAACGCTCCGCTCGGCCCCTCTGGGCTACGAGGCCGCAGGCCTCGCGTGGATATTCTGCGGCCGCATGCTCCTGGATGGCCTTAATCGTTTTCTGACGCATATCAGCTCCTGATTAATGAGGTGCCGGGGAACCCGCCAAACGGCAGTTCACTATTCTCACCATGACGTAATTTGCAGGCCGTGAGCGTGCCGTTGCAGACATCCTGCGACGGGTCATCAACTGGCTGATTGTTCCTGTCAAAATACCGGGTGCCGGCATAGTCGCACCCGTTACCACTGCGGTACTGATTGCGGATACACCAGGTGCAAATCGCATGCAGCTGGCGAGTGGGGATCATCATCCCCTGCAGGGCAAACGGGCTGGAGAGAGTAAACTCCACCTTCTCATCGTCTTCATAATGCTTTACGTCAATGAAGAAAAGGCGCCGTTTCTCCTGAGTCGGATCAGCTGAGGCATTCCCGTCCGGAAAGTTCTTCGCATCGAGATACTGTTTTTGCGTGTCGTGGATGACAACCCGCGCCAGAGCCAGATCGTCGTAATGAAGACAGAGCGCGGATATCTTTCCGTCGATGTTCCCTACCCGCAGCGTTGGCTGCGCGTCGCTGCCCGTGGTGGATGACTCGATCCCTTCGATTTCACATGGCCAGGCTTTATACTCCCGCCCCTGCCACCAGATGCTTTTCGCCGGCAGCTTATCCAGGTCGCCGCCAGCGGCGAGGATTTCGGCTGCAGTATGGGGAACGTTATAGCCGTGGAAATACAAAACCTCATCCAGGCCAAACGCCTGGCCATCGATCTCCAGGAGACGAACCTCATCGCCTGGCTCTAACTTCTGATAATTCGCGTTAAGGCTCATGGTTTAAATGCCTGAATAAAAGTGGCTGAAAGTGAGTAATTTCCGCCGCCCAGCGGCACCGGTTTATATTGTTCGCAGCGGTAAAGCCCCACCTCTTCCAGTGGCGGGATCCACTGAAACGCGCGGGTGCCGGCATGACGGTCGAGGAACTGCTTAATCGGGCGGATATAGTCCTCCGTACCGACAAAACTCAGCTCCCAATCCTGTGATCGGGTGTTAATACCATCGCCGGATACCTGCGCATACCCGTCACCGAACTGCGCCTTCCGGACACGAAAGTTAACGGTCTGCTGGGGATTAACCCGCGGACTCCAGGTGAATATCTCAATAGCCATCAACGTTGCCCTTTAACTGCATTCCAGACCATCCCGCCAGGGCGCATATCCTGCGCCATCAGCTCCCTGTATTTTTTCTCCACAAACGAGCCGATCTGCTGACCAAACTGCTCAAAACCAGACGGCGCCTGCGTTGAGGTGTTTCCGCCTTCAATCGTGATATAGACTTTTGGCCCTTCCGACGCGCCGGCGTTCTGAACACCACCGACAGCGCGTACACCCAGCGAACCATCGCCGGCACGCGTCAGCGGCATGATGGCCTCCGGCCCGGCCTCGCCAAATACGCCGGCCCCTTTTGCGAAAGCGAAGAACTGCGGAGAGTCGTAGACCTGGTTGCTGTATGCGCTCAGCGACGGTGAGTCGTAAACGCCGCCTTTGGCGTTGAACTGGAAGTTACTGGCGGCATTCTGGATCGCCGTCCCCGAGCCTGCGCCCGCAGCGCCCGTGACAACGCTGGTCCCGACGCCCACCACGCCCATAATGGTTTGCATGACGGAACTGGTGACCAGCGCCTGAGCGGCCATATCAACGAGGTTTTTTATGATCGACTGCGTGAGCGAGGAAAACAGGTCAGCCATGTTCTCCTTAAAGCTTCTCGTCCGCGTCAGCATGCTCGTCAGGAAGTTGCTTGAGCGCTCATGGGCCGTTTCAAATAACCCGACGGCCAGGCTCTGGAATTCTCCCTGTGATCGGTATAACTCCAGTGACGTCTGATACTGCGCATCGGCGGATTCTTTCGTCGCCTTCTGCATCAGCATTTCGTACTGTTCTTTGCTGATCGCGCTGCCCTGGTAGTACGCCTGCAGCAATGCCTGCCGCTGCGCAAGCTGATTGCGCAGCGAGACCAGTGGATCAACTTCGCCGGCGATATCCAGTGCCGGCGCAGCGATTTCATCGGCATGCGCCTGCAGCAGCTCTTTCGCAGTATCTCTGGCCAGCGTTATTCGTGCGGCCTGGTACTCTTTTTCATCAAGAAGGCGGGCTTTGAAAAGCTCAGCCAGGTCCCGGCTGGCTTCCTGCTCTTTTCGCAGAGTTTCCTGGGCGGGGGAATACTGCGCGGCCAGATCCAGTCGCTGTTTCTGGTAGTTCTCTGCATTCATTAACAGCGCGCGCTGCAGGTCAGCATCACTGGCGCCATTTTTCTTCGCCGCTTCCTGCAGCTCCCTGTTGCTGTCCTTTTCCTGCAGGTTAATTCTGGCCAGGCTGGATGCATGGGCTTCTTCAATTTGCTGCCGCAGCGTTTTGAACTGGTCGACCTGGGACTTACTGCCTTTCCCCGTGCCGGTACCGCCATCACCGCCCCAGGGATTTCCATCTCCGGTCTCTTTGGGGGGCGTGCTTAACGCTCCCTCCAGATCGTCCGTAAGGGAGGTTATTTTTCCCGATAAACCCAGCTGAGCCAGTGTTTTTGCATCACTGACACGCTTAATGTTTTCCTCGGTTTTGCGGAGTCCCTCGTTAACGCTATCGAGATCCGCCCGCGCCCGCGTCTGGTCTTTTGTCACCCCTTCCAGCTGGCCGAAGGGGTCAAACCCTTTCAGGCTGTCGATACGACTGTCGGCATCCTGAATCTCTTTTATCAGCTGGTTACGCTGCACGACCTGGTTTTCGTACTTATCCTCCAGGTCGAACTGCTTCACATTTAACTGGTTAAGCGAGAGGCGCATCAGCGCTTCACTGGTTTCCACTACGGCATCTTTTAAATCAATGGCCGATTGCCGGGCTTCTTTTGCTTGTTGATGGAAATACAGTAATGCAGAGCCAGCCAGCGTCGCCGCGCCAACCGGACCACCAACAAAAGCCAGGGCGCCTCTTGCCAGGCCCACCGCAACGGAGGCCGCACGGGCTGATATCGACAATTGCCGGTTTGCCGCTGCCAGTTTCAGTTTCGCCTGGCTGGCCAGATTGGTTTGTTCAGTTTCCTGTCGGATGAGGCGGGAAAACTCATCCTGGTAACTGATATTCATCCCGTACTGTTTAGCCGTCCGCTCCATCTGCCGGTAGTGGCCAAACTCAGCGTCGTTCTGTTTCAGGATGGCAGCTGTCGAATCCAGCGTTTTGCGGGCAATATCCGCATCAGCCTGCGCCCGCGCTTTTACCGCCGCCTGGCTTTCCCGCCAGGCCGCGATATTCCCCCGCAGCCCTGCAGTCAGTTTCGTGGATAACACGGGGATCAGGCTGTAAAGCGCCACGCTGGAGACGGTGTTGAAATTGTCTGCCAGGCTGTTCAGTGCCTCCGTGGCAACCTGAATCCCGCTACGGAGTGGCCCGTTACTGCTCTGGCCGATCTTAATGACCATCCCTTCAAACGCACTGCTCAGCCCCAGCAAATCGCCGTTCAGGTTGTTAACCCTGATGGATGCCTGCTCATGCGCCGTTTTGGTACCGGTCAGGGAAGCGGTCAGCTCATCAAGCTTTGAACGGTTCTGGACCAGGATAGACGCCGCATTCAGGTTCTCCACGCCAAACAGTTTTACGGCCTGGGCCGTGGATAGATTTTTCCCGGAAAGAGTGGTCAGCGCCTGGCTGAGACCAACCACGGATGGCTTGAGGCTCTTGTCTGTGCCCTTTTCCAGGTTAAGGATGACGTTACGCAGCGCCGTGCCGGCTTCACCGCCTTTAATTTCACGCTCTGCCAGCACCTGAATCGCGGCATTCAGCTGCTCAAAACCAACGCCGGCCTGTGCGGCTGCAACGCCACCATTTTTAATGGCGGCCGCTGTATCCACAATCTCCGACGACCCGTACTTCGCGCCGGCGGCCAGCACGTTGATATAACGATCCGCTTCCTGCGCGCTCGCCCCGTACTGGTTTAAGGAGAGCGCCAGCGTTCTGGTCGCATCGGGCAGCGTTGTGCCGGCGGCCTGCGCCAGGATAAGCGCGCTGTTCGTAGCCTTCTGCAGTCCATCGGACGTTTTTAAAAGCTCCGGTTTAGCCGACGCCATCAGCTTTAACGCTTCGGCGGCCTGGCTGGCGCTGTACTCTGTCGTGCGCCCCATTTCCTGCGCAGCCAGATCCAGCGCTTTCATTTCAGCTGCAGTCGCACCGGTGATGGCCTGCAGATCTGATAACGCCTGTCCATATTGTCTGGACGTGGTGACGATCGTACCGATGGAAAGGCCGGCTCCTGCCAGCCCCGCCAGCCGGCTGGCCATCCCGGATATCGACAGACCGACCTTCTTATAGGCGTCCTCCGTCTTTTTCGCGTCCGCCTGGGCATTACGGTTAAACCGTCGTGACTGGTTCTCCGCATCGCCATACGCTCCCAGCAGCTGGGATTTAAAACTGGCTGCGTTCAGGTGCAGCCCGACCGCTAAAGATGCGACGTCTGCCATTACATTAATGCCCTCATGACTGCCGCGCATTCATCATCGACCCGGGATGGCGCAGGTGTGGTTTCGGTAGGTGGCGCGTTTTCATCGCCAGGACGGCGGAAAGTGCCCTGTTTCAGGAAGTAGGCTCGCCAGTGGTACAGAGTGTTTGCCGGCAATGCGGCAATTTTGGATGGGTCAGGCTCGCCCCAGCGGTCGGCCAGCCAGAAGATCAGCTCCAACCAGGGCGAGTCACTCAGTTTTTTTCCGCTTCCTCCAGCTTGCCGATTGCGTGTTGCTTCACTTTTTCCACTGCGGCCAGCAGTTCGGGGTTTTCATGGGCCTTCAGCAGCTCGGCTGCCGTGGGTTTAAACTCATCCGGAATGGCCGTTCCATCCGGCTGAACCAGTGCATCGATGACGATCTGGATGACTTGCTCCGATGCCTCGCGCGCTGCGCCAGCTTTTGCGGTTTCAGCCATTTTCTCTTCGTAGCTGATGAGGTAATCCCCGGTCAGGCGGCGGATGAATACGGTGGCGCCAAACAACTCGGTTTTAATGACGGTTGGCTCCGATTTAAGCAACGCGGATTTCAGCGTGGACAGGTAATCTTTATCTTTCACAGGTAGTCCTTAAAAATAAAAAGCCACCCGAAGGTGGCTGTTTACAGGTTAAGTTAATCAGGCGCCGCCGGAGACAGCGACGGTTCCCCAGGCGATCTTGTTCTGCTTACCCTGAACAGTGATCTGGATGACCTCATTCGCCGGAGCGGCGATTTCATTCATCTGCCAGCCGGACAGCGCCAGTAGCATCGTCGCTGTTCGCTTGTTGGGTAATTCGACGTATAACTGGATGGTCTTGCGGGCCTCTGCTGCGTTCAGCAGCGCGGCAAAATCGGTATTGCCCGGATCATCAATGAAGCCCAGCGACTTTTCAGGCCCGTCAGGCAGATCGCTGATGGACTGTTTCTGCTTATCCAGTAACGTGGTGCAGTCGACAAAGCCCCCCGTCTGCCCCATTGCACCCAACGCTTTACAGTTAATCAGCGGTTTCAGCGCTGACGTGGCAGCGCCAGGCTCCCCGTATTTCACAATGGTGCCCGCCGGCAACATCGCATATTCAGGCGAAGTTTTATCAGCCATGTTTCTCTCTCTTTTTATACGGCAGCGGATGCTACCTGTTTTCAATGCCGTTTCGGATTTCCACGGTTAACACGCGCAAAACGGTCTGGAGGTTGTAATCCAGGGCGGGTCGGATAAAGGGGTCTGCAACCTGTTTAACCGTGCCAAACTCCTGCGCCAGCGCCTTCATATGGTGCTGCTTGCTGGGGCCGACACGGAGCGTTACAACCGCGCTCCCTTTACCCTTGCGGGTGGAAGAGCGGATTTTGATTGAGTCCCGCATGTGCGGCCCGGCAGACGTTTCGTCAAAGCCGGCATGCTGCTTCATATCTTCCTCGACGACCTTTAGCGCTTCGCGCCCGGCATCCCGCAATACCTTCGTCGCCACTTTTTCGCCCAGGGCCATTAACTGCCGCTCCAGCTCATCCAGCCCTTTAACTTCCATTCGGATCACGAGGAGTCCTCTACGTAGTGAATGATGAAATCGCGGGTCAGGCGATACTGAATGCGACGATTCGTCAGCTGGTTTTTATCCTGATGGATACCGCCTCGCTCCACATACTGAACCGGGATACCCTCCAGCTGGCCATGAACGACGGACTTCAGTTCCGTCCAGATTTTTTTATCCAGCTGCAGCAGTGAGGTGTAATCATCGAGACGGTACAGATTCACCTGGATACGGGCAGAGACGATCCCCGTTCGCAACATTCCCGAGACCATCTCCGGGTCAGAGATACGCTGAAAGGTCGCTCCTTCCTGGACCGTGTCCGGCAGTAAAAGCGGATACGCATTCATGCCGGTGATGCGCTCCAGCGCACCCTTAATCGCCAGCTCTATCATGCCGACCGTCAGCCTCCCCCGTGATAATGATCCGGTCCGTTTTGCGGTCGATATTACGGACGGTATAAACCAGATTTTTCGTCGTGATTTTCCAGTCGATATCAACCAGCACACCCGGATAGACCGTAAACAGGCAGGTTTCCACCACCTGCTGCTGATCCAGCGCGCGGACTTTCCGCCCCGATACCAGCTCCCGTTTTGCCCACGCTTTTCCCGATTCAACCTGCTTTTCCGGTAGCGGTTCGCCCAGCGGCCCCCGACCGGACTGAACGTAGCTAATCGCAATGCGACAGTTCATATCACCCGGTTTCAGGCTCATAGCGTATGCTCCTGCAGGGGGAAAAGAAGATGCCTCACCGCAGCGGTTTCCAGCCACTGTCCGGTATGGCCATTCAGATACGCATCGCTGACCAGAAACTGAATGGCCAGACGGATATCTTCATCCGCGATAAATCCGCGGACGGTTTCCGGGAGTGCCTGCAGCTCTTCATCACTGGTGACCAGCTTGCAGTAATAATCACGCTCGATGCTCCGCTGCGCGGCGTTCACCATTTGCGTGAGCATGGCGTCATGCTCCGTGAAATCCAGTTCCAGGCGTAGCTGGTTTTTCACATCATCCAATGTCAGTATCAAAATCGCTGTCTCCCGGCTTCGGTTTCAGCGCGCGTTCGGCATCCTTCGGCCATACCGCGATACGGCGCTTAACCAGCTCTTCGGCGTGCGATCCTTCAAACCACGCGATATCACCACGGGAATAACGGCTATGCGGACCGAGGAACACAACGGATTTACGTTCTGCCTGTGCGACGACGTTCGCATGGTTTTCCTGTGCGGTCTCAGTCGCATGGTTGTCCTGTCCGGCCGTTTCTTCCGGCTCCACTGCTTTATTTTTCGCAGCCATACATTCTCCTTAAAGGGAAAAGCCCGCATATGCGGGCTTTATTAACAGAGGGGTGGGTTAGAACAGGACGCCGGTACCCAACACCAGCCCTTCCGGATGACGGAAGCCGATATCGTGTTCGAGGACGACGCGGATCAGCGACTGGTTTCGCGCAAACGCGGAAACCGTGTTGCCTTCGGCATCCAGATAAGTGGCTTCTCTGGAGAAATCGACCTTCATGGCGCCATCTTCACCGATAACAACATCATTAAAGTCAGCGAAATAAATTTCCGATTCCTTGCCACTTTCGCCCAGGTTAACCGGAATAGCGCTGGTATGCTGAATCGGATAGCCCTTGAGCATCCCCTGCGCCATTTCCGGGTAGACTTTGTTGCCGTTGCCGTCACGCAGGCCAAACAGCTTCATATAGGTACGGTTCGACATACCCCAGCCACAACGGATCATCAGGCTGTTGCCATCCATCGCCATCAAAATAATCTTGTCCAGGTACTCATCGACCGTGTTCAGGTTGATCGTGGAACCCGCTTCCCACGGCAGCAGGCGGTTCCACTGTGTCGCACGCGCCTTCATACCAATCGGTGTATCGCCGGTACCGTCATCGCGCATAAACGCTTTATCCTCACGAACAGAGATGGCGGTCAGAATATCCTGCAGGACCAGCTGCTCAACGTTAAAACCGGCGCGGCCAATCAGCTGGTTCGACATCGGGACCAGTGCGATCATGGTTTTGGCATTCAGTTTTACATCGTCGAATTTTGATTCAGACGATTTGGCATCCTTTCCTTCGCCGGTGTAGCTGGCTGTTGCACCGCCAGCCGAGCGCGGTAACGACAGATTACCGTTTGGCAGCGGAATGGAGCGGGCGCCCAGCTTACGGACGATGGTACGGTCGCTCAGCAGCTCGATGACTTCGTTTTGCATGTTCTCCGGGATGAGCGCCCCACCGGAACCCGCAGCGGTGGAAATGGCCATCGATACAGACTGATCATTCAGTTCTTCAGCGGCAAAGACCGCTGCATCACGCAGATCACCCTTCGCTGCGGCAATCGACATCACCATACGTGTCATACCTGCGCCTGTGTATTGCTTCGGCTCAGCTTTGACGATGACTGCCGGCCCCTGCTGGGTAGCCTTGACTGGCTTTGCGACCAGCGCCGC
>OGES01001119.1_pt1 | contig 22876 bp, 20 predicted proteins | sample 1570711 | NCBI WGS metagenome assembly OGES01 (sample SAMEA2582133, study PRJEB24529) | metagenome | biome: Human gut stool | place: China | collected 2011 | reverse complement strand
CAGCAGTGATTGATTAGGCACTAAAGTGCCATTAATTGTGTATGGGAAACTCTAATCGACTAAAGTCAACATAGTTTCTCCAAACTACTGCGTCTTAGAATGATAACTATATAAACAAAGGAAGCTGAACACTTTTGTTCCAGCTTCTTCTTTTGAAGTGGGAAGACATGTTTCATATCTACTTCAAACGATAGAAAGATAAAAAATGAATACAAATCTTGCAACATTTATAACAGGTCTTGTAACCGATGAAAATGATCGTTTTTACTTTGTCCAAAAAGACGGGCAAACGTATGCTTTAGCTAAAGAAGAGGGTAAGCATCAGTTGGGCGAATCGGTCAAGGGCTTTGCCTACAGCGACATGAAGCAGAAACTTCGCTTGACGACTCTTGATGTAACAGCGACCCAGACGACTTTTGGCTGGGGAACAGTGACTGATGTTCGCAAGGACTTAGGTGTTTTTGTTGACACAGGACTTCCAGATAAGCAAATTGTAGTGTCTCTTGACATTTTGCCAGAAATAAAAGAACTTTGGCCTAAAAAAGGCGACTGCCTCTATATTCGTCTGGATGTAGACAAAAAAGATCGCATTTGGGGGCTTTTAGCCTACCAAGAAGATTTCCAGAAATTAGCTCGTCCAGCTTATAATAATATGCAAAATCAAAATTGGCCGGCTATTGTTTATCGTTTGAAGTTATCTGGAACCTTTGTCTATCTGCCTGAAAATAATATGCTGGGCTTTATCCACCCCAGCGAGCGTTACACAGAGCCGCGTTTAGGTCAGGTCTTGGATGCGCGTGTCATTGGTTTTAGAGAGGTGGATCGGACTTTAAACCTTTCGCTCAAACCTCGCTCTTTTGAGATGCTGGAAAATGACGCCCAGATGATTCTGACTTATCTGGAGACCAATGGTGGCTTCATGACCCTCAATGATAAGTCAGCTCCGGAGGACATCAAGGCTACTTTCGGTATTTCCAAGGGACAGTTTAAGAAAGCTCTTGGTGGACTCATGAAAGCTGGTAAGATTAAGCAGGATGTGACTGGGACGGAGTTGGTTTGAGATACTAATCTATCTTATTTTTAAGATTTTTGATAGAATAAAAGGTATGTTAGAAAAGAAACCTCATAAAAGGAGGTCATTGTGTTAGCGATTGAAGAGTGCAAAGCTGTAAATCTGACAAATCTATCTAGTTTGACGATTTTGACTGGTGATGATACAGGGCAATTTGAATTGATGAAATCACAATTTTTACGTCAAATTCAATATGATGCTGCAGATTTAAATATGGCTTACTTTGATATGAAAGAAGCTGTTTATCCAGATGTGGAGATCGATTTAGTGAGTTTGCCCTTCTTTTCTGAAGAGAAGATCGTCATTTTGGATCATTTTTTGGATCTGACAACAACTAAAAAACGCTATTTGACGGATGATGAGCTAAAATCTTTTGAGCAATATTTGGAAAATCCTGCAGATACGACAAAATTAGTCATTTTTGCAGAAGGGAAGTTGGACAGCAAACGACGAATTGTAAAGCTGCTCAAACGGGATGGCAAAGTGTTTGAAGCAAGTGAGCCCAAAGAACAAGAATTACGCACCTACTTTAGTAAGCAAGTTCAAGAACAGGGGTTAGAACTTCGTTCGCAAGTTTTAGAAGAATTGCTTATTAAGTCTGGTTTCGATTTTAGTGAAATCAGCAAAAACCTAGCTTTTTTAAAGAACTATAAAAAAGATGGCATCATTACAAGCGATGACATTGCTGAAGCAATTCCAAAAACTTTACAGGATAATATTTTTGATCTTACCCAGATGATTTTGCATCAAAAGGTAGATGCGGCAAGAAGCCTGGTGCGAGACTTGACATTGCAAGGTGAAGACGAAATCAAGTTGATTGCGATTATGCTGGGACAGTTCCGCATATTTGCACAAGTGAAAATCCTCTTTGAAAATAGACGTAATGAAAGCCAAATTGTAGCAGATTTGTCTAGTTATTTGGGACGAAAGGTGAATCCCTTTCAAATTAAATATGCTTTGCGTGATGCGCATTCTTTACAGCTTGATTTTCTGAAAAAAGCACTTGCTTGCTTGATTGAAACAGATTACCAAATCAAGTCTGGAGTTTATGAGAAAGGTTACCTCTTTGACTTGGCTTTATTAAAAATTGCTACCCACAACTTATAAGCAAATAAGTTGAAAATTTTGTTGGTCTACGTTATCATTTTCATATAAAATGAAAAAGGGGAACAAACCAATGGCAATTATTTTACCTGATTTACCTTATGCTTACGACGCTTTGGAGCCATATATTGATGAAGAAACAATGCACTTGCATCATGACAAACACCACAATACTTATGTCAATAATGTAAATGCGGCTCTGGCAAAACACCCTGAAATCGGTGAGGATTTGGAGCAACTTTTGTCAGATGTAGAAACCATTCCAGCGGATATTCGTCAAGCTGTTATCAATAACGGTGGTGGTCATCTCAACCATGCTCTTTTCTGGGAATTGATGACACCAGAAAAGACAGAGCCATCAGCAGCATTAGCAGCAGACCTTGAAGCAACATTTGGTTCATTTGAGGATTTCAAAGCAGCATTTACAACAGCTGCGACAAGTCGCTTTGGTTCAGGTTGGGCTTGGCTCGTGGTCAACCCAGACGGCAAATTAGAAGTGACTTCAACTGCTAATCAAGACACACCAATCTCTGAAGGAAAGACACCAATTTTAGGAATTGATGTTTGGGAACATGCCTACTATGTGAAATACCGCAATGTTCGTCCAGATTACATCAAAGCCTTCTTTTCAGTCATCAACTGGAACAAGGTCAATGAATTGTACGTAGCAGCAAAATAAGATGTGCAATGAGATAGAAAAAACGAATCTGATAAGGTTCGTTTTTTCTGTTATAGTAAAATTACCTATAAATTTCTTCCAAATAAAACCAGATTTGTTGTTTGAGGAAATTCAGAGAATGATCGTTTGTTCTGTCAATCACGCCAAAAACGAGATAATGATTTTTAAATAATAGCTCATAATCAATATTTTCTCCGACAATAATAATTTTTTCCTCCTTGTAAATACCTTATCATATGAGACAATCTTCTGATGAGCAAATCCCTAAACAATCATTCAACGTTGTTTAACAGTTTATCTTTGTAGTAATGAAAGAATGATTTTTTCGCAATGACACTCGTTACTTGTCCTTGCAAACCGTACTTCAAGATTTGGCTATCTTTTTTAGGTACGGAAGCTTTTGCAGTGATTTTAAACAGGTTTCCCTGTTTTGTTTCAGTAGCAGAAGTGTCAATGCTGTTAATTTTACCGATAATAGTGATTGTCTGATTTCCAATTTTTTCTAAGATAAGTCGGGAAGTTTGTCCCTTTTTTAAATTGGTCATATAGGCTGAAGGCACGTAATAGGTGATAAGAACTTCTTTTGTTTTCGTGATATCTGGATAGATCTGAGCAATTTCCGTTCCTTTGGGGAGTAAAGACTTCCCTTTGAGCGCACTGCTGATATGAAGAATCCCTGTTTCGGGAGCAGTCAGTTGATTATTTTGAAGTTGAGCATTTGCTTGGTTCAATTGATTTTGCAGATCGGTAATTTGGGTCGTAAGGCTTGTTAACTGTTGGTCTGCTGTTTGGATAAATTGTGTGCGAAGCACCTCAATTTTAGTCGAAAGGCTATTGTCATAGGTTGTTGCAGTTCCAGTACCAGCTTTTTGAATCTTTAGATTGGCTAGGGAAGATTTGAGGTTGGATATATTCGTATTAATCTGAGATAGGTATTGATTTGTAGTTGACGGATCAGGTTTGACTTGATATTCATTTTTATATAGGTTAAAGGTTGCTTGATGAGGATTATTTTGGGGCAAATTTGAAGCGTTGCTAGAAATGGCATGATACAGTTCATGATAATCATTCATTTGTTTTGTTAATTCGTTCATTTGATCATCAATAGCAGCAATCGTATGGTTGGTTAAAGAAGCTTGTTTACTGACTTCGATATTGCTTTTTGAAATTCCTAATGATAGATCCTGCGATTGCTTGATAAAATTGTTAAAAGTATTAGCATAGCCAAATTCATCTTCACCCGAAAAAAGATTTATCCCTTGATGCAAACTCGATTTAAGTGTTTCTATGCCAACTTTTTGTCGTTGATAAGTTGCAAGTTGAGTTTTAATAGCTGTTTGTTGAGAGACTTCCATATTTTTTGCATATTGAACCAACAACTCTCCTTTGGTGACGGTCTTATTTTCAGCTAAATGATTGGTCAGAACCGTATTGTCACTGGTTGACTGAATCATGGCAATGACTTTCGTTGGTGTGATTTCGCCAATGGATTTGACAGTCACTTCTTTTTGCCCGACAAAGGAAAAGAGGACAAGAAATAGAACGAAGAATGCCAAAGGCAGAATGAGAACAGTCGCAAAGTTGTGGTATCTTCGATGATAAAATTCTGCACTTTTAAACAGATTGGGATTCATAATTTACTCCTTATTTATTAAATAGATGATAATAAAAACCTTTTCTTCCTATCAATTCAGTATGAGAACCAGTTTCAATCACTTTTCCTTGGTCGAGGACAATAATCTGATTTGTACGCTTTGAAATGCTGAGACGATGAGCAACAAAAATAATGGTTTTGTCGGGTAATTTCATGAGATTATCAATGACCTTTTTCTCTGTTAAAACATCTAATCCACTCGTTGCTTCATCTAAAATGAGAATAGGAGATTTCGTCAGCAGAGCGCGTGCAAGTGCAATTCGTTGCTTTTGTCCACCAGATAATCCAGCTCCGTCAGACAATTCTGTCTGGTATCCCAGAGGCATTTGTTCAATGTCTGAGCGGATTTCTGCAATTTCACAAGCACGAAGAATGTCTGATTGAGAAACTGCTTGATTGGCTCCTAATGTGAGGTTTTCTAGAATGGAACCGCTAAAGATGTAAGCTTGCTGAGGCAGGTAGTTGATATATTGCCGAAGAACTTTCCTGTCAATCGTCTTGAGTTCATTTCCATTGAGGCGAATTTGCCCTTGATAAGGCTCATAAAAATGAACAATCATCTTAGCAAGTGTTGTTTTTCCCGAACCGCTGACGCCGACAAGACTAATTTTATCTCCCTTCTTGATAGTCAAACTAATATCTGATAAAGTATCTCGTCCAAAGCCGTATTTATAGGAAACGTTATGGAAAGTAATGTCTCCAGCTAAGAATCTTTTTTCCGTAAGGACTTGCTTGGTTTTGAATTCAGATTCTACCAGATAAACTTCATTCAGTCGATGATTGGCAACTTTGGCTGATTGCAGTTTGGTTTGAAGATTGATGATACTTTCAAGCGGACTAGTAAAGTATGAAAGGAGAGCATTGAAAGTAATCAGCTGACCAATTGAAATCTTTTGAGACATGACTAAAGAAGCTCCAACCCAGAGAATGACCACATTCAAAATAAATTGTGCTCCTTGTTTGAGTGCTGTCTGCATAATAGAATATTTACTTAACTTGAAAGTCTTATCCAGATAATCAACAAACTCGCTATCAATCTTCTGGTAACGACTTTCTTCGCTGGTTAAGGATTTAATGGTTTCAATTCCATTGATATCTTCGATAATGGCAGAATTTACCATAGCATTGCTTTGCATAACATCGTTATTCATTTTTTCAAAAGGCTTCATAAAAGCAAAAATAATGAGAGCGTAGATAGGAATTGCAAGCAAGGTGAGTAAAAAGAGATTGGCATTTTGCAGTAAAAGAATACTGCCGACAATCATCACAATGGACAAATCAAGAAAGAGAGACAGGATAGTTGAAGCTAGAGCATCAATAATGGAGTTGGCATCTGTAAAACGAGAAATAATCTCCCCAGTGCGTCTCGTCGCAAAAAAGGACATTGGTAATTCAAAAATATGCCGAATATAAGACAAAATCACATCAATTGTTAATCGTTGACTGAGAACTGTTAGCAGGTAGTCTCTTGAAAAACTCATCATTTGCTGTAAGATGTAGGCAATGATAAGCCCAATTGAAATAATCCCAAGAGTTGATTTCATCCGATTTGGGATGTATTCGTCCAAAACACCTTGCAGATAATAGGAGCCCACAATGTTGATGAGGGTCACGAGCAAACTAGCTAAGACAATATAAAAAATCAAAGAACGCTGTTTAAAGATGAGTGGTAAAAAGCTAGCAAGCCCGTTCTTCTTATCCTTATGAGGTTTATAGCTAGGTTTCGGTGCGAGAAAGATAGCAACACCAGTCCAATCTTTTGCAAATTGTTCTTTGCTAATTTTAGTTATTTTGACAGTTGGATCAGGATCACCGATAAGCAAATGCTTTTTCTCGTTTTTATAAACGACATAATAGTGCTGAAGGTTGCCGTTTTTATTGATATGTACGATGAAAGGATAGGGAAGCTCTTCTGTATCAAACAATGTCATATCTGCTTGGATTGGTCGGGTTTCAAAGCCCATTTCTTTTGCTGCTTTGACAATTCCAAGTGCAGTTGTCCCTTCTTTGTCTGTCTTTGCGAGCTCTCTCAAGTGTGCTAAAGAATAATTTGAACCATAGTATCTAGCAATGGAAGCCAGAGCAGCAATACCACAATCTCTAGCATCTATTTGCGGCACAAACGATTTTTTTAAATTCACTATAATGTTTTCCTTTCGTTTTGTAATGTTATTTTCTCAAAAAGCGCAAGAAAAAGAGCATTTTAATCTTAAATGGTCGTTCTGATGTCTTAAATGATTAAAAAATACCATTCAAGATGTCAAAGCTACTGTTTAAGAATTTAATGTTTACAAAACCAAGAAAATGGTTATATTTAAATTATGTTCAAGATAATTTCAATTGAACAATTTTAAAAGTCAATTTTATAAATTGAAAGAGGAAAATCTGATGGTAGAGATAAACTGGTTTTCAGGTGGCAAAGAGAGACGAGATGAAGCAGTCACTATTATTGACGAGCTGCTTTCAAATTTGACGAATCCCGATTTGAAGAAAGTCTTGTTATCTTATCGTGAAGAGTTGAAAAAGCAGGAAATAGCAACTCCATTTATATTAAGTCGTATGAATCTTGCTCTTTCTCAAAAGCTGATTGAGAAGAATATTCGTTTATCAGAGGTTCAGTCTAATCAGTTGAAGAGATTAAGAGGTTTATCAAATATACGGTATATATTTTAACCTAGCTAATACAAACCTATATAAAAATGTATTAGAACACGAATAATAACTTTTTCATTGCTTCATATAGACAGTTTGATTTGTAACAATAAATAGCAATCTCTTAGTGATATGATTAATTACGTCTGTGAAATGATGTACTGGAAACGTAAAAGATGAGATGATTAGAAAGTAGGAATATATGACTTATTTAAAGAAACTACAACTATGGATTTTAGGTGGCTTAATAGGAACCTTGCTTTTAGACTATTGGTCACACGATTTAAAGCAGCTTTATGCTATTGTTGCGACTTATGTGATGAGTTCAGTCTATACATTTATCTGCATAAAAATATTGAAGTTTAATGAGAGGCTCACATTGCTGTCGGCTGTTATGTTGTCGGTTGTAGTGATGATTGTTTGCTTATATTTTTTACCTCAATTTATCCTATAAAAATGGAAGACTTTTATTAAGGTAAGAATAAATCAAAAAGTGGAGAATACCATGAAAGCAATATATAAAAATCAAGTAGCTGATGTTTGGAAAATTGGCAAAGAAACTGAACAGCCTGATTGGGTGAAAGAAGCTTTTGCTAAAAATTATTTATATTGGTTGGATGATCATCTTCGGATTTTAATGGCAGGACTAAATCCTTCTACGCTAGAAAATTTAAAAATTGGCGCACTTGGAACAGTAGGCGGTGGATTTGCTGGTTATGGCATGTATGTGCTAGGGTATATTGATGATTATTTGGATGTAACCAATCACCGAGTCGTCTCTCAAAAAACATTTGAAAAAGAGTATCATGTTCAAGAAAATTTTAAAATAAATTGATTTTTTATCACTTTTTAGCAGACTAGCTGAGATAGTTTTACCATTCAAGGGATCAGAGCTATCATTTAGGATTTTTTTAAATGAACTAGAATTATTAGTTTATACTGTATATATACAATAAAGGAAGTTGAAAATAGTTAATGATTCTGTTTATCATATCTTGTTATTTTTTTATTCTTCCTATATAATGAGGTATATAAGTTAGGAGAAGTGCGTGAGTAAAAAGACAATAATTCTTTGTTTGATTGGTTGCTTTATGATATGTGGTGTGTTGGTGTTAAGTGCTGTGCACTTTGGGCAAGCTAGAAAGCCACATCATACGAAGGTAGCTAAAAGTTACACAGTTAGTCAAGAAAAGAAAAAAAGTCCGTCAAAAGAGTCGAAACCAGCAACTACTCGTGTTCCAACAAAAAGTATGGAAGAAAAGCAGAAAGTCATGGAAGTTGATTTGCCGGTAATGGGAGCTTATGGTTTGTATTATGATTATGCCAATCTAAATTTGGTTCAAGTCGTACAGGCGTATCTAGATGAGATGGGAATTGATCATTCACAAGTTGCATTTTCTTATAAGGATTTAACGAGTGGGCAAACCTATGCTATGAATGAGACGCAGCCGATGACAGCAGGCTCAACTTACAAATTGCCATTAAATATGTTGGTCGTTGATGAGGTAGAAAAGGGAAATTTATCACTAACCGAGCGGTTTGATATTACACATACTCGCTATGAATATATCGGTGAACACAATAATTACGTAGCGGCATTTAATGGGACAATGAACATTCCTGAGATGCAGGAATACTCTCTTCTCTATTCTGAAAATACACCTGCTTATGCTTTAGCGGAACGCTTAGGTGGCTTGGATAAAGCCTATACGATGTATCAGCGCTATGGAAAAGGAAAGGGCGAGATTAAGACAATCAACCAACAGAATCAAACAACGACGGATTATTATATTCAGGTTTTGGATTACCTTTGGAAACATCAGGAAAAGTATAAAGATCTTTTGTATTATATCGGTGAATCTTTTCCAAACGAATACTATAAACGATATGTAAGAGACATTCCAATCTACCAAAAGCCAGGTTATGTTGCAGAGGCATTAAATGTAGACGCAGTTGTGTGTGAGGAAAAGCCTTATTTGATTGCCCTTTATACAGCAGGATTGGGAGGAACGACTTCAGAGAGTGATGAAATCAGTGGTGTTGGTATTACGCAAGTTGGGCAATTGGCCTATGTCATCAATGAATGGCATCGAGTGAATATGAATTAAGATACATATATTTATGTGGCAAAGGACACGTTGTAAAAAGAACAAATTTCAGAAAAATGTAAGGGCTCTCTTTAAGATTGAAGCCCTTTTGTGTTATAATAAGAGCAGAATGTAAAAAAAGGATCACAAGGATATCATGATTAACAAAGAGCATTATCGTTACATTAGGGAACATCCTGCTTTTGAAAATTTACCAGTTGAATATTTTGATAAAATAGCGGTTGAGATTCAATTTCGTAAAGTACCAAAAGGACAAATTATTTTCTTTTCTGGAGACAAACGAGAGCGACTTTTTTTGATTTATAAAGGCTATGTTCGGATTGAACAGTACGACCAGACAGATTCATTTAATTACATTGATTATGTGAAAGAAAATACCATGTTTCCTTATGGTGGTATGTTTGAAGATAAAGATTATCATTATTCTGGGATTTCTGTGACAGATTTAGAATACTTTTCGATTCCTGTTGACTTGTATGAATATTATTCTAAGCAAACTATAAAGCAAACGTTATTCATTACACATAAGTTATCGAATATTTTGCGTTTCCATGAATTACGCTTGCGAAATTCTGTTTTAGCGAGTGCGACAGAGCGAGTTATCCAAGCGATTTCTATCTTGTGTATTGATTTTTGCCAAGATAGAGATGATATTCCTTTTGCACTTAGTATGAAAGAACTAGCTAAACTAGGTGCAACTACTCGTGAAACAGTTAATCAAGTGTTGAAAAAATTAACAGAAGAAAACATTATTCAATATCATCGTAAGAAACTTATCTTTTTGAATAAAGAATACTTTTTAAAATATTTTGAAGATATGTAATGCAAAAGAGGGCGAAATTGTAGTAGAAAACGCAATTTCTTGTCCTCTTTTTCATTTAGACAAATATGAGCTTAAGAATTTGATTAATTTCTAAAAAATAATTATTCATAAAACCAATAAAATGCATAAAATATTTATAGAAAGCGTTTTATTTTGAAATAATATTAGAATTTCTTTTAAAAAAAGCAAAGGATTTGGCATTTTGAATGTACAATTGATTGTGAAAGCGCAAACAAAAGATATTACAATATAACATGTAAATAGAGCTTAAGGAAACTTAAGTCACAAAGAAAAAGAGGAGGACATAAGATGTCTACACATCCTATTCATGTTTTCTCAGAAATAGGAAAACTGAAAAAAGTTATGCTACATCGTCCTGGTAAAGAGTTGGAAAACTTGATGCCGGATCACTTGGAACGTCTGCTTTTTGACGATATTCCATTTTTGGAAGACGCTCAAAAAGAACATGATGCTTTTGCAGATGCTCTTCGTAAAGAAGGTATTGAAGTTCTTTATCTTGAAAAGTTGGCCGCTGAATCATTGACTTCTCCAGAAATTCGTAACGAATTTATTGAAGAATATCTTGATGAAGCAAATATCCGTGGGGCACAAACCAAAGTTGCCATTCGCGACATTCTTCATGGTATAGAAGACAACCTTGAATTGGTTGAAAAGACAATGGCAGGTTTCCAAAAAGCAGAATTGCCAGAAATTCCTGAAGAAGCTAAAGGCTTGACAGACTTGGTAGAATCCGACTATCCATTTGCTATTGACCCAATGCCAAACTTGTACTTCACACGTGACCCATTTGCTACAATTGGTAATGCGGTGTCATTGAACCACATGTACTCAGATACACGTAATCGTGAAACACTTTATGGTAAATATATTTTCAAATACCATCCAGTATATGGTGGCAATGTTGACTTGGTTTATAACCGTGAAGAAACAACTCGTATCGAAGGTGGAGATGAACTCGTTCTTTCTAAAGATGTCCTTGCAGTAGGTATTTCACAACGGACAGACGCAGCATCTATTGAAAAACTTTTGGTTAATATCTTCAAGAAGAATGTTGGCTTCAAGAAAGTGATTGCATTTGAATTTGCTAATAATCGTAAATTCATGCACTTAGATACAGTCTTCACAATGGTTGACTATGACAAGTTCACGATTCACCCAGAAATTGAAGGCGACCTTCGCGTTTACTCTGTTACTTATGAAAATGAAAAACTTCATATTGCAGAAGAAAAAGGTGATTTAGCAGAATTGCTTGCTAAGAATCTTGGTATTGATAAAGTTCATTTGATTCGTTGCGGTGGTGGAAATACTGTTGCTGCTGCTCGTGAACAATGGAACGACGGTTCAAATACCCTTACAATTGCACCAGGCGTGGTAGTGGTATATGACCGTAACGTTGTTACAAATAAGATTCTTGAAGAATATGGACTTCGTTTGATTAAGATTCGCGGAAGTGAATTGGTTCGCGGTCGTGGTGGACCTCGTTGTATGTCAATGCCATTTGAACGTGAAGAACTTTAAGATTAGAAAGAGGAATAATTAGAATGACAAACTCAGTGTTCCAAGGACGCAGCTTCTTGGCAGAAAAAGATTTTACACGTGCAGAATTAGAATATCTTATCGGTTTAGCAGCTCATTTGAAAGATTTGAAAAAGCGCAATATTGAACATCATTACTTAGCAGGTAAAAATATTGCTCTCTTGTTTGAAAAAACTTCAACTCGTACTCGTGCAGCTTTCACAACAGCAGCGATTGACCTTGGTGCTCATCCAGAATACCTAGGAGCTAACGACATCCAACTTGGCAAGAAAGAATCTACTGAAGATACTGCTAAAGTATTGGGACGTATGTTTGATGGAATTGAATTCCGCGGATTCAGCCAACGCATGGTAGAAGAATTAGCAGAATTCTCAGGTGTTCCTGTATGGAATGGTTTGACAGACGAATGGCATCCAACTCAAATGCTTGCTGACTACTTGACAGTTCAAGAAAACTTTGGTCGTTTGGAAGGCTTGACTCTTGTCTACTGTGGTGACGGACGTAACAACGTTGCAAACAGCCTTCTTGTAACAGGTGCTATCCTAGGTGTGAATGTGCACATCTTCTCTCCAAAAGAACTCTTCCCAGCTGAAGATATCGTGAAATTGGCAGAAAGATATGCGAAAGAAAGTGGCGCACATGTCTTAATTACTGACAATGCAGATGAAGCTGTTAAAGGTGCAGATGTCCTTTACACAGACGTTTGGGTATCTATGGGTGAAGAAGACAAATTCGCAGAACGTGTAGCCCTTTTGAAACCTTACCAAGTAAATATGGACTTGGTTAAGAAAGCTGACAATGAAGATTTAATCTTCTTGCACTGCTTACCAGCTTTCCATGATACAAATACTGTCTATGGTAAAGATGTTGCTGAAAAATTCGGCGTTGAAGAAATGGAAGTAACTGACGAAGTATTCCGCAGCAAATACGCTCGCCAATTTGACCAAGCTGAAAACCGTATGCATACTATTAAAGCAGTTATGGCAGCAACTCTTGGTAACCTTTATATTCCAAAAGTATAATTTAAAACCAAAACCGTTTACCAACAGCTATGAGGGCTGCGACTAATAGCTTTAGTCCAGTCCTCATTTTTGATAGTGCTCGTTTCTATTGTTATTACTAAATACTAAAATAGAAACATAATACAAGAATAACTCTAAGGAGGCTCATTATTTATGGCAAATCGGAAAATCGTTGTGGCTTTGGGAGGGAATGCCATCCTTTCATCTGATCCGTCAGCAAAAGCACAACAAGAAGCATTAGCAGAAACAGCAAGTCATCTTGTAAAATTGATTAAAAATGGTGATGACTTGATTATCACTCACGGAAATGGACCGCAAGTTGGAAATCTTTTGTTGCAACATTTAGCAGCAGATTCTGAAAAAAATCCAGCATTTCCGTTAGATTCGCTTGTTGCAATGACAGAAGGAAGTATCGGCTACTGGTTGCAAAATGCTCTTCAAAATGCTTTACGTGAAGAAGGTATTGAAAAAGAAGTGGCTTCTGTTGTGACACAAGTCGTGGTTGACAAAAACGACCCAGCTTTCACAAATTTGAGCAAACCAATCGGACCATTCTACACAGAAGAAGAAGCAAAAGCAGAAGCTGAAAAGAGTGGAGCTACTTTCAAAGAAGATGCTGGACGTGGCTGGAGAAAAGTAGTTGCTTCACCAAAACCAGTTGGAATCAAAGAAATTGAAACCATTCGTACACTCATCAATGCAGGACATGTCGTTGTGGCTGCTGGTGGTGGCGGGATTCCCGTCATCAAGGAAGACAATGGTCATCTTGCAGGCGTAGAAGCAGTAATTGACAAAGACTTTGCTTCACAATGTTTGGCGGAATTGGTCGAAGCAGATCTCTTCATCGTTTTGACCGGTGTAGATTATGTCTATGTCAACTACAATAAACCAGATCAAGCCAAGTTAGAGCGTGTCAATGTAGCTCAATTAGAAGAATACATCAAGCAAGAACAGTTTGCACCAGGAAGTATGTTGCCTAAAGTGCAAGCAGCTATTGCCTTTGTAAATGATCGACCAGAAGGCGAAGCTGTCATTACTTCTCTTGAAAACTTAGGTGCTTTAATTGAGTCTGAAAGCGGAACGATTATTGAAAAGGGATAACAGAGTGTTATCATTTATAGGTTTAAGACTGTAATAAAACTTTTTAAAACAATGTTGGTGTTTCCTATTTTTAGATTTGCTTTCTTTTGATCTATTTTACTGTTGTGAAATGATAATTGTTTTGAAAATGACTAGTTTTTTCCAGATGAATATGTTAAAATATAGTCAAAGGAAGCGCTTTCTGAAAATGGGATTCGGTTAAATTTTTACAATTTGTTACATTTAGGAGGAAAACAAATGAGTGAAAAAGCAAAAAAAGGGTTTAAGATGCCGTCATCTTATACCGTTTTGATGATTATCATTGCTATTATGGCAGTATTGACCTGGATTATTCCAGCTGGTCAATATGATGCTGATAAGTCTGGTAATCTAATTACAGGAACTTACAAGACCGTTGCTCAAAATCCACAAGGGATTTGGGATGTCTTAATGGCTCCGATTCGTGCTATGCTTGGTAAAGAACCTACTAAAGCAGCGATTGATGTTGCCTTCTTTATCTTGATGGTTGGTGGTTTCCTTGGTGTTGTCAATGAAACAGGTGCTTTGGATGTAGGGATTGCTTCTATTGTCAAAAAGTACAAAGGCCGCGAAAAGATGTTGATTGTCGTTTTAATGCCTTTGTTTGCTCTTGGTGGCTCAACTTATGGTATGGGCGAAGAAACTATGGCTTTCTATCCACTTCTTGTGCCAGTTATGATGGCAGTAGGATTTGATAGTTTGACTGCGGTAGCTATTATCCTTCTTGGTTCTCAAATTGGATGTTTGGCTTCTACTCTGAATCCATTTGCTACAGGTATAGCTTCTGCGACAGCAGGTGTGGGTACTGGTGACGGTATCGTTCTTCGGTTAATCTTCTTTGTTGTGATGACAGCACTTGGTACGTATTTCGTTTATCGTTATGCGGATAAGATTCAAAAAGATCCGACAAAATCTTTGGTTTATAGCCATCGAGAAGAAGATTTGAAACACTTTAATGTAGATGCAGTTGCTAATGTAGAATCTACTCTTAGCAAGAAACAAAAACAAGTGTTGGTACTCTTTGTCTTGACCTTTGTTCTCATGATTATGAGTTTCATTCCATGGACAGACTTGAAGGTAACTATTTTTGAAAGTTTCAATAAATGGTTGGTTGGACTTCCGTTCATTGGTAAGATTGTTGGTAGTTCAACATCTGCTTTGGGTACTTGGTACTTCCCAGAAGGGGCAATGCTCTTTATGGTAATGGGTATCATCATTGGTTTTGTTTACCGCATGAAAGAAAGCCGCTTTATCACTGTCTTTATCAATGGTGCGGCTGATCTTCTAAGTGTTGCGCTTATCGTAGCTGTTGCTCGTGGTATTCAAGTTATCATGAACGACGGTATGATTACAGCTACAATCCTTCACTGGGGTGAAGTAGGACTGAAAGGTCTATCATCTCAAGTATTTATCGTATTGACTTACATTTTCTATCTGCCAATGTCATTCCTTATCCCATCAACATCTGGTCTTGCCAGTGCAACAATGGGTATCATGGCACCTCTTGGAAAATTCGTCAACGTTCCAGCAAGCTTGATTATCACTGCTTACCAATCTGCTTCTGGTCTTTTGAACCTTGTTACTCCAACATCTGGTATCGTTATGGGAGCACTTGCTCTTGGACGTATTGATTTGGGTACTTGGTGGAAATTCGTTGCAAAATTGGTTGCAGGAATCTTTGTAGTAAGTATTCTACTTCTTATTTTAGGAACGTTCTTATAATAGGAAAATAACGAGGTGTTCTTTATGAAACAATTTTTAACCGAAGAAATTAAGTCTGATTATTTAGAATCGCTGAAAACAATCGTTTCCTACCCATCAGTTCTTAATGAAGGAGAAAGCGGAACACCTTTCGGACAATCTATTCAAAACGTCTTAGAAAAAATGCTAGAGATCACTAGGAGTTTAGGTTTTAAAACTTACATTGATCCTCAAGGCTATTATGGATATGCAGAAATCGGTCAGGGAGAAGAACTCCTGGCCGTTCTCTGCCATTTAGACGTTGTTCCTGCGGGAGATTTGTCTGATTGGGAAACTCCTCCATTTGAAGCGACGATAAAAGATGGTTGGATACATGGGCGTGGGGTTCAGGACGATAAAGGTCCGTCTCTAGCTGCACTTTATGCTGTTAAAGCACTGATGGATGCGGGTGTGACATTTAACAAGCGGATTCGTTTTATCTATGGTACAGACGAAGAAACACTGTGGCGCTGTATGGCTCGTTACAATGAGCTAGAAGAAACAGCAACACTTGGTTTTGCGCCTGACTCATCTTTTCCATTAACCTATGCCGAAAAAGGATTGCTGCAAATTAAATTGCATGGTCCTGGTTCACAAGCGCTTGCTATCGAGGCAGGAGAAGCCTTTAATGTTGTACCTGCAAAAGCAAGCTATACGGGAAATTTAGCAGATTCGTTAGAAGCAGGGTTAAAAAAAGCTACATTTGAATATGAACGGTCAGGCGATACAGTCACTGTCATCGGTGTTCCTAAGCATTCAAAAGATGCGGCTGAAGGAGTGAACGCCATTGTACGTTTGACTACAGGACTAAATCCGCTTGTTCAACACTCTGCCATTCAATTTATCGCTGAAGTAGTTGGGGAAGATGCCACAGGCAGCCGCTTGTTTGGTGAAATTTCAGATGAGCCTTCAGGAACCTTGTCCTTCAATATCTCTGGATTAACCATAAATCCAGACAAGTCTGAAATTCGGATTGACATGCGGATTCCAGTTCTTGCAGACAAAAATAAATTAGTACAAGAATTAAGCCAAATTGCTGAAAAATATCAATTGCATTATGAAGAGTTTGACTATCTTGCACCATTATATGTGCCGCTTGATAGTGAATTGGTCAGTACGTTAATGGCTGTCTATAAAGAAAAAACCAATGATGACAGTCCTGCTGTATCCTCTGGTGGTGCTACATTTGCTCGCACCATGCCAAATTGCGTGGCCTTTGGTGCACTTTTCCCTGGTGCTTTGCAAACAGAACATCAAGCTAATGAACGAACTGTGATTGAGGATTTGTATAAAGCAATGGATATCTATGCTGAAACGATTTATCGCTTAGCTGTAGAATAGTTAGAAGAAAGTAGAAGTGAGAATGAACTTGTAAATTGTACAAGAATTCATTTTTCACCTGGCTAGTAGTTAATTATTAAGACAATACGGTATTACTAACTAAAATAAAGCTACGACTGGATAAAAATCCAGCCATAGCTTTTTAATTTTTACTAAAAAAGAATGGAGGTGCAAACTGTTTTAATTTGTTAAAACAATCTTGCGCTTTTTGATTGTCCTCGCAGATAATCAAGCAGACATCATCACCGCAGACTGTCGCAACAATTTCGGAAAATTCTAAAGCATCTAAGATAGAGCCGAATGATTGTGGCAAACCAGGGAGTGTTTTCATGACGACTTGATGTTGAACAGGACGCAGCATAATTAAGGCATCTTCCATATAGAGGCGCAGCCGTTTTTCCCAGCGTGAAGGTGCCATGCTATTGATAATGTAATAAGAAATATCTGCCTCGTGTACTTTTACTAAGTTCAAAGCTTTAATGTCTCGAGAAAGTGTGGATTGCGTCACTGTAACGCCATTTGCTGAAAGCAAATCTTGTAATTCTTGTTGTGTGTGAATTTTTTTCTCTAGGACAAGCGAGCGAATGAGTCGATGACGACTTTCAATTTTATTCATATTTCACCTATTATTTTATAAACATGGCATCGCCAAAACTGAAAAAGCGATATTTTTCATCAATGGCATGCTGATAAGCAGAGAGCACTAATTTTCTGCCCGCAAATGCTGAGACGAGCATGACAAGAGTGGACTTAGGTAAGTGGAAATTGGTAGAAAAGGCGTCCACCACTTTCCAATCATAACCTGGTTTGATAAAGATATTGGTCCAGCCGGAGTCAGCTTTGATTTTCCCATTAAATTTTGAACCGATTGTCTCCAGTGTACGGATAGAAGTTGTTCCAACTGCAATGACACGATGTCCACTAGCTTTGACTTGTCGAAGCGTGTTAGCTGCCTCTTCAGACAATGTATAGAATTCTGAGTGCATTTCGTGTTCGTCTATATTATCTACAGAGACAGGACGAAAGGTTCCTAGCCCGACATGAAGCGTCAGATAGACTAATTTCACACCTTTGGCTTCAATCTGAGCTAGCAGCTCTTTGGTAAAATGAAGCCCGGCAGTAGGAGCAGCAGCTGAACCATTTTCTTTAGCATAAACAGTCTGATAGCGCTCACGGTCTTTTAGCTTTTCATGAATATAAGGCGGTAATGGCATTTCGCCCAGACTTTCAAGCACTTCTAAGAAAATGCCTTGGTAATGGAAACGTACAATTCGTCCGCCGTGTTCTAATTCTTCTAAAACAGTTGCTGTTAAGCGTCCGTCGCCAAAAGATATAGCTGCTCCGACTTTTAAGCGCTTGGCTGGCTTCGCTAGCACTTCCCAATCATCCCCTGCGATGTTTTTCAACAGTAGTAATTCAACATGTCCGCCTGTTTCAGGTTTTTCACCATGAAGGCGTGCTGGTAAGACGCGCGTATCATTCATAACCAAAGCGTCTCCGGGATTTAATTGGTCGATAATGGCATCAAAGTGAGTATCTTCCATTTGACCAGTTTCGTGATTGACTACTAAAAGGCGGGAAGCATCTCGCTTTTCTAAAGGTGTTTGTGCGATTAACTCTTCTGGTAAATGAAAGTCAAAATCAGCAGTATTCATATATTCTCCTTAGGCTGTAAATAAAATCCATAACGAATAACAAGAAGCAACAAGTGGCAGGCACATGAGTAAAATACCTAAAATCAGTAAGGTATAATGCCACATTCGCTTGGTTTTGAGAAGGAGTGCAGTTATGACAAAAGCAACTCCTAACAAAAATAAACAGAATAAATAGACTAACATTCTTCTATTATAACACGATTTTTCTTGCAAACAAGCTCGTATTCTTTAAAAAGGAATAAATTCTCTTGACAAAAATTGGTCTATACCATATAATGTAATTAAATAAGGAAAAGGAGCTTAGCGATGAGAATTATTCAAGTGGAAAATCAAGTAGACGGTGGTAGAGTAGCTTTTGAATTATTAAAAGAAAAATTAGCGAAAGGAGCTAAAACGTTAGGCTTAGCGACAGGTAGCAGTCCTTTGAGTTTTTACGAGCAAATTGTTGAAAGTGATCTTGACTTGACAGATTTAACAAGTGTGAATTTGGACGAGTACATCGGGCTAAGTGGAGAAAATCCTCAGTCATATCGCTATTTCATGCAGGAGCATTTGTTTGATAAAAAGCCATTTAAGGAAAGCTTCTTGCCAAATGGTGTTGCAGAAAATGCGGAAACAGAAATCAAACGCTACAATCACGTTCTGGCAGAGCATCCTGTTGATTTGCAAATTTTAGGAATTGGCACAAATGGTCATATTGGTTTTAATGAGCCGGGAACAAGTTTTGACAGTACGGTTCATGTAGTGGATTTGGAGCAATCAACCATTGAAGCCAATGCTCGTTTCTTTGACAAGATAGAAGATGTGCCAACTCAAGCTTACTCAATGGGCATTCAAAATATTCTCAATGCAAAGTCCATTATTTTATTTGCTTATGGTGCTTCAAAAGCAAAAGCGATTGCAGGAACCGTGGAAGGACCGATTACAGAAGAACTACCAGGAAGCGTCCTTCAAAAACATGAAGATGTTGTCATTATCGCAGATAAAGAAGCTTTAAGCATTTTGAAAAAATAAGCATCTATTTCCTATCTAATTTTTAGGTAGGTTTTTTGACATTTTGGAAAAAGTTCGTTATCTTATGAATAAAGTGTGTTATACTAGAAGATAAGTGAAAACTTAGGAGGATTCTAGTGAAAAAGCTGTTAGCTATTATTTGTCTTTTTGTGTTGTATGTGGGAGTAACTGCTGCTCGCGCAGATGAGTTGGTTGATATGGCACAAAAAATGTATCCAAACGAGAAGATCAATCCAATCAATCGACCTAAATCGTCCTTGATTGTAGATGCTAATACGGGAAATATCCTTTGGCAAGACAATATTGATGAAGTTCGTGATCCTGCCAGTATGAGCAAATTGATGACCTTGTATTTAGTTTTTGAAGCAATTCAGCAAGGAAAGTTGAGCGAAAATACAGTTATCAAAGCAACACCACGTGATGAAGCAATTGCCAAAATTTACGAAATTTCCAACAATAAAATTGTGGCAGGAGTAGATTATACTGTTTCTGAATTGATTACGATGACAGCTGTTCCATCTTCGAATGCGACAACTGTCATGTTAGCCAATTATTTATCTAATAATGATCCAGATACATTTTTGGATATGATGAATGCCAAGGCAAAAGAATTGGGTATGACCAATACAAAATGGTTCAATGCTAGCGGAGCTGCAGCTGTTTCTTTCAAAGGCTTGTATACTCCACAACGGTATGATAACAACGCAGCCAATCAGACAACAGCGCGCGATTTAGCCATTTTAGGATACCATTTCGTCAAGAATTATCCAAATATTTTAAATTACACCAATAAACCAGTCGTAACGGTGAAAAAGGGAACGCCGTATGAAGAAACCTTTGAAACCTATAATTACTCACTTCCCGGTGCCAAATATGGCATCGAAGGCGTCGAAGGTTTAAAGACGGGGTCAAGTCCACGAGGAGCTTTTAATTACATCGCAACGATTAAACGAGGTAATCAGCGTTTGATTAGTGTTGTCATGGGAGTTGGAAATTGGGCTGATCAAGATGGAGAATATTATCGTCACCCATTTGGGAATGCTTTGATCGAAAAAGCCTATGCTGATTATGAATATAAAAAAGTTTTTAATGCTGGTGAGCGAAAAATCAATGGAAAGACCTATAAATTATCAAAAGATTTCTATGCCACAGTGAAAAAAGGAACTGCAGCAAAAACGGTTGTGGAAAATGGAGTATTGAAAAACGAGAATGGTTTGGAACAACTTTCTTCGCTCATTTCGAACGGAGAACATGTTACAGAAAAAGGAAGAACAACTAAAAACAGTACAGCTAAATCAACTGTAAAAACTACAACAGCAAAATCTAGCGGAAAAAGTTTGAAGCAACTCTTCTTAGATTATCACATTCTGGTCGCAGTTCCGTTGCTCATTCTTTTGCTCATTGTCGTTTTTGAAGCAACGAAACGTAAGCAAAGAAGAAAACAGCGTACAACTAACGATACACAGCTATCTCGTCGTCAGAAACGTTAATCACTCATTGCAGAATAGAAAGCTCGATTGATTTATCCAATCGGGCTTTGTCACCTTTTTAGGGAGAAGGAAAATCATGTTTAAGAAATTTCAGAATAGCTATTTCGCTTATTTTTTAATGTATAATTTTTATTTTTTATCGTACTCATTGTTTTCAACTTTAATTTCTGTTTATATGTTGGATAAGGGGTACTCAGCTAGTCAAGTTTCATTTGTTGTTTCTGCTTCGTTCTTTTCTTCTATGATTGTGCAGCCTATTATGGGTGTTTTAAATGATATGATTGGCATTAAAAGAGTAACCATTTATAGTTTCCTTCTGATTATTGTGGGGGCAATCTTTTTTATGCAAGCCAATAATCTTTTACTGCTGACGATTTGGTATAGTGCTGTTTTAATGTTGGTAAATGGTGTCAACCCTGTTATGGATGTGCTGGCGGCTCAAAGTCCTTATACTTATGGGAAAATCCGTATCTGGGGCACTTTTGGTTATGCAATGGGTTCGCAATTGGCAGGCTTGATTTATAAATTCATCTCTCCTCAAGCAATTTTCATTGTGTTTATCGGCATGATGTGTGTGAGCATTCTTGGAGTGCTAGGGATTGATCCGAAACACGATCAACCTCGCAAAAAGACTAAACAAACGAAAAATGATTCCTATATTGGACAGATTTTTAAAAATAAAACATATTTGTTTTACCTCGTTATTGTAGCGCTCTATTCTGGAGTGGGAAATACAGGGCATACTTATATTCCTTCTATGTTAGAGCACAGCGGTTTAAGTGTCAATATGGCAACAACTGTGGTAGCTATTTCTGTGATTTGTGAGTCGCCCTTAATTTTCTTTTCTTATCTTTTTATGGATAAGATTCCAATTAAAAAATTGCTCTACATTCCTTTGGGAATTTTGCTTTTACAGTATGTGATTTATGGATTGGATTTGGGGCTTACTTCCAAGATTCTCTTAACTTTAATGTCAAAGCATGCTACAGGTATGTTGTTGATTATGGTGACTTTGAAGATTGTCGCTAACATAGTAGATGAGAATTATTTGGTCACAGCTATTGCTTTGGTGCAGACAGCGCTCAATTTGGGAACCATTCTTATTCAAAATATTGCAGGAGATATTATTGATAAATCTGGCTATGAAATGATGAGTTTTTTCTTAGCTGGTGTAATGGTTCTAGTGCTTGTTTTAGCTTTCTTTTTGAAAGTACCAAACAAGTCAAATCAGAAATTGTTTGGTTAAGAGAAGTATAAAGGGACTGGATTTTTTCCAGCCCCTTTATTAAGTACTTTGTTACTTTTGATGTTTGAATGAAAAGAGGCATGTACAGATAATGGAATCAATAGCTCGATAGATAGCTAAAAATGATAGTCTAATAGTAAAAGGTGATATTAAATCAAGGGAAGTTCCGTTTATTAAAGTCTACCTATAAATACGAATCTATCATTTTTCCGCGTTATTGTGGCAAAAATATAGATTTTAAAAGCGCTTTCTTAGATGTATAATGAAAATATCAAAATCAGGAGGACTTTAGATATGTCAACTTTTAAAGATGGATTTCTCTGGGGTGGAGCTGTTGCGGCACATCAACTGGAAGGTGGCTGGTAGGAAGGTGGAAAAGGTATCAGTGTGGCGGATGTTATGACCGCAACTCGTCACGGAGTGCCTCGGGAAATTACCCCAGGGGTCCTAGAAGGCAAGTACTATTCTAACCATGAGGCCATTGATTTTTATCATCGTTACAAGGGAGATATTGCTCTTTTTGCAGAGATGGGCTTCAAGTGTTTCCGGACTTCTATTGCCTGGACGCGGATTTTCCCTAAAGGAGATGAAATAGAGCCT